>PVMS01085126.1_pt1 | contig 10955 bp, 8 predicted proteins | sample 1853461 | NCBI WGS metagenome assembly PVMS01 (sample SAMN08582032, study PRJNA380276) | Marine sediment metagenome, whole genome shotgun sequencing project. | isolation source: ocean sediment barecode stripped | collected 2017
CTGTGAGAGCCACTCCCCCAGGATTCCTGTTCTCTTCGAGTCCTGCGTCTATCGTAGCCCCGAGGAAGCAGGACTCGGAGCTCTCGACGACAGCGCGAGCTTCCTCACCAAGCCCTATCACGTGGACAGGCTCCGGGAAGAGATCGACCGGCTAGTGGCCTCTGCGCGGAAACCGAGCTACTCTTCCGCCCCCACGACGAACAGCTGATCGGGTCGCCCGGACCCCAAAAAAAGCCGCCGCCACAGATTCTCCAGGGTGTGGAATATTCCGCAGCAGTGTGGGATAATCCCCGCATCAAGTGTGGAATCCTTCACAGTGGGTCGCGTGATGGTGGTGTAAACTTCAACACTCTTCCGGAAGGATCAACAGACAGCCGGACGGTGTGAGAACGGGGGATGACGGCTACGACAGCACCTAAATCGTTGAATTTTCTACGGTTTATGCCTACAACCAGCGCCGGTGGCGGCACCTCGGGAGAGAATCCCCTGCGACTTCCCAGCGACTCTGATCTGCCGACTTAGTCCCCCGCTCTTTATGGCATAGACATTGCTGAATATGATCGCGGACGCGTGGTCCATCTCTCGAGAAAAAATAAGATAGAGTCAAACAATAGCTAAACCCCAAGTCTTAGGAGGAGGAAGACCATGAGAAAAACCCTGATTCTGGCGGCGGCCGCCGCGGTGGTGCTGGGAGCTCCGGCTCTCGCCTTCCACGATGGTGGTGTCGCCCACTGCAACGGCTGTCATACCATGCACAACAGCCAGGACGGCGTGGGCATGAACGATGGCCTTCCCGTCGGCGAGGGCTTCGCGAGCCTGCTGCTCTTTGCCGACGCGACATCAGTCTGCCTCGACTGCCACGACGGCGAAGGCAGCTACCACATCTGGTCGGCCGATCCCGACAACCCAGATGTCGGTAACGCCAACCGTGGCGGCGGCGACTTCGTCTTCCTGGAAGAGACCAACATCAACGACGCCCATGGCGGCGCCAGCAATCCGATCATGGGGTACGCAGCCGGCCATAGCGTGATCTCGACCATGAAGGGCACAATCGAGGACCCCGTGCTCTCGAGTTCTCCCGGTGGGGCCTACCCGGCGAGTGAGATGGCCTGCACCTCCTGCCACGATCCGCACGGCACAGGCTCCTACCGGATCCTCTATCAGAGCGGCCAGGCGATCCCCTTTGCCACCTTTACCGCCACTATCGACGCCGACGGCATCAGCCTGTTCGGACCGTCGGAAAGCAACACCAACCACAACGCCTACAAGACCGGTTTTAGTGCCTGGTGTGCCACCTGCCACGAGGATTTCCACGCCAAGTGGGGAACTGAATTCATCCACCCCTCGGGTCAGAACCTGGGCGCGGGCGTTGCGCTGCAGTACAACACCTACATGGGATCGACCGACTGCGTGGACAACCCGCCGGCGGGCGTCACCCCTTGTGGTAGCGGTACCGGGACAGGCGTCTACCTGGCCGCGGTCCCCTTCGAGGACGACGCGATGACCACGAGCTTCGCGGACGGTCCCACTTCCGCGAGTCGTGTGGCCTGCATGACCTGTCACCGCGCCCACGCCACCTCGGCGCCGGATGCCGGACGCTGGGATTTCAGCATCACGGGTCTTGAGGAGGACGGTCACGAGTCCACCTCCTACAAGATTCCGAATCCCTATCCGGGTGACACCTCGCAGCGCTCGGCCTGCAACAAATGCCACGGCCAGGACGAGTTCGACGAGATCCTCGACTTCACGCCATAGGCTTGGAGCCAGCTGAACGTGTTCACAACCCGGGGCTTCGGCCCCGGGTTTTTTTTCGTGCGCAGGCGCTGCCAGCTGCCGCCTCACCGAAGAGGTGGGTCCCGGCCGACCCGGAGCGGGCTGTCCCTACTACCCATCGGCGTAGTGACAAACGGCTGCAGAATCAGCAGAATGGCAGCGGCTACCTCGTTTGGTGGCCAGAGACTCACCAACAGCTTCGTCGAATGCCATGAAGCGGGCAACACCTCACCAGCCCCCAGCGACGACCACCCGACTGAGCCAGGTCTCCTTGTTCCTGCTGCTTATCGGTTTCTCGTCGGCCGCATGGGCTGTCGAGTTCAGCGGCAGCGCGCTCGTTGCCGCCACCGCCACCGACAACCGGGGGATCGAAAGCGATCTTCTCGAACAGCAGTACAGCTTCAGGCTGTTTCAGCAATTCACCCCCTATGTCAGCGTCCGTTTCGGCTACCAGTTTCTGGACCTCACCTCGACCTTTGCAGAGGGATTCGATGTCACCCGCCGCACCCAGCGGCCGCTGCTGGAGCTGCTCTATAGCCGCAGAAATCTGACGGGGCGGCTGGCGATCTGGGACCAGCTGATCGAAAACACCCTGCAAGAGGAAGACCTCGACCGCAGATCTCTGGCGGCCTATCTGGGCTGGCGGCCCTCTCGCGGACCCGGCTTTAGTGTCAACTATCGCCAGGACCGGAACATCGCCGATATCTCGGTATTTGGCCGCGACATCGACACCCGGCTGCTCGAGCTCGTGGCCCTCTACAGCCGAAAACACTGGACGGCCAGCTACACCTTTCAACAGCGTCTACTGGAGAACCGTTCGAATCAGCTCCGCACCGACCAGAACCGCCACCAGATCCGCGGCGATGCCTCGAAATCCTTCTGGGCCGGTCGTTTCACGCTCGGTCTCTCTGGATGGCTCACGCGACTCAACCGGACCAGCAGGATCGGCGAGGACACCGAGCTGGCCGAGCCGGTGCCCGCCGTCGAAGGCCTCATTGCCGTCGATACCTCACCGGAGATCGGTGAGCTCCTACCCAACCCGACATTGAATGATGGAAACGTCGAAACACCGGCCTCTCCTCCTATCGAGATCGGTGGCGCCAACACCTTCCGCAACATCGGTCTCGATCTGGGAATCACCCGCCCGATCAGCCAGCTCGAGATCGCGGTCGACACCGTCTCCGGACCCCGGGTGGTCTGGCGGGTATTCCACAGCCGGGACAATCTGATCTGGGAACCGATCTCGGGAGTCGCCGCGGTCTTCGACGAAGCGCTGCTACGCTACCAACTCCGGTTTCCCGAGACCGAGGACCGTTTTTTCAAGGCGATCAATGTCTCGGCCAACCCGGTGCCGATCGTCTTGGTGACCGAGGTGCGTGCGCTACTCCAAATCGACACCGAGGCAATATCAGAAAAAATCGAAAGTACTCTCTATCGGGCCGATATGGTCGCCAGATTCAGCCCCAACCGCCGGGTCAACGGTTCTGTGGGTATCGGTCTCAGCACCGACGAGGACGTCTCCGCCGGTATAACGCGGCGAGACTTCAGCGAGGTCCATGCCAACGCCCGGCTGACGTTCAATCTGAGGCGAGATCTCAGCCTCAACCTGGGCTACCAATACACCGACTCCGAGGAGTTGCGAGATCCGATTCTGCTGCGGACAGTAAACCGGGCCAATGTTGCTCTCAACTGGTATCCGCTGCCCACCGTCGACGCGGTGCTGTCGGCGGGGCGGCGGGAAGAATCGGAAGTCGGCGAGACGCTTCAGACCCTGGACTCGATCCGTCTCGGGGTGGCCACCCAGCTGCTACCCGATCTCCGGCTCATCAGCGATCTCGACTATTCGCGCCTCGACGATCCCTTTGCCGGACGTGATCGGAACAGCTGGAGTTGGCGCGAGACTCTGCAGATGCAGCTTCTCCCCACCTGGGTTCTCGGCGGGAGTTTCTTCTACTCACTCAACGAGACTCGGGAGGGTGAGCCCCTGCTGCGGAGGACCCAGATCGTCATCAACACGAACTGGACGGCCAGCCGCTATCTGGTCCTGGGTGGCACCTGGTTCTGGGCCGACGATGACGGGAGAAACTCACTCAACCAGAGCTACAACATCACCTACACACCCGGCGACAAGCTGGCGATATCGGCAACCTATCGGGGCTTCGACAGCTCGACCGGAATCGGCACCTCCGGCGACAGCGTCAACGTGACCTATCGGCTTTATAGAAGGTTCATCCTATTTGCTAACCTCTCGAGATCCAGGAGCGAGTTGACCGGAGGCGAATCCGACGAGATCACCAGCCTGCGAGCCGGCCTCCGTCTCCACTTCTAGGAGGGTTCAGAAATGAGCCAACGACATCTCACCGTTCTTCTTCTCGCGACTTTTTCGTGGGGCATTGCCGGCTGCGGCAGCAGCATGAAGGCTACCCGGTTTTCCAACCCCGATTTCGACTTTGCATTTGTCGAGCGGGTGGCGGTGTTGCCCTTCGAGAACCTCTCCAACGACCGCCAGGCCGGTCTGCGGGCCACCCGGCTGACGATCACCGAGCTGCTGGCCAGCGGTGCGCTCGATGTAGTGGAGCCGGGTGAAGTGCAGGCCGCTCTCATTCAGACCGGCGCTTTCCAGGCGGGGCGGACTCCGATCCCGAGCACCGAGCAGATCATCTCCCTGGGTCAGGCACTGGATGTACAAGCGATGATTATGGGTACTGTGACCCAATCGGAGAATCTCCGCTCGGGGAATGTACCGATCCCGGTGGTGACTATCGATCTGCGGATGGTGGAAGCTGAGACCGGTGCCACCGTGTGGGCGGCCACACACAGTGAGAAGGGCAGCACCGTTTCCGCCAAGCTGCTCGGGACTGGTGGCCAACCCATCGCCGAGACCACCCGGGAGTGCGTTCAGCAGTTACTTGCCACACTCATCGAGTAAAAGGAACGTCGTGCGGCGCAGAGTGACCCTGGTCCTTGGCTGTCTACTGATCCCTGCCCTGGGTTCATTCGGGGTGGAGACTGGGGCAGGCGTCAACGTTATCGCCCTGTTCAGCGTCCAGAACGCGGCCGGGGACTCGGGGGCAGCCTCTGCCGCCGATCAGATCCTACAATTCGAGCTGAGCAAGTACGGCTCGCTTGTTGGACCAGAAAGGACCCGCGACGCTCTTCGTCGTTTGCGCATTCGCAGCGGCGACCGCGCGGCACCGGCGCTTCTGCGGCTGCTTGGCGAAGAGCTGGGAGCCGACTGGCTGGTCTCGGTCAGCCTCCACGATACCGAGAGGCGGGTGGTCCCCCGGCTGACGATGTCGATCCGCATCTACTCGAGTGCGACCGGCGAGCTCATGTGGATGGATTTTCGGGGCGGCAGCGGTATCGATCGGCGCAAGGTTCTCGGCCTCGGAACGATCGACGAGCTGGAAAGACTGATACCCTTCTTTGTTCGGGATCTCCTGGAGGAGCTGCCGACGAGTGCGGCGACCACTGCGCCCGCGCGTGCTCAGGATCGCCGGAAGGCTCAATCCAATCTCGGCAGGGTGGCCGTCGTTCCCTTTGCCGGATCGACCAAACAGCGGCCTACTCTCAATGCCGAGACCGTCACCGAGGCCATACGAGCCCAGCTTTATGGATCCGGTGTCGATCTCGTCTCCCCCAATCTGGCGTACGAGATTCTGCGGCAGCAGCAGAGCGGACGGTGGGACGGGGTGACAGCCGCTTCCTGGACGGCGTTGCACACCGACGCCGGCGCCGATACGATTCTCACCGGCGAGGTCGAGACCTACGAATTGGGCGGCTCGGCATTCGAGCCCCGACCGCGGGTGGCCTTTGCCATACGACTACTGGACGCCAGTACCGGACGCATCCTGTGGACCGGGGCGCTCGAACGCAGCGGCTGGGACGGTCAGGGGCTGCTTGGCCTGGGTCGGGTCTACTCGCGTGGTGCTCTCACCGAGCGGATGACAGAAATCCTCGCCAGGCGTCTAGAGAGAGAGTACTCGCCAATCATCCCGGACTGAGAAGGGGTAATGAGACTAGATAATCTATCGACGCTGCAGGTTGCCGTGCTGGTGGTACTCGCATCCCCCACCCTGGCCCAGGAGACGGCGAATAGCTCCCCAGAGGCAGGCGACCAGGCGATGGACGTTGGCATCGTCGCCACTGTCAACGGCGAGCCGATCTTCTTCGAAGATCTGGAAGGTCTACTCGGGGAGATGCACAGCGGCACCGCGGAAACCCAGCGTGGAGCACCCGACCTCGAGCGGATGATGTTCCGACTGGTCAACGACAAGCTCCTGGCTCAGGAGGCGCGGGTTCTGGGGATACAGAACGATGAGCCGATTCCGACTCAATTGGCGGCGTTGCGACAGAGTCTTGCCATCAAGCAACTCGAGCAGAAGGAGATCTGGAGCCTGGCCGAGCCCACCGCCGAAGAGCTCGAGCAGGCCTTCGCCAAGGAGTACCAAACCATCACCTTCCGGATGCTCACCACCCACGAAAAAGAAGAAGCCGAGAGGCTACTCTCGGAGCTCGAGCGGGGGGCGGATTTCGAGGCTCTCGCCAGGGAGAGCTCTGTCGACCAGTCTGGTCCGCGCGGCGGCCTGGTCGAGGATCTGCCCAGGATCGACATGCCCCACGGGCTTGCAGACGACGTCTTCGCCTTGAGCCCTGGAGACCTGAAAGGACCATTCAGGACTCGTATCGGCTGGTCCAACATCAGAGTGGAGTCATTCGCGGAACCCGACCCAGAGCGGTTCGAGGCCTTGCAGCCCTCGCTGAGAACCCTCGTCCGCTACCGCAAGGCCGAGGCCCTCAAAGACGACCTGGGATCCCGGCTGCGCCAGGCCCACCCGGTAGTCATCGACCAGCAGGCGGTTGCCGCAGTGGTGGCCGAGCGGCTACCCGATTCCCGGTTGATGCCGCAAGTGGAGGATCCGGAATCGATCGTCGCTCGGGTCGGCGAGCGCGAGATCACTGCCCAGGACTATGGCAAAGCCCTGCGGGCGCGCTGGAAGGGGGTGCGCAACGTGGAGGCGGCGCGTGCCGCCAAGCCATTGGTGCTCGAGCGCCTCATCCGAGACGAGCTGATGATCTCCGAGGCACTTTCCCGCGGGTACGGCGATACCCCCGAGGTCGAACGGGTGGTGAGTGCCTCCGAGACCCAACTCCTCATCCCCCGCATTCTGAGCGAGGTGGTGGCGGCCGACATCGAGGTCACCCAGGAGGAGATGGAGAGCTACTACGAGGAGCACAAGAATCAGTATCACCGACCGCCGCGGGTGCGGATAGGTCAGATTACGGTGGCGGAGCGGGCGGAGGCCGAACGGCTCGCCGAGCTTCTCCGGCAGGGGGCCGATCTGGCCTGGCTCGCCCGTCAACACTCGATCGACGACTTCAAGGACGCCGGTGGTGACCGGGGATGGGCGACTCCAAAACGCAGCGGGGATCCCATCGAGGAAGCGCTTCTTGATGCCCAACCAGGGGATGTTCTCGGTCCCGCAGCTGTCGGCGAGAATTTCCTCGTCGTAAGGGTCATCACCCGTGAGGAACAGGGGGTCTACGACTTTCAGGAGGTCTCCGGCAACGTGCGGCAGGCGGTGAACAACAGAGAGTTTCAACTCGCTCTCCATGATTACATCCAGAAGCTCCGCAGCCGCTCGGAGATCGTGGTCAACGAGGATGTTCTGGCGACGCTCCAGATTACCGGTACGCCTGCCGAGGGTGAGATACATTCCATGGGCAGCCCGCCGGAGCAAGAGCAATAGGTCATGCCACGGATAAAGATGCGAGCCAGGATCGAGGACCATCTGCAGGCATGGTTCTGCCTGGTGACGATCCTCATCGTCGGAGTCCTTGCCGCCGTCTCCGCCGAGGCCCAGCTCAAGCGGGGGTCCCGATTCGAGAAGGGGGGCACCTGCACCGGATGTCACGCCGAGGTGGGCCAGGATCTGGTGGTGGTCCACGCGCCGCTGGTGCAAGGAGAATGTACCGCCTGCCACCGGCCTCATGGTCTGGTGGGGGCGTTGAGACTCCAGGTCGAAGAGCCGGAGCTCTGTCTGGGCTGCCACGAATCGCAGGCGCTCGAGATCGAGGCCGCCCACCGACACCCCGAGGTCGAGCGCTGCTCTACTTGCCACAATCCTCATGGCTCGGACCACCCAGCGCTACTCGCCGAGTCCGAGCGCGAGCTCTGTACAAGCTGCCACGCGGGAAGCAACTTCGAAAGTGCTGTTGTCCATTCTCCGGCCGCCGACAGTTGTTTGACCTGCCACCGGCCACACGGCGCCGATGAGCCTGCGTTGCTGGATCAACCGCGGGAGACTCTCTGTGGCAGCTGCCATGACGACGCCAACGGATTCGCCGACGCCCATGGCGGGTTTTCGGTGGCCGGTGTGGACTGCAACACCTGTCATCCACCCCACAGTGGCGCCAGCGAGAATCTGCTCCGGGCATCGGTTCATCCCGAGCTCGCCTGCGACAGCTGCCACGAAAAGACGCAGCCCATCGTTGCTCCGGCCGCCGGCGCCGGTCTCTGCCTCGACTGCCACGACGCCCCCGGCGACGCCACCGGATCCCGCCACATGCCGGCGGTCGAGGGTGAGTGTCTGGAATGCCACACGCCCCACACCTCGGATCATCGCCCGCTGTTGATCGCCAATCAGGTCGAGCTCTGCACTTCATGCCATGGTGGCATCGAAGAGGCTCTGACCCAGAGCTTCCCCCACCCTGCGGCTACCGAATGCACCAGCTGTCACGATGGACACGAATCGCAGCGCTCGAATCTGCTCACGGCGGAGCCGCGGAACCTCTGCGTCCAATGCCACGAGGACCCGGATGAAAGCGGTGCCGAAGTGGTGCACTGGCCGGCCAGCGAAGGGTGTTTGGAGTGCCATGATCCCCACGGCAGCGGTCGCCGGGCCATGCTGACCGCGGCCCAGGGCGACCTCTGTGGCGAGTGCCATGACGAGATCGGGGCCCGCTCGGGTTTGCCCGTTCTCCATCAGCCGGTTGCAGAGGGCTCCTGCGTCTCCTGTCACAACCCCCACGCCGGGGGCGAGAAACTGCTCGAGGCCGCGGGAAAAGAGCTCTGCCGAGATTGCCACGAGGGGCTGCTACAGACCGCCGAACCACTCGCCCAGCACATGCCATTCGAGTCCGGCGAGTGCGAGACCTGTCATCTGGTGCATGCCGCGGAGATACCTGCACTGCTGACGGCACCGGTGGGGACCCTGTGCCGGGATTGTCATGATGTCCCGGCCACGGCGCCGGCTCGGGGCTCTCCCCACCCACCCGCGCGCGACGATTGCACCGGCTGCCATCAACCTCACGCCAGCGCCAATCAGCCCTTTCTATTGGCGCCGGTGCGCCCGCTTTGCGTCACTTGTCACCAGCAGATTGGAGAACAGTTGGCGAGCCAGGTTATCCACCCACCGGCGGAAGACGATGACGGCTGCACCTCGTGCCACGGACCGCACTCGACCGCAAACGCCAATCTGCTATTGACATCGGTCTCGGAGACCTGCCTTGGCTGCCACGATGGGCGGTCTACGAAGTTCGCCGAAAAGCATCTCGGAGCGGCGGCTGAGACAATCGACTGTGGGCAATGCCACGACCCCCACGCCTCGCCGGTAGCAGGGATGCTGCTGCCCGAGATGCACATGCCGTTTGCCGACGGGGACTGCACCACCTGCCACCAAGAGCCGGCTGAGAATCCGGGGGGTGCACAGTGAGCAAGTATCGAAAAAGCTCGGTGGCGCTTTGTTTGGTCTCGGCCGGTCTGCTCTATTGCCTGTCGACGGCTTCGGCCCAGCTACCACCCGGACAAGAGATCGATCAGAAGGAGGTCTGTCTCGGCTGCCACGATCTGGATGATGCCCTTGGCGCCCAGGTCCAGCACGCACCGGTCGAGAGCGGGGAGTGTACCGCCTGTCATAACCCGCATGTGGCTCGCCACGGCGCCCTATTGCGTCAGCGCCCCGGTCCGCTGTGCGCCCAATGTCACAGTGACGTTCAGCAGCAGAAAGACCGACCGATCGTCCACCAGCCGGTGGCCGAGGGCAGATGCACCGACTGCCACCAACCTCATGGCAGCCCGCACCAGGGTCTCCTGGTGGAACCGGCCAAGGAGCTGTGTGCCACCTGTCACCAGGAGATAGCCGGCTGGAAAGAGCGCCGGGTCCAACACCGGCCTTTTGCCCAGGGTCGCTGCTCGACCTGCCATGATCCCCATTCCAGCGCCGTGTCAGGACTTCTCGACCAGGGCGGTTCCGGCATCTGCCTCCGGTGTCACCAGACCGACGACTCGTTCACTGCCGCCCACCGGGGCTATCCGGTGCAAAGGGCGGCCTGCCATCAATGCCACGATCCGCACGCCTCGGCGCAGCGCGGGCTTTTCAGGGAGTCGGTGCACGCTCCCTTCGAGAGCGGCGATTGCCGCAGCTGCCATCCGGGCCCCAGTGCGGCCGACCCCTTCACCACCCTCCAGCCGATGGACGAGCTCTGTGGTGACTGCCACGGAGAGACCGTCCTCGAGTCGGTCTCCGCGCCGTTCCCCCATGTGTCGGCCGGAGGCGGTGAATGCGTGGCCTGCCACAATCCTCATACCGGGGATGGCACGGGGCTGCTGAGAAGAGAGCTCCAAGCCGTGTGTACCGGGTGCCACAACCCGGGAGGTGCCAGGTCGGGGGAGGAGGGACGGCATCTGACTCACCAGAGCTTCGAGTGCACGACCTGTCACCGGCCCCATGGCGGTGAGCAACCGTTGCTCTTTGCTAAGGACTCGGTGGAGCTCTGCGGTACCTGCCACACCCACGAGCACGGTGTCCGGCATCCGCTGGGAGAGGAGACCCGGGACCCCCGCACCGGCAATCCGATGACCTGTCTCTCCTGTCATGGAATCCACGAGTCGCCAGGGGAGTTCTATCTCTTCGAAGCCGATCAACGAATGCTCTGCATCGGCTGCCACAAGGACCTGGTAGGACGATGAGTATGAGCCGATCGACTTTTTCCTTCCTCATTGTCGGCCTGGTGGGCCTGTGGATCTTCACCGGTCTGCCGGCAACGGCACAGACCGCTTCGCCTCGAGTTTTTGCCTTCATGGAGTCCATGAAGGGAAACGAGGAGGTCGAGCTGCGCTGGCCGGTGGCGGTTGCCGCTGCCTCCACCGAGGAGATTGCGGTCGCCGATGCCTTCGGACC
>PVMS01149183.1_pt1 | contig 10955 bp, 8 predicted proteins | sample 1853461 | NCBI WGS metagenome assembly PVMS01 (sample SAMN08582032, study PRJNA380276) | Marine sediment metagenome, whole genome shotgun sequencing project. | isolation source: ocean sediment barecode stripped | collected 2017
AGGCCGCGACGCCGCCCGACCGCGTGTAGCCGTGCCCAACCGGCTGGCCGACGAGACGAGCGTCTACCTGCAGCAGCATCGCGACAACCCGGTCGACTGGTATCCGTGGGGCGACGAGGCGTTCGCCGCTGCCCGCGACCGGAACGTCCCGATCCTGCTGTCGGTGGGCTACTCGGCGTGCCACTGGTGCCACGTGATGGCGCACGAGTCCTTCGAGGACGACGAGGTCGCGGACAGGATGAACGAACTGTTCGTCAACATCAAGGTCGATCGCGAGGAGCGGCCCGACGTCGATGCGGTGTACATGGACGCCGTGCAGGCGATGACCGGCCGCGGCGGCTGGCCGATGACCGTGTTCCTCACGCCGTCACGCGAGCCGTTCTTCGGCGGCACCTACTACCCGAAGGAGCAGTTCTTGCAGCTGCTGGGAGCGATCGACGACGTCTATCGCAACCGGCCCGACGACATCCGCAAGAACGCCGACGCGATGGTCGCCGCGCTGCGCAAGTCCGCCGAGGTCGAACCCGCCGCCGGGCTGCCCGACCTCGACACGCTGAACGCGGCGCTCCATGCCCTCGGTCGGGCGTTCGACGCCGAATGGGGCGGCTTCGGGACCGCGCCGAAGTTCCCGTCGACGTTCAACCTCGAGCTGATGATGCGGGCGTACTTCGGGGGAGGCGGGGACGCGGCACGCCGGGTCGTCACCACCACACTCGACGCGATGGCCTCGGGGGGAATGTACGACCACATAGGCGGCGGCTTCTCCCGCTACTCGGTCGATCGCGAGTGGCTCGTCCCGCACTTCGAGAAGATGCTCTACGACCAGGCACTTCTCGTCACCACCTACCTGCACGCGGTCGCGATGTTCGATCAGCCGCAGTGGCGGCAGGTGATCGAGGAGACGATCGACTACGTCCTGACGACATTGCGCGATCCCGCCGGCGGCTTCTATTCCGCAGAGGATGCCGACTCGCCCGATGACCAGGGCCATGGGGTGGAAGGACTCTTCTACACGTGGACCCCCAACGAGGTCCTCGAGGCTCTGGGCGACGTCGATCGGGCGCTGGTCGAGCGCTTCCTGGAGTGGTTCGACATCACCGATGGAGGAAACTTCGAGGGGCGATCGATCCCCAACCGGATGCGATCCCGCGGATCGCTGCACCGGCCCGACGACATCGAGGGGCTACGGCGGCGGCTGTTCGACTCACGAGCGACCCGTCGACGACCGGGCCTCGACGACAAGGTGCTCACCGAGTGGAACGGCCTTTTCCTGTCGGCGCTGGCACAGGCGGGCGCAGCGTTCGGACGGGCCGACTGGCTCGACGCCGCCGTCGCCAACGCGGAGTTCCTCGTGCGCGAACTCCGTCGGCCCGACGGCAGGTGGATGCGCAGTTGGCAGGCCGACGGCGATCCCCCGGCGCGCCATGCCGCGCTCGCCGCCGACCACGCTGCCCTGATCGACGGGTTCACGAGACTGGCCGAGGCGACCGGCCAGGCGCGATGGATCGCCGAAGCGCGTCAGGTCGCGGAGACGCTGCTCGACCACTTCTGGGATGCCGAGCGCGGGGGTCTCTACACGACGTCAGAGGACGGCGAGGCGCTCGTCGCCCGGCAGAAGGACATCGCCGACGGCGCAACCCCATCGGCCAACTCGCTTGCCGCGGGCGCGCTCCATCGCCTAGCCGCGCTGACCGGCGAGCAACGGTACGCCAATCAGGCCGACCGCATCCTTTGGTTGCTCGGTGCGATGATCGACGAGCGGTCGCCCGGCATGTTCTCGAACGCGCTGATCGCGGCCGACGCCCGCCGCCGCGGTTTCACCGAGCTCGCGATCGTCGGCGACCGGCCCGACCTCGTGCAGTTCGCGCACCGGGTCTGGCGACCGGATCTGGTGCTCGCGTGGGGTGAGCCCTACGATTCGCCGCTGTGGGAGGGGCGCAGCGACGGCCTGGCGTACATCTGCCGCGACCATGTGTGCGAACTTCCGCACGAGACCCTCGAGGGGTTCGCCGAGGCGCTCACCGGACGTCCTACACCGCAGGCCTGAGTCTCACCAGCGGCCGGGGTGGATGATCTCGTGGCTGCGTCGGCGCGTTCGCGCCGCACTTGCGCCGACGCCATCGGCGGCCGGACCCTGGGGTGGGCGCTCGAGCGGGTGACCGAGGGCGATCGCGCCGAGGAGTTCGAGTCCGGGCGGTATGTCGAGCGCCCGGCGCAGCTCTCGCTCTCCCCTGAACACCCCGAAGAACAGTGCTCCGAGGCCGGCCGCTTCCGCGGCGAGCAGGAGCGTCATCACCGACATCGAGGCGTCGATCGTCCAGTAGGGCACCGGCCACGCCTCGGGTCCCGCACCGAGGCCGGTCTGGGCCTTGTCGGGCTCGGAGTAGCGGTCGGTGTACGCCTTGGCATCGGCCAGCGGCAAGGCGATGATCGGCGCACCGAGCAGTTGCTGCCAACGAAACGAGTCGCGCCGCACCGCCGGAAGGGTGATGTCCCAGAAGAGTGCTGTCTGATCACCCTCGAGCACGATGAGGTGCCAGCCCTGGGTCTTGCCGGCACTCGGCGCCCGCGAGGCGAGATCGACGATCTCGTCGAGTACCGCATGGTCGACCGGCGCCTCACGAAAGGCCCGCGTCATCCTCCGGCGACGTACGACGTCACCGAAGTCGGACACGGGAAGCCTCAGCGCTTGCCGAGCTTGACGAGTTGCTCCGCCATCGTCCAGCCGTAGACGATCATCACTCCGCCCCTGGCGGGGAGCCGCTCGAAAAGTGCGACCACCTCGGGGTCGAGCTTCTCGGGCTTGGCCGATTCGAAGTCGAGAAATCCGTGTTGGGCACCGCTCGCGGAGATGAACGTCTTCGCGTCGTACTTCGCGTCGATCGCGAAGCGTTTCGCGAGGCGCCGCCCCCACGCCCGCTCCTCGCCGACCGCATTGCTCCCGGGCCTCGGCGTGACGTCTTGGAGATCCTTGAACGCACCGAGTGCGTCGGGGTTGACGAAGCGGCATCCCACGACCACGTCCTCGTCGGGAAAGGCCATCAGGGCTCGGTGATAGGCCTCACTCATCAGCCCGCGCAGCACTTGGTCGCGTTTGGACGATCGGCGCACGCTCATCATGCCGAGCAGCACACACGGCGTGCCGCCGATGCGTTCGAGCGTGGAGAACGTGAATCCGTGCAGCCTGTCGCCCATGCGAGCGGTGGTGACGAGAACCCAGTCCTCCTTCGCCTTGGAGAGCTGACCCGCGCTGAAGGCCTCCTCCATCGAAGCGAGTTCCTCGAGGTCGGAGTCCGTGAGCGCGGCAGCGTCATTGGTCGCAACGTCAAGTGTCATCGGACTCCATTCTGCCATCCGCGACGGCGGTCATTTCAAACCGCGCGTCGAACCGGTCTCAGAGCAGCACCGCATCGTGCCCGAACGCCATCCGCAACTCGCCGACCGATCGATCGAGATCGACGCGGAACTCGTCGGCCAGCTTGAGCACCTGACCCTGCCCCATGTCGACCATGACCACGCTGTCACCAGGGTGCTCGCGCAGGATTCGTTTGAGCCGCTGGATCTTGAGTTCATCGAGCGAGGTCGACGGCATGCGCAGACGCAGCGGAGCGGCCGGCCCCTCGGCGAGGCCGGAGAGCACGGTGATCGTGTGTGCGATGAGTCCGAAACGTGACTCGTCACGCCGGTCGAGGCGTCCCCGAACCGACACGATCACGTCGTCGTCGAGCTTGTGGCCCTGCTCGGCCAAGGTCCGCGGGAAGACGGTCACCTCGATCGAGGCGTCGAGATCCTCGAGCAGGAACACGGCCATCTGGTCGCCCTTCCTGGTGAACTTGCGGGCGAGGTTGGTGATCACGCCGCCGACGAGGACCTGGGCGCCGTCGTCCATCGTCTGTAGTTCGAGCAATCCGTGCTCGACCTTGCGCTTGAGCGCGGCCTCGACGCCGAAGAGGGGGTGGTCCGACACGTACAGCCCGAGCATCTCCTTCTCGAACCGCAGCTGTTCGGTCTTGTCGAAGCTGAGATCGGGAATCGGGGTGCGCTCGTCGAACGCTTCGCCCGCTTCACCTCCCGACTCACCGTCGCCCCAGTCACCGAACAAGCTCATCACGCCCTGCTCACGTTCTCGACGGCGTCGCACGGTCGTGTCGATGATGTGCTCGAACGTGGTGAGGAGGCCGCGCCTCGGATGGCCGAGCGAATCGAAACCCCCGCCCTTGATGAGCGACTCGATCGTGCGCTTGTTGAGCACCGCCTCGGGTACTCGCTCGGCGAAGTCGTGGAAGCTGGTGAAGACGCCGTTCTCCTCGCGCTCGGCGAGCAGCAGTTCGACGAGGCCCTCGCCCACATTGCGTACCGCCGACAGACCGAACGTGATCGCGCCCGGGCTTCCGACGGTGAGCGTGACGCCGTCGGGGACCATCGGTGGGTCGAGCGCGGCGAAGTTCATCATCGAACGGTTCACGTCGGGTGGCAGGACCTTGATGCCGAGCGAGCGGCAGTCGGCGAGGTACGTCGCCGCCTTGTCGAGGTTGCTCTTGACGCTGGTCAGCAGGCACGCGAGATACTCGACCGGGTAGTGCGCCTTGAGGTACGCCGTCTGGTACGTGACCAGGCCGTATCCGAAGGTGTGGCTCTTGTTGAAGGCGTAGTCCGCGAACTTCTCGATGATGTCGAAGAGTTCCTTGCCGAGTTCGCGGCCGTATCCCGTGGCCTCGACACCAGCCTCGAACGCGTCACGCTCGGCGGCCATCATCTCCCTGACCTTCTTTCCGACGGCCTTCCTGAGATTGTCGGCCTCGGCGAGTGAGTACCCGGCGAACTTCTGCGCAACGCGCATCACCGACTCCTGATAGATCATCAGGCCGAAGGTGTCCGAGAGGATCTCCTCGGCATCCTCGTGGAAGTACTCGACCGGCTTGCGGTCGTTCTTGCGGTCGGCGTAGTCGTAGTGCATGTTGACGCTCATCGGTCCGGGCCGGTAGAGCGCGAGCACCGCCGAGACGTCCTCGAACGAGTTCGGGGCGAGCGCCTTGAGCAGCTGACGCATCGGCGGCGACTCGAGCTGGAAGACGCCGATCGTGTCACCGCGCGACAGCAGATCGAACGTTTCCGCATCGTCGAGTGAGATGTCCTCGATGAGGAAGTCGGGGTCCTTTCCGGCGCGTACCATCTCGACGGCGTCGGTGATGACGTCGAGGTTGCGCAACCCGAGGAAGTCCATCTTCAGCAGACCGAGATCCTCGACACCGTGCATCTCGTACTGCGTCACGACCGGAGCGTCTTCCGGTGCCTGACCCGATTCGGGCTTGCGTTGAACCGGCAGGTAGTCGGTGACGGGATCCTTGGTGATCACCACGGCGGCGGCGTGGATGCCGTCGCTGCGCTTGAGGCCCTCGAGGCCGCGCGCGACGTCTACGACGCGCTTGACGTCGTCGTCGGTGTCGTACATCGCGCGGAGATCGCCCGCCGCCTTGTAGCCGTCGGCGTACTTGTCGGCCTGCTCGAAGCAGTACCGCAGCGGCGTGTCGCGACCCATCACGAGCGGGGGCATCGCCTTGGCGATCTTGTCGCCGAGCCCGTACGGGTAGCCGAGCACCCGCGCCGCGTCGCGCACCGCATTGCGGGCCTTGATCGTGCCGAACGTGATGATCTGGGCGACGTGGTCACGCCCGTAGCGCTCGGCCGCGTAGCGGATCATCTCATCGCGGTACCTCGAGTCGAAGTCCATGTCGATGTCGGGCATCGAGACGCGGTCCGGATTGAGGAAGCGTTCGAACAGCAGGTCGTAGCGGATCGGGTCGAGGTCGGTGATCCGCAGGCTGTAGGCGACGGCGCAGCCGGCAGCCGATCCCCGCCCGGGCCCCACCCGGATGCCGTTGTCGCGAGCGTGCTTGATGAGATCCCACGTGATCAGGAAGTACGACGCGAAACCCATGTCGCAGATGATCTTCAGCTCGTAGCCGAGTCGCTCGACGGCGTCGGTGGGAAGCTCGTCGCCCCAGCGTTGCTTCGCCCCTTCCCAGGCGAGATGGCGCAGGTAGTCGGCGTCGTCCTCGAATCCCTCCGGGATGGGGAAGTTCGGCAGCAGAGGGTTGCCGAACTCTATTTCGAGCTCGGCCCGTTCGGCGATCCACAGGGTGTTGTCGCACGCCTGGGGGACCTCGCGGAAGACGTACCGCATCTCGTCGGCGGTCTTGAGATAGTGCTCGGTGCCCTCGAACCTGAACCGCTTCGGGTCGGACAACAGGGCGCCGGTCTGCACGCACAGCAGGGCGTCGTGGGACTCGTGGTCGTCGCGATGGGTGTAGTGGCTGTCGTTGGTGGCGAGCAGGGGCGCTCCGATGCGCCTGGCGATGTCGATCAGCTTGGGATTGGTCTCGCGCTGTTGCGGCAGGCCCTGGTCCTGCAACTCGATGAACAGGTTGTCGCGTCCGAAGATGTCCTGGAGGCGTGCCGCCTTCTCGAGCGCACCCTGGTCGTCGCCGTTGAGGAGCGCCTGCAGCACGTGACCGCCGAGGCATCCCGTGGTGGCGATGATGCCCGACGAGTACCTATCGAGCAACTCCCAGTCGATGCGCGGCTTGTAGTAGTAGCCCTCCATGAACGCGAGGCTGGCGAGCTGGATCAGGTTGTGGTAGCCCGCCTGGTTCTCGGCCAGCAGGGTCAGGTGGTAGTAGAGCTTCCTGCCCCCCTCGGTGTCGCCGCCCGAGTCGTCTACCCTCCCCCGCCGCGTGGGCCGCTCGGTGCGGTGGTCGTGCGCCATGTACGCCTCGGTACCGATGATCGGCTTGATCCCCTGCGCGTTGCACTCCTTGTAGAACTCGAGGGTGCCGTACATGTTTCCATGATCGGTGATGCCGATCGCCGGCTGGCCGTCCTCGACCGCCTTGGCCACCAGGTCGGGCAGGCGCGCCGCACCGTCGAGCATCGAGTACTCGGTGTGGACGTGGAGGTGGGTGAACGATTCGGGCACGGTCGGACTGCGGGCGGTCTGGATCGACGGGTCTCGGGTGGTGACGAACTACAGAAGTGTGATTCGTCGACCCTAGCAGCAAGCGCGATCGCAGTTCAGAGGTAGGTTCCCGGCCGGTCGGCATGGGGCTGTGCCGCCCCCGGCTCGTCGGGCACCTGTCCGGCGAGTCCGCCCCCGGGGAGCTGCCTCATCCCCTGGAGCTGTTGGCGGGCCGCCAGCTGCTGTGCCATCAACGACGCCTGGATGCCGTGGAACAGACCTTCGAGCCAACCGACCAGCTGCGCCTTGGCGACCCGGATCTCGGTCTCGCTCGGTATCTCGTCCTGTTCGAACGGCAGCGTGAGCGAGCGCAGCTCTTCTTGGAGGTCGGGTGACAGCGCACTCGACAGTTCGGTGACCGAACGTTCGTAGACCTCGGCGAGGCGCTCGCGCGACGCCTCGTCGAGTGAGGTCGAGCGGACCTCTTCGAGTAGCAGCTTGATCATCGAACCTATGCGCATCACCTTGGCCGGTTCGGTAACCTGCGCTTCGCTCTCGCTGCTCACCCCATCGGGGGTGACGACCTCCGGCGGCTGCTCGGTCGCTTCGCCGGGCGGCTCCGAGCCGGCCGATGGGTCCGACGTTGCATCACTCGCGTGTATGTCCGACATCGCCCCCTTTCTACCGGGAACTCAGGCGAGCCCCCGCGAGTAACGGCACGAAGATCTCCGCAGAGGTGAGCGAGCCGTGCCGGCAGACGAGCTCGAACGGGCCGGAGTCGCCCGGGTCGTAGAAGCTGACGGGCGCTCGGGCGACGAGTGCGACATCGCCGAGACGCGACTGGATCGGCGGGGAGACCGCCGGGCCGAACCAGTGCTCGTCGAGGGTCTGCTCGCGCGTGACGACCCACGCGAGATGGCCGACCTCCTCGCGTGCCGCCGCGGCGACATCGGCGATGGCGCGGCCGCTCGTGTGCAGCCAGCGGAAGCGCCCCTCCCCGGATTGGAGGTTGACGCCGCGGAGCATCTCGGCCGACGGGTGGACGATCCGTCCGCCGACGTCCACCTGGCCGTGGTCGGCGGTGACGAGCAGGGCGGTGCCGGTCGGGATGCTCGCCAGCATGTCGGCGACGAGTGTGTCGGCGTACCTCAGCTCGGCCTCGTAGTACGGACCGAATCCGCGCTCGTGTGCGATCTTGTCGATCCCGCCGTAGTAGCAATAGACGAAGGTCTCGCCCGCTTCGATCTGCGACCGGGCCTCGACGGCGATCGAGGAAGGTGAGCGCCAGCCCGCTCGTACGGCACCTCGGAGATGGGCTTCGCTGAAGCCCGAGTCCTCGAGTTCGGCGGGACTCACCACCGGTGGGTTCCGGCCCATGAACGGGGTGAACGGCTGCACGTCGCCGGGGGGTTGCGACCTGCGTACCGCCTGCGAGGCGTTGGACCAACGCAACACGTTCACCACCTCGCCACCGAGCACGATGCGGTACCCGACGAGGCCGTGTTCACCGGGCGTGAGTCCGGTCGCGATCGAAGTCAGCGCTGTTGCGGTGGTGGTCGGCGCGACGGTCTGGATCGCTCCGCCCTGCATGGCGGAGAGTGCCGGCATCAGATGGCGGTGTTGCTCGAACTGTTCCCACCCGAGCCCGTCGAGGATGAGGAGGACGATCGCGTCGGCGTCGGCGAGCACCGCGGGCATCCACGCCGGGACCCCGTCGGACCAGTCACCGGGACCGAGCAGCGCGGGAATGATCCCGCGCACGTTGCGGCTCGCGTAGTCGGGGATGACCGGGCGATCGGGAAGGATCGAGGAGTCGGGCATGCCCGCATCGTCCAGGATGCCCGGTTCCCCGCCGACGGATCGATTCACGTCCCGCAGTCCAGCACGCGGAGGTGGGGTTCGACAAGGCCCCGATCACGGATCGCCGCCGGAATCGCGTTGCCGCCGCCTGCGGGTTCCGGACACCGGGCAGCGCACGGCGAACCCCTATGGTGGCCAAGGTGCGCATCTCGACGCGAGGGGACTACGCCTGCCGGGCGCTGTTGTCCCTCGCGCTGCACGCCGACGAGAGCGGCCCGACATCGGTGCGTGACATCGCCGAGCGCACCGCCCTCCCCCAGCCCTACCTCGAGCAGATCCTGCTGGCCCTGAAGGGAGCCGGCCTGGTCCGTTCCAAGCGCGGTGTGGGCGGTGGGTACACCCTCGCCCGCCCGCCCGAGGAGATCCTGCTGTCCGAGATCGTCTCGGCCGTCGAGGGTCCGATCACCCTTGGCGATTTCGGGCAACCCCATCAGGACGGCGCGTGCGATCACGAGGGCCAGTGCGTTCTGTTGGAGATCTGGAGCATCGCCGGCGATCACATGCGCCGCTTCCTCGACGGGTACACCCTCGCCTCGATCGCCGCCATCTCACGCGGCGACGCGCCCTGGCCCCAATCCCCGCTCTCGACGCCGGAGTCGTGAGGGTCTCACGCGCCCGGCGCGCACGATGTCACGATTTCGCTTCGTCGAGCCAGTGCTGGAGGTCGGGGGCGAGGGGACTCGTGAAGGAGACGCGCTCGCCGGTGGTCGGATGATCGAAGGCGAGTTCGGCGGCGTGCAGGAACGGCCGCGTGAGCCCGAGGACCGGCCGGCGCTGTGAGTACGTCGGGTCGCCGACCAGCGGATGGTCGATCGACGCGAGATGCACTCGGATCTGATGCGTGCGACCGGTCTCGAGCCGGCACTCGAGGCGCGAGACGAGCGCCGGTTCGGTGTATGTGCCGATGACCCGGTAGTCGGTCCTCGCGTCGCGCCCGCCGGTAACCACCGCCATCTTGAGCGGATCCCCACGATCGCGACCGATCGGCGCGTCGATGATGCCATGGGGAGCCTCGGGTACGCCCCAGACGACGGCCTCGTACTTCCGCGTCGCGCTGTGATCGGCGAATTGGGAGATCAGAGCGGCGGCGGCCTCGTCCGTGCGGGCGACGACGAGAAGCCCGGAACTCCCGGCGTCGAGGCGATGCACGATGCCCGGTCGCATCGGGTCGCCGACACCTTCGAGGTCGGGGAACCGGGCGAGTAGGCCGTTCGCCAGCGTCCCGTCGGCATTGCCCGCTCCGGGATGGACGACCAACCCGGGGGGCTTGTCGATCACGATCACCGCGTCGTCGACGTGCAGGACCTCGAACTCGACCGACTCGTCTGGTGCCGGAGGGTGCTTCTTCGGGAACGCCTCCGGGTCGACGACCACGTGCTGGCCCTCGTCGAGGCGGATCTTGCCCGAGGTGGCCTCGCGATCGTCGACCGACACCCCGCCCGCCGCGATCGCAGCGGCCGCATGCGACCGACTGACATCTCCGATCAGCGCCACGACACGGTCGAGGCGCTGACCGGCGAGCGCCGCAGGGACGCGCTCGGAGATCAAGCGTCCCCCTCGGCGGTCCCACCGGACTCACTCGTCCCGACCGTCTCGACCGGCTCGATCGACTCGGCCGGAGCGCGACGCGCGATGAGGACCGCGTTGAGGATGAGCGCCACCGCACCCACGTTGATCGCGATGTCGGCGATGTTGAAGATCGGAAACCACTGGAAGTCGATGAAGTCGACCACGGGTCCGCGCAGCCATGCGTCGCCGCGGAAGAACCGATCGATCAGGTTGCCGACCGCACCGCCGATCACACATCCCATCCCGAATGCGCTCAACTTGCTCCCCTCGCTCCGCAGCGACACGAGCAGCCAGACGAGCACCCCGGTGGCGACGACGGCGATGACGGGACCGAACCCGGTCCCCCGACCGGGTTTTGGCGTTGCGGGATGTGTGCTAGGCGGCGTCGGTCTCCGGCTTCTCGGGCGGGTCCAGGAGGTTCGTGCCGTGAATGATCTCGCGCAGCTCAGCTATGCGCTTATCCACGCGGTGGCCCGTCTCTGCGAGCTTCTTGACGTACTTCAATTCCGCATACGCCTTGCAGTGCTCGTCCATGAAGCCGCGGCGGTTTTCGCTCACGTCGAACATCGTC
>PVMS01029259.1_pt1 | contig 10954 bp, 10 predicted proteins | sample 1853461 | NCBI WGS metagenome assembly PVMS01 (sample SAMN08582032, study PRJNA380276) | Marine sediment metagenome, whole genome shotgun sequencing project. | isolation source: ocean sediment barecode stripped | collected 2017
ATGTGAGTGAATCGATATCAAGCAGATAAAAAATCAGATAAATATAAATTAGATTATATCACATATAGAATATCATTGATAATAAGGATGCTGATTGAAAGAAAATATTTACAGATATTTTATTATCTTTCAAAAATTGGAGAGAGGTAAATGACCAAATTTAAAATTCAGTTTCAAATGAAGCTTAGAATCGCAAATAAAAATGACTGGAGTAAAATAATTGAAATATATAATCAAGCCACAGTTACAGGTTTTAGCAATGCTGACACCGAACCTGTTACAGTTAAAAGCAGGAAAAATTGGTTTATTATTCATAATCCGGACGAATACCCTATTTTTATTGTAGAGAAAAATGCTAAAATAATTGGATGGTGCAGCTTGAGCCCATATCGACATGGGAGAAAAGCCCTCAGAACTGTAGCAGAAATCAGCTTTTATCTTGACAATCAATTCAAAGGGCAAGGAATTGGTACCTGGTTAGTTCGCAAGGTTATTCATGAAGCCAAGACTTTGGGTTTTAGAAACCTCCTGGCAATTCTATTAGACAATAATGAAGCAAGTATAAGATTATTAAGAAAGCTGGGTTTTGAAAAATGGGGGCACTTACCCGAAATCGCCCTATTTAAAGAATCCACCAGCGGGCAGTATATATATGGTCTAAAAATTAATTGATAGCTTTCCTTTTTTTATAAATAATTAAATTACATAAATAATACGGTGTGGTCTGCCTATCTTTGCGGTTCATATAACAAATATTTATTGAAAAATTTTAACGAACTTGGACTTTCTCAATCAACTATTGAAGTCCTTGAACAACTTGGGTTCGAAATCCCAACACCCATTCAAGAAAAAGCCATTCCAATGTTATTGAGTAATGATCCAACAGATTTTATTGGACTTGCCCAAACTGGTACAGGAAAAACTGCTGCTTTTGGTCTGCCATTAATAGACCTGATCGATGTAGACAATTCAGCTACCCAAGCACTAATTATGGCTCCAACACGTGAATTGGGACAGCAAACTGCTAAACAACTAAATGATTTTGCTGCCAACAATAGAAAAATCAACATAGAAGTAGTATATGGCGGCGCAGCTATTATGAATCAAATAAAAGCGCTTAGAAGACCAACACAGATTGTTGTAGCTACTCCTGGCAGGTTATTAGATCTTATTAAACGAAAGGCTGTCAAGCTTGATAATGTCAAATATGTAGTATTGGATGAGGCAGATGAAATGCTCAATATGGGGTTTAAGGAAGACATTGATAAAATTCTTTCTTTTACCCTTGAAAGCAGGGTGACCTGGTTGTTTTCTGCCACGATGCCATCTGAAATCCGAAGGATCGTAAAAAAATATATGACCTCACCCCTGGAGATATCCATTAATTCTCAGGAAAAAATCAATAAGGATATTTCTCATAAGTACGTAACTACCAAAACAGCAAATAAAATACCTGCGTTGAGGCGATTTCTGGACTTGCAGCCTGATATGCGTGGGATTATGTTTTGCCGAACCAAAAGGGAAACGCAACAAATCGCTGATGATCTGGGTAACCAGGGATATGGTGTGGAGGCATTGCACGGAGACCTTTCACAAAGCCAGCGAGATTCAGTAATGAAGCGATTTAAAAATCGTGCAATGCAATTGCTCATTGCAACAGATGTGGCTGCGCGAGGCATTGATGTCATTGATTTAACTCATGTACTACATCATACGCTTCCAGACCAATTAGACAGTTATACGCATAGAAGTGGTAGAACAGCCCGTGCCGGTAAGAAAGGCATATCCCTTGCCTTTATTAATCCGAGAGAAGGGAGACGAATCACTGAGTTGGAGAAAAAGATTAAGGTAAAATTTGAGTCCATCGAAGTCCCAAGCCTGGAGGAATTAAAATCAAGCCGCATCAATAACTGGGCAAATTTGATCATCAACACCAAAGTCGACAATCAGGCAGAAGACATATTGAATCACCTGCATGGCCAGTTTGCACACCTGGATAAAGAAGAATTGCTAAAAAGGTTGATTACTACACAGCTTGACCATCTGATGATCCTGGATGGAGAAAAAGGTGATCTTAACGAATTACACGGAAAATCAGGCGATAAGCATCATAAAAGACATGAAAGAGACCATGGCAATTTTAACAGGTATTTTATCAATGTTGGATTGATTGACGGACTCACTGAAGCAGATTTGATTCATTTTATCTCTGATGTTTCAGATATTGACCGTAAGAAATTTGGTGATTTAACCATTCAAAAAAACTGTGCGTTTTTTGATGTTGATAAAAACAGTGACAATGGATTAAGTCAGAGGTTTAATGGGATTGAAATTGATGGACGTAGTATTCGGGTGAATAGAGATGATGATGGAAATAAACGATCAAAACCTTCTTCTTCCGAGAAAAGGATTAAAAGTAAGCGGAGGAATTCAAAACATGATTTTCACCGATCGAGAAAAAGGGGAGGCAACAGGAGAAGGTAGTTTTCTTGAGAAAAGTCAGTAATTTTTTGAATCCAATTTTCCTATTAAATTACTTCATAGTTTTAATCTTTAATTTTTCAATTTCAATTTCTATTTTCATACCCTAAAGCCCTGGCAACATCTTGTATCTGATCAGGTCCAACCTGGCAGCATCCACCAACAATGTCAGCTCCTAATTCAATCCATTCTTTAACAAGTTGGGTATAAAATTCTAAGAAAGAGGTATTTAACCATGATTTTGTAATGGGGTCATAAGCATCTCCTGAATTGGGATAAACAACTATTTTCTTATTCAGGCAGATAGATTTTATTTCCTTAATCAATCCTGAAATATAATTTGGCCTGGTACAATTTACGCCAACTGCGAACACAGTAGGAATACTGTTCAATATTTTAATACATTCAGCAATAGCTGTGCCATCGCTAATGTGAAGATCATCTTTACAGGAAAACGAAACCCAACTCTTCTTTTTTGTATTTCGAAGAATTAATGATAAAACTCTGGTTTCTTGTAGACTGGGAATAGTTTCGCAAGCAAAAAAATCAGCAGATGAGGTGTCAAGTATCTCAATTCTGGGTAGATGGAAATCCAATAATTCTTCATCCGTTAGTTTATAATCACCTTTGTATTCTGATCCATCACTTAAAAATGCACCATAAGGCCCAATACTGGCTGCAATTAATGGACGTTTTTTGTCAGGATTAGATGCCACAAAGCGTTCAACAGCCATTTGCGCAAGATCTACTGATTTTAATATCAATTGCCTTGCTTCTTCTGTATCTATACCTAGAGCATTAAATCCTGGAATACTTGCCTGATAACTAGAGGTAATGATGCATTGTGCTCCTGCCTCCAGGTAGGTCATATGTGCCCTGAAAATTGAATCGGGATCAGATTTTAATAATCTGGCTGTCCAAAGGGAATGGTTTATATCACACCCCTGGCTAGCCAACTGGTTAGATAAGCCGCCATCAAGTACTAATGGATATGTAATCGTCTTTTCTATGGTTGGTATCAATTTAATTTAATTGCAAAGATAGCTATTCATAGGTACTTGGATATTGAACTGTGAATATAGTATCCTCAAATCCTTCTTCAAAAAGATGTTGAGGGAAGAGTAAAATAGGCATCTCGCAAACTTCATAATTCTTTAATATTATGTTAATTAGAAATATTTTTTATTGTGCGAATAAGGTAGAAGAAAATCCAGGTAATTACAGAAATTGAGTCTGTTTTATATACACCAGAAATAATCTTTCCTTATTCGTACCTATTAGGAATAATGATAAATTAAAAGTAACTTTGCAATTAGTTAAGTAGAAGGAGTAGCTTTATTTGTTAAATCTCGCCTGATTTTATAATTAATCGTATACCTTCATAAATTTAAAGAAAAGTGTTTCAATAAGAATAATATCAGCAGAACTTATAGAACAAGGACGATGTTCTAATTGTACGAATCATAAGACCTCTCTAAAGATTTCTCATTAATTCCTACTTGGTTCCATAGATTACCAGGCTCTTACAACCAAAGAATGGTTGGCGATTAGTTGAAAATACTAGCTTATTCCCATCCTTATTATCCTAAGAACCCGTTAAAAAAAATATAAACTAAAATATAATTGTTATTAAGAATCCAAAACTTTCAAAATGATCTCTAAAGCTAATTATATAATAAAAATTAAAAAATTTAAAAAAAACACTCATGGTAGTTGCCATGTTTAACTATTAATTATAATACATATGAAAGAAGGTACAGTAAAGTTTTTTAATAATTCCAAAGGATTTGGATTTATTAAGCCAACAGACTCAAGTGAAGACATTTTTGTACATGAAAGTGGTCTTATTGATGATATTCGTGAAAATGACAAAGTTCAGTTTGACGTTGAAGAAGGTAAAAAAGGATTGAATGCAGTCAATGTAAAATTGGTTGACTAAATTCATCATTAACCTATTTATAAAAGCCATATGTTCATATGGCTTTTTTTATGCCCAATAAAATTGTGTAAAATTTATAAAGATTAATTGGTTGCCGCTTATATATAATTAAATAATTGAGTGTATGTAATTTGCGAAATTCAGGATTCATTTTGAAAATAAAAGAGAGCAAGGATTACCTGATTTTTAAAAATTTATGCAAGTTTTGTGCTTGTGATAAAATTGGCTAAAATTCTAGTGTATGGATTAATCATACTGGTTGCAGTAATTCTATCCAGCTTATCAGTTATAGATCGTGATGGGCCGATTAATAATTATATGCACGAACAGCTTATGAATAATCTCATGGAGCTCCGCATAGAAGATGAAATAGATACGCTTAAAATCTTTAAGGTGGGATGGGCTAAAGGTAACATTATTCCAGGATATATAACCTCAATGGCTGGTTACGGCAGGAGACCCGAATATAATGTTGTTCATGATTCACTATATGTCCGCACTTTTGTATTGCAAAAAGGGAATATTAAAGCTGCGATGATTTCGATTGATCTTTTGATATTTCCACCCTCAATTGCCAAAGAAGTGGGAGTTATAATCCGAAACATGGGATGGAAAGAAGATCAGTTATATTTCTCCGCGACACATACTCACAGTGGAATAGGGGGGTGGCTTCCAGGTATTGCGGGGTATTTTTCGATGGGTAAATACAATAAAAAAACTGTTAATTTTATAGCAAAAACGATTGTTCAGAGTATCTATGACGCGGAAGAAGATCTGCAGGAGGCCAGTATAGGATATAAAGCCATCGAAGCTCCAGAGTTTGTATACAACCGCTTACACATAGATGGACCGGTTGATGATAGATTATTTGTGATTAAATTCATTAAGAAAAATGGCAAAAGCGCTATTTTGTCAACATATAATGCCCACCCAACTTGCATTAACAGCGATGATTTATCCATCAGTAATGACTATCCATATTATCTGATACATAGCCTGGAAGCTGATACAACTATAGATTTCAGTGCTTTTTTTGCCGGTGCGATGGGAAGCCATGGACCGATGGGAGAGGAGAGAGAAGATGATAGATTTATGAAGCCTGAAATGATAGGAATAGGACTGGCAAAAAAGGTTTTGGATGCTAATGATGCTATTCCTGTTACCGGAAACACTTCACTTCTGTCATCTGAATTATCCTTCCCATTTGATGATCTGCATATCAGGGTAAGTGATAATGTCAGAACAAGAAAATGGGTATTCAATACTGTAATGGGAGAATTAGATCCTGAAATTAACATTTTGAAAATGGGCGATGTTTTGTTCTTAGGTACCCCTTGTGAACTATCCGGAGAACTAACTCTGCGACTAAAAAAGGAAATGCCTGATAATCAACATTTGGTCATTACAAGTTTTAATGGAACTTACCTGGGTTATGTTACTCCTGACGAATATTATGATAAATTTAATAAGTTTGAAGTGCGGGGAATGAACTGGACCGGACCAAAAAGTGGCAGTTATTTCACAAGGATCCTTGGTCAGGTTATTGATAAGGTAGATGAAGTGAATTGAGTTTCTGTTCAACCAAGGTCAGAAAATCAAATTTCTTCTAATTTCAATAAAGTATTTAAGGTAGAAAGGAAGTTGTTTTGCAAATTGAATGAAGGTATGTTATAGATTAAGATAAACAAAGTCCATATCGGCCCATACCTTGCATCCTTCAATAAGATTTTTCCTCGGCATTATTTCTCAATCGACACGGTAAAGGAGAAATGACGCTAACAGCAAAACGCGCTTGCCTTCGGAATTCTATTAATTTTTTTGACATTAGCTTAATAAAGTTCTATGTTTATAGATTCCCTATACTGAATAAGTAAGATAAACAGTGTCTTGATTAGTAAGTTCAAACAAAAGTAGACGTACAATTAAATCTGCTAATAATACTGATGACCATGAAAGAAATTAAAAAAGAAGATTTAAGTCAGGAGGTTTTTGATCTCTATGATGATTATGCGCATAACAGATTAGATCGTCGGGGGTTTATGAATAAACTATCAACGTATGCGGTTGGCGGACTAACTGTTACTTCTCTTGCAGCATTTCTTTTACCTAAATATGCCCAGGCACAACAAGTCAAAACGGATGATCCTCGGTTAACGTCTGAATACATTGAGTATGATTCACCAAAAGGAGCAGGTAAGATGCGGGGCCTACTGGTGATGCCGGTAGATCATAAAGGAAAATTACCTGGAATAGTAGTGGTACATGAAAATCGGGGACTCAATCCGTATATAGAAGATACGGCTCGTGTAGCGGCCTTAGAAGGCTTTATCGTACTTGCTCCGGATGCATTGACGCCCTTAGGTGGTTATCCGGGAAATGATGATGAGGGAAGAACTATGCAGCGCGAGCGAGATCGGGAGGAAATGTTGCAGGATTTTATTGCAGGCTTTGATTACCTAAAGAAAAGCAATCATTGCAGCGGAAAAATCGGCGTGGTTGGATTCTGCTTTGGGGGTTGGATATCTAATATGATGGCCGTTCGTGTACCGGATTTAAAGGCTGCTGTTCCCTTTTATGGTGGTCAACCTTCCGCTGAAGAAGTTCCTGAAATTCAGGCACCTTTGCTATTAAACTATGGTGAACTGGATACAAGGGTCAATGCTGGCTGGCCTGATTATGAGGCGGCACTAAAGGAAAACAATAAAGAATATAAGGCCTACATATACCCGGGAGTGAATCATGGATTTCATAACAATACTACACCACGTTATGATGAGGCAGCAGCATCACTTGCATGGCAACGAACTATTGAGTTTTTCAAAGAAAAATTAATGTAGTTTTTTGTTATGGCATTTCCCATTTTTGTTATTTAGATTTCTCCACAAGGTACCAATGACATGCATATTAATTTGTACAGATATTTATATTTTAACGTCATTTCAATTTGTGGTTTGAAACCAAATGTTAATTCTCGAGATGACAGCGGATTCAAAAGTTTGAATTGTACTATGTATTTGTAGGCAGATTAGGCTAGGGGAGGGGTATTCCCCTTGATTCAATCATAGATTCATTTCGACATATCTGTCATTTCTTTTTTAATCTCCTAATCACAACATACCTTCAAAGATGTTCTTTCAGATCAATATGAAAGAACATCTAGCAAGATAGATGTTAGAAATATATAAATTTCTTTCTATCAACAATTACGACCGGAACATGAAATTCCCTCGCAAGACGGGAAAAGGGTGTGTAAAGTGATGACTTTGGTCCTGTTTATAGGTTATATTTAAACTAAGATTAAATTACTCTTAGTTTTTCACTTTAATTACAACAATTACCTGATCCTTGTTCTTGAACAGGTGGACACTTAACAGTGCCATAAGAACAAAAAACGCAGCAATCACCTACTTCGGGTTTAATGACTTGTCCACAGTTTGAACACTCATAAAAGAATTGGCAGGCATCGGTAGGCATTGCCTCCAATTTGCTATATCCACATAAAGGACATGTTATTTCTGATTGGAGTTCTATATATTCACTCATGATTCAATGTTGTCCTGGAAAATCCACAATTGAGAATTATCTTTAATTTTTTAATAAAAATAATGATTATAATATTGATTGAAAAACCTAACTCCCAGGATCATCGAAAATATTAAGCTGATATTTATCGTTTATCCGTTGATAATTGATAAAGTCTTAAATGGCTAATACATGTAACCTTTTGCTCGTTCAATTGTTGAAGTTTTCGGTAGATAGTATCTGCATTATGTTAATATAGCTTTGGGATTGAGCGCAGGGGACTAATCATTTTTCTTTTAAGAGAGGGCAGAAAAGATACACTCTTTTGGCATTTTGGTTTGTGTCGGGCAATCAGAGGATGGTAAATGTGCTTGGCTGTTAAGGCACAATAGCAAACCGGTAACATATTGCTGGTAAAGGTGAATTAAGATATATTAAGTATTAAATTCAACCAAAACAGCAATATACTGCCGATTTTGTTTGATATTAGGAAATTTTTCATTTCATTTGTATAAAATAGGCAATATTTTGCTGGTATGAAGGAGACACAAATTGGAATTACATTAAGAAATAGAAGGAATTTCCTTAAAATCACTCAAGGTGACTTAGCTGAAATATCTGGAATTTCTGAAAGGACTCTTCGAAATATTGAAAAAGGCCTGGCAAATCCAGAACTGGAAAGTTTAATCAAAATATGTGAAGTCTTAGGATTGGAGATAAAAATTAATGTGGTGAAATGAATCAAAGAGCCGAGGTCTATAACAATGGTTATTTAGCTGGTATTCTTGAAAAAAAACAGCAAGATGAGTACTTATTTAGCTACAATGAGGAATATCTCAATAATCCTGAAACATATGCTGTTAGTTTAACTCTACCAAAAACAGAGAAACATTATCGGTCTCAAAAGCTTTTTCCATTCTTCTTTGGTTTGTTATCTGAAGGAGTTAATAAACATACTCAATGCAGGTTATTAAAAATTGATGAGAATGACCATTTCAATCTGCTTATAAAAACTGCGGGATCTGATACTATAGGTTCAATTACTATTAAAGAGGTTAGTGTATGATTTGTCCAGGATGCTTAAAGGAAAACGATGAAGGTTATTGTACTAAGTGTAAAAAGGAACTTTTTGATGGGAAAAAAGTAGAACCAATTTTGACTTTAAAATCTCCTTATATCGATGATTCTGATCTATTTTATGATAACACTAAGAAAATCTCTATTTCCGGAGTTCAAGTTAAATATTCACTCAAACTCGATAACAATCAACTGGTATTGACTGAAAAGGGAGGACAATATATTCTTAAACCTATACCAACAGGGACATTTAAACACCTAGATCAAGCACCAGCAAATGAACACTTAACTATGCAAATCGCAAGACAGGCATATAAATTGACTGTTCCACCAAATGCTCTGATTTACTTTAAGGATGGCAGTATGGCTTACTTGGTAAGAAGGTTTGATCAGCGTGGAGATGGAAATAGGTACCAACAAGAGGATTTTGCACAGATTGCACAAATGACATCAGAAACACATGGAGAAAATTATAAATATGACTTATCCTACGAAGAGATTGCTGATCTAATCAAATCTTACATTTCTACCTACCGTATTGAATTAGAAAAGTTTTTTAGACTGGTTTTATTTAATTATGTGATCTGTAATGGAGATGCACATTTAAAAAACTTCTCAGCCATCCAGACAAGTCATGGAGATTATGTTCTCACACCTGTATATGACTTACTTTGTACAAAAAGCCATTCGCCAGGTGAATCAGATATGGCACTTACGTTGTTTAAAAACAGATTTTCTAAAACTTACGAAGCTTATGGTTTTTACACCTATGACGATTTTTACCTATTTGGCAATAGGTTAGGAATTAAAGAGTCTAGAGTAAAAAAAATAATTCAAGAGTTCAAAGAACCTGCAGATAAACTAGTAACTCAATTGATCGATAAATCTTTCCTTAATGATAAATTGAAGAAGATATATAATGATAATTATTATGAAAGAGTAAATAGATTATCAATGAATCCCTCATAGTTCTTATCAGATTTTATGCATGCACATATTTATTTTTCAATTCCTAATCATCCTGTTTCTCATTAAGACCATAGGTGGTTAATCTCATCGTATACAGGTTGAATCACGTCTTTCATATCATATTTGCCGTCCAAGATCTCATCTGAATAAGGAATTCTTTGACTTGGATCAGGTAAAATCTATTGGATTGGAATAAGGTTGATGAAACCGGTATGCCGGAATTGTTTCGCAGAATCAATAAATTCATCACAACAGAAAATTATAAATTTGAAACTCGTATCCCACCAAATAAAATATTCCCGTTATTGAAGGGAGCAACGCATGAAGATATGATTCACTTGTGTATGTACAATAATATTACAGATCCAAAGCTATATAATAAGATTATTAAAAATTGCAGATCGTTTAGAGATGTAGAGACAAATCTGATAAATTATTTTATTGAGAATGGTAAATAGCATTTGATTAGTTAAAAGAGTAATTATCTTTTTAGTTTCACTTTCCAAATATTAATTAGTTCCACTTTTAAATTACACGTTACAAATACCTGGATTTGCTTTAACATAAAATCGTTACCGATATGTAACTGGCTAACACACGAACCATACGCGAATTACATATCTGATTTTATGTTAACCACTCGCTGCGCGTCTGGGCGCAAATCCATAGCTTTGTTATATAATTTATATTATGTTAAATAGAGTGTGCAAATAATTAAGGCGATCTGTTAAGATCGCCTTAATTATTGTAGTGGGTTCCTCCTACTCTTGGTCTACAGAAGCACCCAAAGCATCAAGCTTTTCCTTAATTACATTTACATTGTCGTTATCTTTCATTAAAGCATATAAGGTTTGTAATGTCTGCAAAGTGCCAATGTCTTCAGGATTAACCTCATGTGCTTTTATGAAATATGGATCTTGAAACTTATAAGAAAGAAGGAAAAGCTATAGAATCAAGCGATCGAAC
>PVMS01092201.1_pt1 | contig 10954 bp, 9 predicted proteins | sample 1853461 | NCBI WGS metagenome assembly PVMS01 (sample SAMN08582032, study PRJNA380276) | Marine sediment metagenome, whole genome shotgun sequencing project. | isolation source: ocean sediment barecode stripped | collected 2017
GAGCTCGGGGAGAATTCGCGCGGTAGCTCTGACCAGCCTCAACTACGCCACCGGCCAGACCGTGACCTGGATCCAGGGCTGCGAGCTCGACTCCTGGGAGCGGGCCAACAGATGCGGTGTCAAAACCCGGATCACCGTCGATCATGTGATGGCGTCGGCGGCCCTACCGCTGATCTTTCCCGCCGTGCAGTTGGAAGGCGGCTGGTACGGCGACGGCGGCATCCGCATGTACACACCGCTCGCACCCGCGGTTCATCTCGGAGCCGACACGATTCTGGCCATCTCCACCCGCTATCCACGGAGCCGGGCTGAGGCCTCACGCCAGGTGATCTCGGGCTACCCACCCCCGGCCCAGGTGGCCGGAGTTCTGCTCAACGCCATCTTTCTGGACGCGGTCGAACAGGACGCCTATCGGCTCGAGCGGATCAATCGACTCCTGGGTCTGATCCCGAGCCACAAGAGCAGGGGTCTGCGACCGATAAGACTGCTCACCCCCAGGCCTTCGCGGGACCTGGGCCGTCTGGCGGCCGACTACGAGTCGAAGCTGCCACGCGCCTTCCGGTTTCTCACCCGGGGTCTGGGAACCCGGGAGACCTCGAGTCCGGACTTCCTGAGCCTGCTGATGTTCCAGCCGGATTACCTTCGACTACTAATCGAGATCGGCGAGACCGACGCCGAGGCCTGTCTCGACGAGATCCACCAGCTACTCGACTAAGCCACAGTCACTTCGTCGCAGAGAAAGACATCCTGGATGGCGTTGAGCAACTCGACGCCCTCGGCCATCGGGCGCTGAAAGGCCTTACGGCCCGAGATCAGCCCCGTACCTCCTCCCCGCTTGTTGATGACCGCGGTGCGCACCGCCTGCGCCAGGTCGCCCTGACCGCTGGAGGCGCCGCCGGAGTTGATGAGGCCCACCCGACCCATATAGCAGTTGGCCACCTGCCAGCGGACCCAATCCACCGGATGATCGGCCACCAGCTCGCCATAGACCAGCGGGTGGGTCTTGCCGAAGCCGATGGCCTCGAAGCCGCCGTTGTTTGTGGCCTGCTTCTGCTTGATAATGTCCGCCTCGATCGTCACCCCCAAATGGTTGGCCTGTCCGGTGAGATCGGCCGCGGCATGATAGTCGGTGCCGTCTTTCTTGAAATCGGGGTTGCGCAGATAGCACCAGAGGATGGTGGCCAGCCCCAGCTCGTGGGCCTGAGCAAAGGCCTCCGAGACCTCCACCAGCTCGCGATCACAGTCCTCGGAGCCAAAATAGATCGTAGCGCCGACGGCCGCTGCGCCCAGATCCCAGGCCTGCTCCACATTGGCAAATAGAATCTGTTTGTAGCGGTTGGGATAGGTCAGGAGCTCGTTGTGATTGATCTTGACCACAAAGGGGATCTTGTGGGCGTACTTGCGGGAGACCGCCCCCAGCACACCAAGGGTGGAGGCCACGGCATTGCAGCCCCCTTCGATCGCCAGCTGGACGATGTTCTCCGGGTCGAACAGACCGGGATTGGGAGCAAACGAGGCGGCCCCCGAGTGCTCGATCCCCTGATCGACGGGCAGGATCGAGAGGTAGCCGGTACCCGCCAGCCGACCCGTGGTGTGGAGCCGCTCGAGACTCCCCAGCACCCGGGGCCTGCGATCCGAGCCGCCAAAGGCCCGGTCGACATGGTCCGGCCCGGGGATATGGAGATCCTCCTTGGGTATTCCCTTACAGGTGTGGCTCATAAGGCTGTCGGCCTCGTCGCCGAGAAGCTCGACGATACGGTCGATGCCGCTAGCTGCTGACGTGGCAACGGTCATGGGTGGATCTCCTTCGAGTGGATGTTCGTCGGGTTGAGAATTATGACACACAAGAAGGGCTTGGGGGACGAAAGGTCATGACCCTTCGCGCGCGCGCTGCTCGATGAAGGCGGCCATCTCCTGCCAGACCTCTTCTCGCGACAGCAGATCGTTGTGACCCGCCCCGGGGACCGGCACCCAGCGGCTGTTGGGCAGCGCCGCCGCTACCCGCTCCCCCTGGTGCTCGGGGATGATCTGATCGCGGGCGCCGTGGATCACCAGCGCCGGAGCGGCGATCGAAGGTGCGACTGCCAACGAGTCGTACTTCTCGTGCAGTGCCAACCCGACCAGCCAGCCCGGGAAGTGAATACCCGCCACGTCCGGCAGCGAGGTCCAAGAGCTCATGGCGATCACCCCGTCGACGGCCTCGCCCTCACGGGCGGCAAGCTGCAGAGCCACGGCCGCACCCAGCGACCAACCGCAGACGAGACGGGGGCGGTCCGGGTATCTCTCACCCAGCCACTGCCAGGCGGCATCGGCGGCACGCCCGAGGCTCTCCTCCGAGGGACGGCCTCCACTTCTGCCATAACCCGGATAGTCGACAGCCGCAATACCGATCCCGAGCCGCGCCAGCTCCCCAAAGAGACCGGTCTGACGCATGGTCTCGAGGTTTTCGCCGTTGCCATGAAAGAACAGCGCCACCGGCCGGGAGGGTGGCAAACTGTCGGCTGAAAGGTGCCAAACCGATATCCGGATGCCGTCAGTAGTGGCGAGCTCCACCGCCTCCAGCGGCGCGGGCGGGGAGGCAGGCACCGGGATGGGTGGTGCTGGATAGATGAGCTGTCGCACGGTGCAACCAGTCAGGACCAGGACCCAGACAGCGCCCAGAATGGCCGCCGTTCTCCTAGCCTGCATTATTCACCAACCCCCCGGCATAATGCTGGCTAGGCCCCGTCGTCACTCCGGCTCTTCTGGAATCTCGTAACCGAGACGCGTCAGCAGATTCTGGACGATCCTGGCGGTCAGACCCCATACCTGCCTCTTGCCCACGTGATAGACACGAATCGTGCGCTCGACGCCGTCGATCTTGACCAACTGGTCTTCGATTATCCGGTAGTCGGCAAACGCCAGCAACGGCACCGAGAACACCTCGGCGATCTCCTCATGGTTGATCTCGGTCTCCAGGGGATGGGGCACCGCCCCCACACAGGGGACGATGTGAAATCCCGAGGGGGTCTCGGCCTCGTCGAGCTCACCCAGGCGGAGGATCTTGCTGATATCGAGCCCCAGCTCCTCCTCGCTCTCCCTGAGAGCGGCGGCCCACGGATCCTCGCCTATCTCGCGGCCGCCCCCCGGAAAGGCGATCTGGCTGCGGTGATGCGGCAGATTCTCCGCCCGCTTTGTCAGCACGGTCCATAGCTCCCCGGCTTCGACATAGAGCGGCACCAAAACCGCCGCCTCGCGCGCCTCTTTTGGCGCCAAACGGAGCGGCACCGGGGAAGAGAGACGTTGCCGGACCTCGACGATCCAGCTGTGCACTTCCTCGCTCATTCCTCTCTCTCCAGGTCCTTCCAGGTGGTGAACGAAACGGCAAGCGCATGGGTTCCCGACTTCGCCTCCGGCAGGCCAAACTGAAAAAAGTACAGATTTTGGCGCTCATCGGTCCACCACATGGGGTGTCGGGCCCTGGGCGTGGGAGCAAACAGATCAAAGCCCACCCCACCGTCGGGTCGGAATACCGTGTCCCCCAGTCTTCCATGGGTCACCTCGATCTGCCCCGGAGAAGTGGGGCCAAACTCCAAATGGAGAGCCACGAGAGCAGTGGGTGAGGCTACCAGAAACTCGACCGGCCCCTCCCCCTCGAGCTCGAACCGCTCGCCGATGCCGGCCGGGCTTGTCAGCCGACCGGTCGCTCGCAGCCAAAAAACGCCCTGGCGCAGCTCGCCGACACTCGGCAGCTCACGCTGCGTGGTTTCGTAGGGAAGGAATCTTTGCGCCAGCCCGGAGCTGTGGCGATAGTTACCGTCGGGTTCGACCGGAAAGGCCCGCGGCGCCATCCAGGACGGCCACAGGAAAACCGCTGCCAGGGCCGCGGTCACCGCGATCCATCCCCAATGGAGGCGACGCGTGGGCACCAGCCAGAGGACGCCATACAGGGGCAACAGCCAGCGATTGCCGATGGCACCCGGGCCGCCAAAAAAATTGAACGGCGCCACCAAGACGAAGAGAACCCCGATGGTCAGAACCGACAGCACGAGTGTCGATCGACGCGCACCTCCCGCCCACGCGCCAAGGGCAAGCAGCACCGGCAGAAAATAGGGCAGAGCACCGACACTCCGACCGACCAGAAAATAAAAGAGGTTCCAACCGATCAAGTTGCCGTCGAAAACGACACGCTCGCCCGCCAATGTCGGCCACATGTCGCTAAGGCTTGTCGGTAGAACCGCGGCCCAGGAGCCGGTCAGCATCCACTTGACAAGTGCGCTCACGACTAGCATCGCCGCGGCACCGGCCACCAGGGCCGCCAGCGAGCGCTGTCGTTCGGTCTTCGGTGTAGCGACTGCCGCAGGCACGAAAAGACCCAAATAGAGGGGATGGTGTACCGACGGAATCACCAGCAGCGCACCGACAGCAAACCATCTCCAGAGCGGATTCCACCCCTTATCAGGGGCGCGGTAGATCTCGGGTGTCTCGGTAGCGACCGGGTCCTCCCGGTCGTAGGCCAGGGCGAAGGCGGCAACTGTCGCTGCCAGAACGAGAATGTCCGGCAGCGCCAGAAAGACATAACGAAAGGTCAGCGACCCGAAGACAAACAGCACCACGACCAGCGGTGCCACGTTGCCCAGCCGCCGAGTCAGCGTGCGGGCAGCCAACCAGGCCGCCGCCGCCAGCAGCAGCGCATTCAGCACCGCGGCTCCCCGCTGTGGCGCCAGGCGAACAAAGGGTGCGAGCAGCAACGGATAAGCCAGTGGCCGATCCAGAAGGAGTGCTTCCCCTTGCTGCTCGAGCGCGAGCCCGGTGTCTCCGGCTCGCCGTCCGTGCCGCTGAACAAGTCGCTCTCGATCTCGATCGGTGTATTGCAGATCCAGATCCCTGGCCACGCTCTCCGCCTGCAGCAGGTAGCCGGCCTCGTCACCAAACCATTCGGGCCAGGTCTCGGTGCGGAAGGTCGCAGCCGCCACCAACAGCAACGCGAAAAGGGCGAGCCAAACGACCCATTCCTTGCGCAGACCGAATCCCTCGGACCTTCTGTCCGGGCGAGCTAGTAGCTTCGCGACCACAGCGGTCCACCCAAACCGAAGAATCCGGTTACCCCCTGAACATGGGGCTCGATATACAGGAACGAGGCCCCCAGTGGGCGACGCATCTCGAGCTCGAGCCACTGCTCCTCACCCGGCTCGAGATCTTTGGGCTGCTCCAGCCAAACGTTGGTCTTCCCCTGGTGCGAGGGACTCTCTCGCCACTGGACCTCGATCATCACTCCGCCGGGTCCCCGGCCGGTGGCGAGCCAGCGTGCCAGACCCCTGTTGGCCAAGCGAAGACGAAGCCGTCTGGATTCCCCTTCGGCCCATGGGGGCTCGGCCCCCTCCACCTCCAACTCACCGTCGAGCTGGCGCCAGACCAGACTGGTGGGCGGCGCCACCACCGCCGGCTCGTCGCCCAGTGGCTCGAGCTCGGCAAGCTCCCGGCAGGCCTCGACCACCGCCGCTGCTGCCTTGCCAGGGTCATGGGCGCTCTTGATGTACTCCCGGCTGGCCTCGCCCATCGCCGCCAGACGCTCGCGGTCGGTGACCAGACTCCCCACTTTTGCCGCCAGCGCCTCGACTTCGCCGTCACCCAGCGTTATCTTCACCGCCACCTCGACCGGGAGCTCGGACGAGTAGGCATAGTCGGAGACCACCGCCGGCCGACCCACGGCCAGAACCCTCAACAGCGAAGCCGAGGTCTCCCCCGCCGAGGGATAGCGCAGATTCAGACAGAGATCACAGGCGGCGATGGCCCCTTCGAAATCTCCATAGTCGAGGAAACCGACAAAGTGCACCCGTTCTTCGATTCCCAGCTCCCGGGCCTGATCCCGGAGCCGTAGCCGCGGGTTGATCTCGCCGCCGACCAACAGATGGGCCCGGCGGAGCTCGGGTTTGGCCAGGGCTTCCAGCACCCTGTCGGTGCGCTTGATCGGGGTCTGGAAGCCAAAGGTTCCCAGCAGCGGCTCTCCTTCCGCGAGTCCGAGCCTGCTCCGCCACTCTCGTCGATCGGCCGCAGCCGCCGGCTCGGGAAGCGGCACCCCCATCGGCACCTCACGGACCGCGACATCTGGATTGTCCCAGCGCACCAGATCGGCGGCCCAGCGGCTGTGCACCAAAACGCCCCGCTGACGATGCACCAACGTCCTGTGAGCCGGCAGCTCGAAGAGTGCCGTTTGACCCAGCTCGGTCCAACCCCTGGCCGTCGCTATGACCCGTCCCATCCAGCCGTGATCGGCGACCAGACGCTGCTTGTAGCCGTCGGGGTCCTGCCGCGCCAGGGTGTCCTCGACCAGCAGGTGGTGGAGGACCACATCGTGGAGAGTGACCACCCCTGGGCACCGAAGGGCCAGATCGAGAATCTCCCGGTGGTAGACGTTGTTCCCCATCTGGTAGAGGGGAAGCCGCCCGTCCTGGCCAAGGACTTCGGGGGGAGAGGGCCACCAGTCGCGCTCCAGCTCCGCCGCCAGCGGCTGCCCGGGAAGGCGAATGACCCGGAGGTCGCAGAGCTCGCCCAGGTATGGCAGGAGGTCGCGGCTGTAGTCGGCGATCCCCGACCGCACCGGGGGCAGCGGGGAAACGTAGTCGATGGCCAGCAGCCCGTGGCTAGGAGGCCGGCCGCTTTGGTCCACTAGCCTCTCCTTCGCCCATCTGCTCCGACAGCCAGGCCTCGATAAAGGGGTCGATGCCGCCATCCAGCACGCGATCGGCATCCCCGACTTCGGTGTTGGTTCTGTGGTCCTTGACCATACGATAGGGATGCAGCACATAGCTGCGGATCTGGCTACCCCAGGCGATGTCCTTCTTGGCCCCTTCGCGCACCGCGGCCTCCTCTGCACGCTTGCTGATCTCCAGATCGTAGAGACGAGCGCGGAGGATCTTCATCGCGGTGGCTCGATTCTTGTGCTGGCTGCGCTGGTTCTGACAAGAAACCACGACACCGCTGGGATGGTGGGTGATGCGCACCGCCGATTCGGTCTTGTTGACATGTTGCCCGCCCGCCCCGGACGCTCGGTAGGTGTCGATGCGCAGATCCTTGTCCTCGATGTCGATCTCCACGTCGTCATCTACCTCGGGGTAGACATCGACCGAGGCGAAGGAGGTGTGCCTGCGACTGGCGGCATCGTAGGGGCTGATGCGAACGAGCCGGTGAACACCGGTCTCACCATGGAGATAGCCGTAGGCGTAGTCACCTCGGACCGCGAATGTGGCGCTCTTGATCCCCGCTTCTTCACCCTCCAGACGGTCGAGCAGCTCCACCTCGTAGCCCTGCTGCTCGGCCCAGCGCAGATACATGCGCAATAGCATTTCGGCCCAATCCTGTGACTCGGTGCCGCCGGCCCCGGGATGAATGGCAACGAGGGAGTTCTTGTCGTCGTCGGGGCCCGAGAGCTTGAGCTGGAGCTCGAGCTGGTGGAGCTCCTTTCCCAGCCGCTCGACAAACTCCTCGACCTCCGCGTCCGCCTCGCCCTCCTCCACCAGCTCGCGCCACGCCGCCAACTCGTCGGCGTCGGCCCGCAGCCGGTTCAGGGTGGCTAAACGGCGCTCTATCTGTCGTCTGCGCTGGAGGATGGGTGCGCTGCCGGCATGGTTGTCCCAGAAGCCGGGGGCCTCCATCTGGCGGTCGATCTGGGCGATCTGCTGCTCGAGTCCCGCTTCCTCAAAGATACCCCCGAAGGTGCAGAAGCTGATCGCTGAGCCGCTCGATATGCTGTTGAATCTCGGTCGAAGTCATAATCGTTTCTCTCCGCGACTGCGCAATATAGCAAAGCCGGCCACCAGGACGCACAGCAGCGGTATCAACCACGGTGCCCGGGTGTACGGGCTCAGGTCCTGGCGGGCCACGACCTCGCCGCGGATCACACCTTCCTCGCCGACTCCCAACTGGCTCACCACCGAGCCGTCGGGTGCGATGAGACCCGAGACACCGGTGATCGCCGCACGCATCAGGAATCGACGACTCTCAGCGGCACGAAACCGCGCCGCCCGATAGTGCTGCCAGGGGGCAGCCGTATCGCCGTACCAGGCGTCATTGGTGACCGTCACCAGCAAGGTGGCGCCCTGGCGCACAGCGGCGGCCACCTCGAAGGGAAAGACGACCTCGAAGCAGAGGGCGGCACCCAGCCACTCCTCACCCCAGGGAAGTAGCATCAGCTCCGGACCGGCGCGATAATCCCCGGCATTGCGCGCCAGCTTGTCGACGAATGGGAGCCAGCGGCCCAGCGGCACGTATTCACCAAACGGCACCAGGTGACGTTTGTGATACCGACCTGCGAGCCCCTGCGGCCCGAGCAACAGCACCGAGTTGTAGAAGATCCCGTCCTTCTCGGAGGTCGAATTGAAGAGGATCGGGCAGCCAGCCGTCACCAGCTCCTCCAGATCCGCGCGCAGCTCGGCATGCCGGTCGAAAGAGAACGGCCACGCCGCACTCTCCGGCCATACCACCAGCGCGCCCGGGAGATCACAGGCACTCTTGGACCAACTCAGCACCTTGGAGTAGTTCTGTCTGACGAGCTGCTCGTCCCACTCCACCAGGTTGGTGATATTTGGCTGCAGGAGGCGCACCGGGAGACCCTGGCTCGGCGCCGTCTCGGGGGTGACAGCCCGGAAGCGTCCGGCCGCTGCCAGCAGCAACAGACAGCCGAGGATCGAGACCACTCCGGTGCGCCACTTGCGGAGGACAACCGACTGGGCTATGCCAACGTTGACAAACACCAGAACAAACGACACCCCATAGGCTCCGATCCAGGCCGCCAGCGGCAATGCTCCCGGCATCTCCACCCAGGCGTAGGCCGCCAGATTCCACGGAAAGCCGCTCATCAGATGATGTGCCCGCAGCCACTCCACCGCTACCCACAGCGCGGGCAGACCCGCCCACGCCAACCAACCGCCCCGACGCCAGAGAGGGGCGCCCAGCCAGCCAAAAACGGCGGAGAACGTTGCCAGATAGAGAGCGAGCAGAATACACAGAACCACCGCGAGCCAGCTCGGCAACTGGCCATAGGTTTCCATGGTCGGTGCAATCCAGGACATGGAGGTCAGCCAAAAGGCCACCCCGTGTGCGTAGGCTAGCCAGACCGCTTTCCTCCGCTCCGTGCCCAGGACGAGGAACAAGGGCACCAGCGCGATCCAGGGTGCAATGGTCAGGGCCTCGCGGCCGACACAAAAACCCCACACCACGCCACCGAGAATGGCGAGGATCCACGGCCAACGGGCCAGCTTCGATGCTCCGGCAAGGGAGAGCGAAACCGCCATGCCGTCGCGCTACTGGGTTATCCAGGTGTCGAGCTTGTAGTTCCGGCGCACCCGCTCGGCTGCCGCCTCCGCAGCCGAGCGTTGCTCATAGGGTCCGAGCCGTACCCGGTACATCGTCTCGCCACCCACCTCCACCGGGGAGAGGAAGGCCGGGAAGCCGCCGGCGGCGAGCTGCGCCACCAAGTTCCGCGCCTTCTCCTGATCGGACGAGAAAAAGACCTGAATCACCAGCTCACCGGCCTGGGCCTGGGCCGGAGCCGGGGCCGGGGTCGACACCTCGGGAGCGGCCGCCGGCGCCGCGGCGACAGGTGTCGGTTCTTCCTTCTCCGCCACCACCGGATCCGCCATGAACTCGGGTGGTAGCAACGAGGGTAGCTGCTTTTTGGCCCCAGTCGGCTTCTCGGGAGGCGAGCCATCGAGATCCTGCAGCAGAGTCGAGTCGGGGCTACCCGACTTGGCTGCCGGGGTCGCTGTCTCTTCTGCTGCCGCGTCTGCCGAGTCCTCGGTAAAAAAGCGAAGCTCGCGCAAGGGGCGACCCTCTTCGTCCTCTGGAACAGGCTCTTCCTGTCCCTGTCGCTGCGCGATCTCGGGCGTGCCCGCCGGCCCCACATCTCGGTGGCCGATCCAGACCCCGGCAAAGAAGGCGGCCACAACACAGGCCAGGAGGATGACGAAGACCGTCAACACCTGCCGGTTGGTCAGGGCGATCTCGTAGTAGCTCGGCTCGTGCGAATCGGTCACTCTCGACTAGCTCCCTCAGCTTTCCTTCGACTTGGTGCCGGCATTCGTGAACGCGGACATCAAATCGATCGGGATGGGGAAAAGGATGGTGGAGTTTTGCTCCGCCGCAATCTCGGTCAGGGTCTGCAGGTAGCGCAGCTGGAGAGTCGTGGAGTTCTTGCTGATGGCTTCGGCCGCCTCGGCCAGCTGCTTGGAGGCCAGGAGCTCGCCCTCGGCATGGATGATCTTGGCGCGCTTCTCACGCTCCGCCTCCGCCTGCTTGGCCATCGCCCGCTGCATCTCCTGCGGCAGGTCGACATGCTTCACCTCCACCGACGAGACCTTGATCCCCCAGGGATCGGTGTGGGCATCGATGATCGACTGCAGCTGAAGATTGAGCTTCTCACGCTCGGACAAGAGCTCGTCGAGCTCGGCTTGACCGAGTACCGAGCGCAGTGTGGTCTGCGCCATCTGACTCGTGGCCGAGAGATAATTCTCCACCTCGACCACCGCCTTGGCCGGATCGATCACCCGGAAGTAGACCACTGCATTCACCTTGACCGAGACATTGTCCTTGGTGATGACGTCCTGAGATGGCACATCGTGCACCACCGTCCGCATCGAAATCTTCACCATGCGATCGATGGGCCAGAAGATGAGCACCAAACCCGGGCCCTTGACCTGCTTGACCAACCGTCCAAGCCGGAACACCACGGCTCGCTCGTACTCGTTGAGGATGTTGATCCACCGGCTGAGAAAGACCAGCCCGACGAAGATTACGAAAATCAGTCCATAGAGTCCCATTGTTTCCCCCTTCGAGTTATTCCTCTTTCTCCGGTCGCACGCGGAGAACCATGCCTTCGACGGCAACCACATCGATGGGCGTACCGTCCGGAATCGGATTCTCCGCCACCGCATCCCATATTTCACCGTGCACGAACACCTTGCCTCGAGGCGCGATC
>PVMS01037268.1_pt1 | contig 10953 bp, 9 predicted proteins | sample 1853461 | NCBI WGS metagenome assembly PVMS01 (sample SAMN08582032, study PRJNA380276) | Marine sediment metagenome, whole genome shotgun sequencing project. | isolation source: ocean sediment barecode stripped | collected 2017
AACCGATGGCTGGTTCAGATGCAGGATCACTCCGCTGCCAGGCCGTGCGAGATGGGGATGATTACATTCTCAATGGAAGAAAATCTTGGGTCACCAGCGGACCGGTCGCAGAGTATATTATTGTTTTTGCTGTGACGGCGCCTGAGGATAAGCGTAAAGGTATCACGGCCTTTATCATCGATAAAGAATTGCCTGGCTTCTCTGTCGGAAAGAAGGAGCCGAAGTTGGGCATCCGTGCCTCTGCCACCAGCGAGAACTTGTTCGAAGATTGTCGGGTGTCAGTCGATAGACTACTGGGAGAGGAAGGGGAAGGCTTCAAGATCGCCATGACTATCCTCGATGTGGGGCGCATTGGTGTCGCGACACAGGCTTTGGGCATTTCAGGGGCTGCATATGAAGCCAGCCTCGCATACGCACAAGAGCGCGAGGCATTTGGTCAGAAGATTGGCGAATTTCAAGGCATATCATTCAAGCTGGCTGATATGAAGACTCGCCTGGAGGCATCGCGCTTGCTGGTCTACAACGCGGCTATGGCAAAGGAACGCTCCAAAAGTACTGGGGAGCGCTTCACGCTTGCAAGCTCGATCGCCAAATTGTTTTCCTCCGAGGCATGCATGTATATCTCCCACGCCGCCGTTCAGATTCATGGCGGGATTGGCTACTCAAAGGAACTGCCGGTCGAACGTTATTTTCGCGATGCAAAGATCACTGAGATCTACGAAGGCACCAGCGAGATTCAGCGCCTGGTGATCTCCCGGCTCGAGACTGGGATAAGGTAGACAAGCTGAGGGGAGAGCCGCGCGGTGGAAAATAACGACTCGGGTAAGGGCTCTGAACCCAATGGATCCCAATCCAAAGAGAATAACCAAACGAATGCGAACGCGTCTGGGAACGAAGGTGGGGAAAAGAAACCTCTAAGAATTGATGCCAGCCTGGAGCAAGCACCAGGTGAATCACATTCAGTTGACCTGGGCGAATCCGAGAATTCAGATGAAGAGATTTCCCAGGTCAACATCTCATTCAATCTGCGAGGCGAAACGCGAGTGCGGGTTACTGTCGAGTCGCTCGATCCGCAGGGTTCACCTAAATCACCATCAGACACTCAAATTGTGATCGAAAGCCAGGGGGATTCAATCGAACCCATCGTCATTCGCCAACCACGCGATTCGTACCTATCGTTGCTTGCTCATCCCCGACAAGCCTTACGACGCTGGCCTTATACGCTGGAAGTCACGCTGTTCGGGCTGGCTTTGCTGGTTTACTTAACCACACATCTGGTAGGACTAACCCGTTTCCCGATCTATTTTTTCACCGATGAAGCCATCCAAACTGTGGCCGCCGCGGATATGATCCGCGACCATTTCCAAAATGAGGAGGGGATATTCCTGCCGTCTTATTTCAAAAACGGCCCTTACTATAACCTCAGCGTCAGCGTATATCTCCAGGTGCTGCCTTACTTATTCTTTGGAAAATCTGTTTTCGTCACCCGCGCCACCTCTGTTCTGATAAGTATGTTGGCTGCAGTTTCTGTTGGCTTGATGCTGCGAGACATATTTAAGATTCCGTACTGGTGGGCCGGGGTTTCTTTGCTCTCAATCGCCCCTGCTTGGTTCCTACATTCCCGTACAGCCTTCGAGACGGTGCTATTCGTTTCATTTTATTCCGCTTGCTTGTATACATACCTGCTCTATCGCTACCGCTCGCCCCGCTACTTGTACTATTCCCTTCTATTGGGAGCGTTGGCATTTTACTCCTATAGTCCTGGGCAGGTGGTTATCGCGTTGACGGCGATAATGCTGCTCATATCCGATGCACGCTACCACTGGAGTAACCGTGAATATATGCTGAAGGGACTTGGTCTGGCGGTGATCCTGGTGCTGCCCTATGTGCGCTTCAGGTTGAACCACCCTGAAGCTCCTTTCGAACAACTACGAATTCTCGATTCTTATTGGGTCCAACCCCTTTCCTTCGGCGAGAAGTTGTCGCGTTTCACATCAGAATACCTGTATGGTATGAGCCCAGGCTATTGGTTCCTTCCTAACCAGCGCGATCTTCCCAGGCATCTAATGAGAGGATATGGACATCTCTTACGGGCAATGCTCCCATTCGCAGCATTGGGTCTTGTCCTGACGCTGCGCAAGATACGCTCGTCAGCTTACCGTACACTCTTAATCTCCTTGCTGGTCGCACCGGTTGGAGCTGCTCTGGTACAAATCGGCATAACCCGCACGCTGGTTTTTATTATCCCAGCGACAATCCTGATCACATTGGGGATCAACCAGATCTTGGTTTGGTTAGGTAACTATCGCTTCCCTCACAAGACTATGGCAATCGGCTTATTTGCTATCCTGACCACTTTCAACATCATAATGCTGAGGGATGTTCTCACCAATGCCCCTACCTGGTACAAAGATTACGGCTTAGGTGGTCTACAGTACGGAGCACAGGAACTGTTCCCAAAAATCCAGGATCATTTGGAGGTGGATCCTGAATTGGATATTATCCTTTCCCCTACCTGGGCGAATGGTACCGATATTGTGGCACGATTCTTCCTCAGTGATCCGCTGCCAATCCAGATCGGCAGCATCGATGGGCATCTATTCCAGCAACTGCCCCTCGATGGGAACATGCTCTTCGTAATGACATCCGAAGAATTACAGAAGGCCCAGGAAAGCGACAAGTTCACCGACATTCAGGTCACAGACACATTAGCTTACCCTGATGGAGCACCCGGTTTTTATTTTGTGAAATTAAACTATGTGGAAGAGATAGCATCCGTCTTGGCCAAAGAGCAGGAAGAGCGCCGCGTACTCCGTTCCGCGGTGATTGACCTGGATGGAGAAGCTGTCCAAGTCAAGCATTCGCTGTTGGATATCGGTGAAGCAGCTCACATGTTTGATGGAGATGAGCACACCCTCGGGCGTACAATGGAAGCCAATCCTGCCATCGTTGAGCTCAACTTTTCAGAGAGCAGGCCAATTAGCGGGGTCTCGGTTATAATCGGCAGCACAGAAGCGGAGATCAGAGCATCCCTTTTTCCGACTGTGGGCTCCCAACCGATTGAGTACGTAGAAGTCTTTCAAGGTACGGTATCTCAACCCGAAGCTGTCTTCGAATTTGGAGAGACTTCCATGGTCCAGTCCATGCGATTAGAAGTAAGTGATCTCCGCCAAGGGGAGCCTGCCAATGTCCATATTTGGGAGATCACCTTTTCCGATTGATCCTTGAGTTATCACGATGAAAGCAATCCTTTTCCATAACCACGGTAAAGCAGGGGTTCTGAAATACACCGATCATCCCATGCCAGAGCCGGGTCCAGACCAGGTACTGGTGCGGCTCCATGCCGCTGCGTTAAACAGGTTGGATCTCTGGGTGCGAGAAGGTTGGCCAGGGATTAAGATAGATTATCCCCACATTCCTGGAGCGGATGGAGCTGGCACCGTTGCTGCTTTGGGACGCGGCGTGTCAGATTGGTCTGTGGGTGATAGAGTGGTGATCAATTCCAATCTCAGTTGTGGAAGATGTGAATACTGCCTGGCTGGAATGGATAACCGCTGCCTGAGGTGGGGCCTGCTGGGAGAAACACATCCCGGGACATACGCCGAGTATGTAGTTGTTCCAGACCGCAACCTGCTCCTAATTCCAGATGGATTCGACGAGCACGCCGCGGCTGCGGCAGCTCTGGTGTTTCACACTGCTTGGCATTCTCTGATCACTCGCGGTAGTTTAAGACCTGGCGAAACTTTACTGATCGTGGGTGCCTCCGGAGGGGTGAACACTGCCAGCATCCAGATCGCAAAACTGGCTGGTGCCCAGGTATATGTCCTTGGATCTAATCCGGACAAGCTCGCCCTGGCTGAATCTCTAGGTGCAGACCACCTGATCGATCGTTCCCAGGTGGTAAACTGGCCTGAAGAAGTTTATCGCCTGACAAATAAACGTGGCGTCGATGTGGTTGTGGACAATGTCGGCACCACCTACCCGGACAGCTTTCGTGCTGCTGGTCGAGGTGGTCGCATCCTGACCGTAGGTAACACCGGGAAGCCATCGGTTGAGATTGATAACCGTTTCATATTTGCTAAACACCTGTCTTTGATCGGTTCCACCATGGGAACACATAATAATTTCAAGAAAGTCATGAGTTTAGTTTTCGCAGGTCTCTTAAAGCCCGTGTTAGACAAGACTTTCCCACTCTCAGAGGCGCGCATAGCCCAGGAACGGTTGATGCGAGGCGATCAAATGGGAAAAATAACCCTGGCGATCGATTAATATCATGGTTGAAGAGGTTCTGGAATTGGGCAATCAAATTCAAGATCAAAAGCGACCATTCCTCGTAACGCTGCTTGCAGTTCTGGTGTTAAGCATTACAATTGTCAATCTATTAAGATTGGTTAATACAATTGCTTTGTGGAGTTTTCTATCTGATTTTCCCGGCATATCCCCGTTTTACCTGGCAGCGACAGGATTGGTCTGGGCATTAATCGGGGTGGCGCTGGTCTGGGGATTGTGGACAGGGAACCCGAGAGCTCCCAAGGCGGCCCGAATATTAACCATTTTCTATCTGAGCTATAAGTGGCTCGAATGGATCGTATCAACCACTAGTGGAAATAAACTGCAGAACTGGCCATTCCTAGTCGTTCTGACAATAGTCGTCATCTTATTCACCTTCTGGACGTTATCACGCTCAGATGCAAAAGCCTTTTTCGGAGTGATGCATGAGCAATCATCATAAAATACAAGAACTTCGCCAACTTAAAGCGAAAACCCGTCAGGGAGGGGGTGAGGAGCGCATCGCTGTCCAACATGGTCGTGGGCGCATGACAGCTCGCGAACGAATAGATTTATTCTTGGACAAAGGTTCTTTCCGCGAAGTGGATGCCTTTGTCGAGCACAGGACAAGCGATTTTGGCCTGGATCGAAAGAAGTTCCTGGGAGATAGCGTGGTCACCGGTTGGGGGACGATTGACGAGCGGCTGGTATACGTATTCTCACAAGATTTCACAGTCTTTGGAGGCAGCCTGGGAGAAGTTCATGCCGAGAAAGTGTGCAAAATAATGGATATGGCCATGAAAAATGGTGCCCCGCTCATCGGCTTGAACGACTCGGGTGGAGCTCGCATTCAGGAAGGAGTCGTATCCCTGGGCGGATACGCAGATATCTTCCTGCGAAACACTTTAGCCTCTGGAGTTATCCCTCAAATCAGCGCTATAATGGGACCTTGTGCCGGCGGAGCAGTTTATTCACCTGCCCTCACTGATTTCATCTTCATGGTGCGCAATTCCTCTTATATGTTTGTCACCGGTCCAAATGTGGTCAAAGCAGTCACCCATGAGGAGGTCTCATTCGAAGACTTGGGTGGCGCATCGGTACACTCAGAGATTTCAGGTGTCTGCCATGTTGCCACTGATACGGAAGCAGACGCATTGTACCTTATGCGAAAATTGCTTTCTTATCTACCCCAGAACAATATGGAGGACCCACCCTTTGTTCCATCCTCCGATGACCCTCTACGCATGGCCGAGGAGCTGGATAGCCTGGTGCCTGATGACCCCAGCAAACCTTACGATATCAAAAATGCTATCCACCTGATCATGGATGACGGGCAGTTTTTCGAAATCCATGAGAGCTATGCTCAAAACATCGTTATTGGGTTTGCACGGTTAGGTGGGCACTCCGTGGGGATCGTCGCCAATCAACCAGGGGTCTTAGCTGGGGTCTTGGACATCAACTCCTCGGGTAAAGCAGCCCGTTTCGTGCGATTTTGCGACGCCTTTAATATCCCAATCATCACATTCGTTGATGTGCCAGGATTCCTCCCCGGTACCGGCCAGGAACACGGAGGTATCATCCGTCATGGCGCCAAACTGCTCTTTGCATACTGCGAAGCGACGGTTCCTAAGTTGACCGTAGTGACCCGCAAGGCTTATGGCGGGGCATATGATGTGATGAGCAGCAAACATATCCGCGGTGATGTCAACCTGGCATGGCCGACAGCCGAGATCGCAGTGATGGGTCCGGAAGGAGCTGTCAACATCATATTTAAAAAAGAGCTTGCCGAGTCAGAAGATGTAGAAAGGCGCCGGGCGGAACTGGTCTCGGAATATCGTGACAAATTTGCCAATCCTTATATCTCAGCATCGCGCGGGTATATAGACGATGTTATCGAACCGCGCGAGACCCGCCCACGCCTGGTAAATGCGCTGGAGATGATGGCTAACAAACGCGATACCAACCCGGCAAAGAAACATGGTTGTATTCCTCTTTAATAATGAAGCAACACCTCGAAATCAACGGTCACCACATATATATAGAAACTGGTGGTCTGGACTCAGGGAATGCGCTCCTGTTTTTGCATCATGGGTTGGGAGCCGTGCGCTCATGGAAGGAACAGATCCAGGTTTTTGCCCAATCCGGCTATCGTGTGGTGGTTTATGACCGCTGGGGACATGGCAAATCCGCCCCCCGTGAAAAATGGTCCATGCCATATTTCAAAGAAGACTTGGCGGATTTGCAGGTTATATTAGATGACCTCGAGCTTGATCGCGTGGTATTGGTCGGACACAGCGACGGGGGTAAAATCGCAATGTATTACGCCATGAACAACCCGCAAAGGGTGATCTCATTAGTGCTTGTCTCCGCGCATATTTATATCGAAAAGAAAATGGATTCTGGTATAAATTCTGTCAAGCACGATTTCGAACATGATCATCGTTTCCAGGCAAAAATGCACCGGGTGCATGGCGAGAAATCTGAAGCTTTATTCTGGGGTTGGTATAACGGCTGGACCAGCGCGAACATTCTTGATTGGGACATGCGTCCGGGCATCAATCAAATCTCTTGCCCCACCTTGGTCATACAGGGTATGGATGATGAGCATGCCTCACCACAGCATGCCCAGGACATCGCTGCTGCGATCGTCAATTCAGAGTTGTGGATAGTACCAGATGCGGATCATATGCTCCCTCAGGATTATCCTGAAATCTTCAACAGCCGGGTCCTGGGATTCATAGAGAAATCCATACCGGTCCAAAAGGCCAGAGTATGTATCTTGGAGTAAAGATTATGAAGAGAACCCATGCCCGGAGAGCTGGGAACTCGAACTACCTTCCAATACAAAATCTTCACCGACAAGATTATATTCGGGATCGAACAGGGTCCCATCTAATGCTACATCCAGGTAGCTACACATACAGAGGCAGCTATGTTCAATAAAGTCTTGATCGCCAACCGCGGTGAAATTGCAGTGCGCATTATCAGGGCTTGTCGAGAATTGGGCCTGGGTACAGTAGCCGTTTACTCCGATGTTGATCGCGAAGCACTCCACGTACGCCTGGCAACTGAGGCCTATTATCTAGGACCAGCCCCCTCCAGAGATTCATACTTGCGCGCAGATAAATTAATATCCATCGCCAAAAAAAGTGCCAGCGGGGCGATCCATCCTGGATACGGTTTCTTGGCCGAACGAGCCGACTTCGCCCAGGCATGTTTGGATGAAAATCTTGCTTTTATCGGACCAAAACCCACATCAATAGCAGCTATGGGCGATAAAGGGGTAGCACGATCCAAAGTTCTCGCCAGTGGAGTTTCCGTAGTTCCAGGAACGGAGGGAGAAGGGGCACTTCGTGATGAAGAACTGCTTGTATTCGCCGAGCAAATTGGATTCCCCCTGTTGATCAAGGCCACTGCCGGCGGCGGCGGTAAAGGCATGCGTGAAGTGAAGAACTTGGACGAAATGCCTGGATTGCTTGCGGCTGCCCGGCGCGAAGCCGAAGCCTCATTCGGCGACGGCAACGTCTATCTCGAGAAACTGGTAGAAGGTGCCCGTCATATTGAGATCCAAATTCTGGCGGACACACATGGGAAGGTGATCCATTTGGGAGAGCGAGAATGCTCTCTTCAGCGCCGCCATCAAAAATTGTTAGAAGAAGCGCCGTCCCCTTTTATCGGAGACGATGATGAATTTCGTCAGCGGATTGGCGCAGTTGCGGTGCGCGCTGCCCAGGCTGTGGATTATGTCAATGCAGGGACGATAGAATTCTTGGTCGATAAAGAAAAGAACTTTTACTTCTTGGAGATGAACACCCGTTTACAGGTTGAACACCCTGTTACGGAGATGGTCACCGGTCTGGATATTGTCAAGGAACAGATTCGTATCGCGCGCGGTAGACAGCTGCGCCATACCCAGGAGGACATATCCTTTTCAGGTTCAGCGATCGAGTGCCGTATCAATGCTGAAGATCCTTTTAATAATTACCTGCCATCCACTGGACGGATTACCCACATGATCCTCCCAACCGGACCAGGCGTGCGTGTCGACACCGGCGTGTATCCGGGTTTTGAGGTCTCACCTTATTATGACTCTTTGATCTCAAAACTGGTGGTCGTGGGCGTAACGCGTGGTGAAGCGATCTTGCGTATGCGCCGTGCTTTGGATGAGTACAAAATCATCGGCATCCGCACCAACATTCCATTCCACCAGCGGATGATGGAATCGACCAGTTTCATGGCTGGACGATACGACACCCGCTTCGTCGAGGAACGTTTTTCTTTGGAAGCGGCCGAGGAAACGAAGGAAGACTTATCGGATATTGCCGCCATTTTGGCGACCCTGGTCGCTCACCAGCAGACACAACGTGCCGCTCACATCATCCAACGCAATGAGCGTGATACCAGCAACTGGAAGTGGGTTGGTCGCTGGGAAAGGATGCAGCGATGAAGTACGTGGCAACAACTGGCGAACGTGAGATCCTGGTCGAGATCATCAACGAACAGCAGGTAAATGTTGATGGTGTCATCTATGACATAGACTTCGAAGCGGTCAGCGAGAACACCGTTTATTCTCTCCTGGCGAATAACAAATCTTATGATGCCCTGGTATATGAGGGCGATGAGGGTTGGCAGGTGTTGCTGCTGGGTTCGCAGTACATTTTCCAGGTGGAAGATGAGCGTGAGAAACGCCTACGGGCATCCCTGGGAGGCAGGATCCCAGAAAACGTTGATTACCACCTTAGAGCACCCATGCCCGGATTGATCATTGCTCTTCCAGTAAGTGAAGGGCAAGAGGTTAATAAGGGTGATGTGCTGGTGCTCCTCGAGTCGATGAAGATGCAAAATGAACTCAGGTCTCCCAGGGCAGGGAAGGTTAATCGCGTGCGGGTTAAGCCCGGCGACAGCGTGGAACAAAGGGATACCCTACTGAGTGTGGTTTAGTGAGAGTGGAGCGTTAAATAGATATGATGACCGACGATCACCAGGAACTGGAAGTAAAACTTTATCTTGCCGATTTGCAGGCATTCCAAGGACGCGTAGAAGCACAAGGGGCGAAATTAGTCGAAGCGCGTTTGCACGAGGTTAACCTACGTTTTGACACACCGGACGAGAGTCTGACCCGTTCCTTACAGGTCCTGCGGCTGCGGCAGGATACCGCCGCGCGCCTGACCTATAAAGGTCCCGGGGCGACCATCGATGGGGTGTATGCGCGCCGCGAGATCGAATTCACTGTGAGCAATTACCAGTCTGCCCAGGCGTTGTTAGAAGTCCTCGGTTATCGAGTGAGTCTAATGTACGAGAAGTACCGCACCACCTACGATCTGGATGGCACCCATGTCACTCTGGATGAAATGCCTTATGGTAACTTCACTGAGATCGAAGGCCCCGATCCAGATCGTATTCGCTTTGCAGCGCAGAAATTGGATATCGATTGGGAAGCACGTATCGTGGAAAGCTACACCACTTTATTCGACCGATTGAGAGATGAGCTGGGTTTCACCTTCCGCGATTTATCTTTCGAAAACTTCGCTGGGATGGATGTACCCCCAGCAGCCCTGGGTGTCAGACCAGCAGATGAGTGAGGGTGATATGGCCAAAGATTACAACCTTGACAAAACACCAGCGAATCAACAGCGCATTAAAGAATACGCCTGCGATGATGAATGGATCAAGAAGTTCCTGACTCACGCCCAGGTGGGGCATATCGCCACGCGCTGGGGCGAGCAGCCCTTCATCACCCCATCACTGTTCTGGTACGATCCGGAACAACACGAAATAATTTTCCACTCCAATGTTACCGGCCGGGTGCGCGCCAATGCTGAAAGCTACCCACAGGTTTGCTTCGAAGCCAGCCAGGCTGGTAAATTGCTGCCTTCCAATGTGGCGCTCGAGTTTGGCATGCAATATGAAAGCGTGATCGCATTCGGGAAAGTTCGCATAGTGGATGGTGACGAGCCGAAGCGTAGAGCTTTGTACGGTTTGATCGAAAAATACTTCCCGGAGATGACCCCCGGGGAACATTACCGCCCGATCACAGAAAATGAGCTCAAACGCACTTCTGTCTACGCCATCTCAATCGAGAGCTGGAGCGGCAAGCGCAATTGGAAGGACCGCGCAGAGCAGAGCGATCAGTGGGCGCCTTTGGGGGAAGAGTGGTTCAAGTAAGTCTTACTCAAGCGGAATAGAGGTACATCGCACCTCTTATCAATCTCGAAGTTCAGATCCATCCCAATTTAATTGGCTGACTTTCTCCCTCACTCCAATCAAGCGCGGTAGCAGCTCCGCTAGCTGTGCAGGATCACTAGTGGTCAGGTAGCGCACCTCACCGAATTTAAATCTTGGGCTGTATAAACTGTTAGCGTCCAGCAAGCGTTCCACCTGGCGGGCAATGGCTGGTGCTGGATCGATCACCCGCACATCTGGACCAACGATGTCTTCGATGGTAGGGATAACGAAGGGGAAGTGAGTGCAGCCCAAGACTACCGTGTCGATCCCCTCCGCTAACATCGGTCTTAACGCTTTCTCCAAAATATCACGCACCTGGGGGGTATCGAGATTCCCAGCATCAACCTCCATAACTAAGCCCGGGCAAGTGCTCTGGAGCACGGTCACATCATTGGCAAAACGCTCGATCACTGAAGCGTATAAAGCACCCTGGAATGTAGCTGGTGTGGCTAACACACC
>PVMS01134662.1_pt1 | contig 10953 bp, 8 predicted proteins | sample 1853461 | NCBI WGS metagenome assembly PVMS01 (sample SAMN08582032, study PRJNA380276) | Marine sediment metagenome, whole genome shotgun sequencing project. | isolation source: ocean sediment barecode stripped | collected 2017
TCCTGCTAGCTCAGGTATAGGGGAGTGGGCTGAGGAAGCCCACAATATTTTGCAAAGCAAAAGATTTAAGCGACGAGGTACCTACCCCTATGCCTGGCTAACCAGCCCCTTCATCATTTCACAGGCCAGTCTGGCATTCTTCTCCACGAAATCGATTCCGACCTTTTCGCCATTTACCAGTGGTAGCGGATGACAAAGCTCATAGCTATAGTAGCCCTCATAGCCAATTTCATTCATGTTTTTCACAAATTCCGGCAGGTATTTTTCCGCTAGTTGCTCCCCTGCCCTTTCCGCATGATCGCTATGATCCTGAGTATCCACAATTTTCCCGCTTGCATCTCTGTCAAATTCGCCTCCGAAATGTGTTAGCATCTGTATGCCCTTCACGGCCTGAGCAGCTTCCTTTATATTCGACGGGTTCTTATCATCCATGATCGGGACATCCAGGCATGCTTTTAATGCCGGAGAATCTACCTCATTAATCATGCGCATCATATCCCGCCAATCATTGATAACAGGTTTATGGTTCTGAAGCGCCAGTGTAACGCCATAATCTTCAGCATACCTGGCACTTTCAATCAAACCATCCCTGCACCATTCCCAGATCTGCTCGGGCTCAAACTGATAATGGGCTTGCTGCCAGCTTTCCCTGGCAATGTCATACCTGCCACCAGTTGGATGGAGAGTCACTCCTGGCCAACCCAGGAATACCCTGAGCGGTTTTACCTCAAGATCGGAGGTCATACGCATCAGTTCACGCAAGTATACGATCTGACACTCCCTGTATTCCGGAACAGGGCTGCTGAAGTCATTGTTGGCTGAGACTGCATAAATATCCAGGCCCAGATCATTGGCCTTTGACTTTAGCTCCTTGCAACGCGCCGTGGGCATATCCAGGGGATTACCATGAGGCCGCTTACCATCAATCTCAATTCCATCGTAGCCATACTCTTTGGCTTTGATCATCATATCATCCAGGGTAAGTGCATCACCTTTGTACCATACTCCTAAAAAGGTAATGCTGTAAAGACCAACCTTGCCGGCTCCTTTTTTCAATGTCTCGCCAGCCATCATTTTCATGGCCGGAGAGGATAGTCCAACGGCAGCTGTGGTGACTGCTGTTTTTTGCAGAAATTTGCGTCTGTTCATGTTGCTGGAAGTGTTCATGTTTGTATGCTTTAGATGATTATATATCAAATGATTGTTTCCGTTTCATAATCCCAACGTAACTTTCTACCCTCATGGTAGGAAAGTGTGGCCATATGTGCAGTGATAGCCTCTTCAAAGCCCCTGTCAATATTGCAACTTGTAATACCGCCACTCCGTATACAGTGCAGCCATTCTGCAAGATGCAGGTAGGTGGTGTTGACTGCTCTTCCTCCACTGTAGGTCATGTCCAATCCACGGTCTGCAAAATATTTTGAAGTTGCCGATGAAACTGCATCTACACTATCCAAAGGCTTGAGATAATTTACCAATGGCGAGGAGGGATCAATGATCCCCGATTCGATCCTGCTTTTGTATTTGGCAGATTGTTTATCAACCCAGACGGAGAGGATTCTTCCCAGTTCAAGGGTAGCATCAGTTCCCATAAATAATGTGCCCCTGGGAATACCGCTTGCCAGGGTGCCACTATAAAGCAGGGTCAAAGCCCTGTCGGGATATTCGAAGGCGGCCTGAAATACATCCGGCACTTCTCTTCCGTCGAGATGGTAGTAGAGCCCTCCTGTGGCCATGGCCGATTCCGGAATTCCAAGGTCCAGGATGGAATTGATCACATCAAATTCATTGCTCAGGAGATCGCCAGACATTCCGGTCCCGTAGTCCCAATAGTTTCTCCACCCGTAATATCGTTCAGGACTGAAGGGCTGCTTTTTCGCTTCAGGTCCCTGAAACTGATTCCAATCCACATGTTCCTCGCTAAGACTTTCATCCCTCTCCATTTCCCAACCTCGATATGGATCATTACGATTGGTAGTGGTTTCAATCAGAGAAAGCTTTCCCAGCGTCCCGTTAGCGATCAGCTTTTTTGCTTTGAGATTCAAATCGCGTTGCCTTCCATGGTGGCCAAGCTGAAATACCACGGCACTTTGTTTCACGGTATCCCTCAGGGACCTGGCCTCATCCACGGTACGTGTCATGCATTTCTCCAGGTAAATATGTTTCCCCTTAAGGGCCGCATCCATAGCCATTTGCGCGTGCCAGTGATCCGGCGTTGCTATAATTACTGCATCAATGTCATCGCTATCCAGCAGATCAAGGTAATTCTTATAAGCTCTGGCTTTTGATCCAGCTACAGCCAATCCCCGTTCCAGGCGCAGATTATTGATCTCACAAACACCGCGGTATTCAATATTCAGATCTGCCTGACCGATTTGGGAATTCATGCTTGCCCCAAGTAGCTCTTCTCCCCTCTTTCCATACCCGATGATCCCCAGGCGCAGAGCTTCACTTTTCTCAATTGAAAAAGATCCTGATTCCCTCTCCTCCAGAATCTCCCGAGAGCTTCCCACGAGTGGGATAGAAGCGATACCGGCAAGGAAATTCCTTCGTTTTATGGTGTTCTTATTACTTACCCCATGCGTGTTGGGATTGTGCTTTGGTGGACTCCAATAAAGATACTCAATTATTCTATTGAGTCATTATTTTTTCAATGACCTGATTCTCTGGAGTAAAGGTGGGTGAGAGTAATGAAAGAATACATAGACCGGGTGGGGTGTCAGGTTGCTAAGGTTGTTTTTCGAAAGCTTCTTCAATGATGAAATCAGGCTGTCAGCTTCATACTTCTCCTTTGCAAAGTTGTCTGCCTGGAATTCATTATGCCGGGAGAGTGCATTGGTACCCAGACCGGTAAGCAAGGAGATTGGCGCATAGAGTACACCAAAGGCAACCAGGCCCAGATGAAAGGAGGCCTCTGCGCCACCCAGGGCCACTGCAAAGCTGTCCACTCCCACAAAAAGGGAAAACAGGTAGAACGTCAGGGCTGTCTGCATCGTGCCAAGAATCAGCCCGGTGGTGGTATGCTTAAACTTATAGTGCCCCACCTCATGTGCCAGTACAGCTACAATCTCCTCTTCCTCCAGATCCTCTATCAATGTATCGAACAGTACGATTCGCTTCTTTGGGCCCAGTCCGGTAAAATATGCATTGGCCTTGCTGGATCGTTTCGAGCCATCCATCACATAAATGTTGTCCAGTTTGAATCCGGCTTTTGCGGCAAATTCCTCAATCTTCCCCCTAAGCGATCCCTCCTCCAATGGTTTTTGCTTGTTGAAGAGCGGAACGATCAGGTTGGAATAGAACATCATTAGAAAAAGCGAGACCAGGGTTACAAGGCCCAGGGCAATCAGCCAGAACCACTTCCCGGTGAGCATATAGATCCAGGTGATCAGTGCCAGGAGCCCGCCACCCAGGATGGCCCCAATCAGCCACCCCTTTATCTTGTCTAATATGTAGGTCCTGACAGTGGTCCTGTTGAAGCCGTAGCGTTCCTCAAGTACGAAGGTGTTATAGAGATCAAAAGGAGTAGTAAGCACATCACTTAATAGGGCAAATGTGCCGAAGAAAATTAGCACATGGACTATATAACTGGTGGAAATTCCTGCAATCAGATCATCGTACCAGCCAAATACTCCTAAAAAGAACAGTAGCAGCATAACCAGCAGGCCTATGGAGCTGGTTAAGAAAGAGAAGTGAATATTGTCACGCTTATACATCTGGCTCTTCTGATACTCCTCCGGATCAAAAATGCCTGATAACTCTTCCGGCAACACCGGCAGTGTATGACTCAGGTTCAATTTGTCCAGAATACGCTCCAGCACATACCCAAAAACCAAAACTCCAATCAACAGAACAAACACCGTATTATACATATCTAATCCTCCCTATCTTTCTAATTTTCTAACTAGAAACAAGCGAACTAGTTCAATTGTTTCTCTATATCCTTCCTATTCAATATCCTCACATCCAGCTCCTCCCTGTATGATCTGTCCATTTCAAGTGTATCATGCTCCAGCGACAGGTCGAGCATAATACTGGCTGAGTCAAGATTGTCCTCCAGCTCCAAATAGACCGCCATGTTATGATAGGCCTTTGCCACTACCGTGCTGTCGTCCGATGTGATTAATTGCTTCCAGATGGAATAGGCACTCTCCCAGTCCCCTTCATCAGTGTGCTTTACAGCCATCTTCAAAGAATCATTCCGCCCCCTCCCCCTGAACAGAACCCGGGAGGTATGGTTCCATACTGGTAACAGATAACTGCCATACTTAACCCCACTATCATAGAATGCGCTTCGTAGCATATCCACCCCCGCTACAAAGGGCATAATTTCACCATCTATTATGGCTGAAAAAAAGAGCGTATCAACCATGGTATAGGTATTAAAGGGCCTGGGGCTTTCGGGCAAATGTATATTCCATTTCAGGCTCTTGGACACCTCATAATATTGGTTCTGAACCTCATCAGACCCATCCGTATAGTAGTCAAAATATTGCTCTAAACCAACAGAATAGAACTCCAGGCTGATGATGGCATCTCCACCTATCGTATCGCAGATATTTGACACCTCGCGCTTTGTCAGAATACGATCTTCAAGTAAGGCCGTATCTGTTCTTCTGTCTGATAGCCAGATGGGAGTCTGAAACCTTTCAGCGGGAGAATTCCGCAGGACACTCAGTAAGCCCCTGAACAGGTTGTTAACTATCAAGGTATCCAGCAATACAAGTTGTTTGGCATCCATCCCAATCTGATTCTGATCGGCCCATATATCCGGAGAGATAGGAGCCCTATTGAGGACAACGAGCTGATTCACATGATCTGGGATTTCAACGGTAGCAGGTTCCAGGATTTCAAATTCAACCACACTGTATTGGCTGGCACATCCCTGAATAATAAGAGATAATATCAGGACCTGTATGATAGATTTTATCCGGACTCTTAGCACCGTTTGAATTTGCAAGTATGGGTTACACACTCATTCCACCGCATACCTGCAGTGTCTGACCAGTCATATAAGATGAGAGGTCCGATGCCAGGAAGAGCGTAACATTGGCCACATCTTCAGGCAGTCCACCACGTTTAAGTGGGATACTTTTAATCCACTCTTCTTTTACATTGTCGGGAAGTTTCCCGGTCATATCAGTAAGAATAAAGCCTGGTGCTATTGCATTGCATCGTACATTCCTTGCTCCCAGCTCCTTGGCAATGGACTTGGTAAAGCCAAGAATGCCTGCCTTAGAAGCAGCGTAGTTTGATTGTCCTGCATTGCCGTTAACACCAACCACCGAACTCATGTTGATAATGGAACCTGTCCGGGCTTTCAGCATATACTTTTGCGCAGCTTTGGTAAAATTGAAGACAGATTTAAGGTTGACCTTGATCACCAGGTCCCACATCTCTTCATCCATTCGCATTAAGAGTGTATCACGGGTGATTCCTGCATTATTAACCAGCACATCCACCTTTTCAAAATCGGCGACTACCTGGTCAATGGTCTGCTGTGCCTGATTAAAATCACTGGCATCGCTCACATATCCCTTACCCTTTACTCCAAGATCAGACAATTCCTTTTCAAGTGTCTCCATATTCTCATCCCTTGAAAGATCCGTAAATGCAACATCTGCGCCTTCCTGCGCAAAACGTAATGCAATCATTCTTCCGATACCTCTTGCGGCGCCTGTAACCACTGCAACTTTTCCTTTTAGTAAATCCATGATTTATTTGAATATTTTAGGTGGTAAAACTATGCAAAGAAATGAAAAATCGCTTAAACTAAAAAAGATAGGAGTCCATCAAAGAGCTCACTTTAACTGCAGTGCAGCCTTAATGATATCCTGCTAGTTCAAGAGTGAGGACATCTTCTCCCCTATCTCTGCAGGAGAGACCACCACAGTAATCCCGCATTCTTCCATGATCTTCATTTTAGCCTCCGCGGTATCGGCCTTGCCTCCGATGATGGCACCTGCATGTCCCATTCTACGTCCCTTTGGTGCGGTTTGCCCGGCAATAAATCCAACCACAGGCTTGGTACCATGCTCTTTGATCCAGTATGCCGCCTCAGCTTCCATGCTTCCACCGATCTCCCCGATCATGATGATGCCCTTTGTCTGCTCGTCTTCCATCAATAATTTGACTGCATCCAGGGTAGTGGTTCCAATAATAGGATCACCTCCGATACCAATACAGGTAGATTGTCCCAGACCTGTTTTGGTAATCTGATCTACGGCTTCATAAGTCAGAGTTCCCGAACGTGATACAATTCCAATAACACCCTGCTGGTGGATAAAGCCTGGCATGATCCCCACCTTGGCCTCCCCCGGGGTGATAACCCCCGGGCAATTGGGTCCGACCAGTCGGGTAGAACGGTAAGCAAGGTAGGCCTTCACCTTGATCATATCGGCAGTTGGAATGCCCTCTGTAATACATACCACAAGTTTTATTCCGGCATTAGCAGCTTCCATAATGGCGTCTGCAGCAAATGGCGGTGGGACAAAAATCACTGATGTATCCGCACCTGCCTTTTCAACGGCTTCCTGAACGGTGTTAAATACAGGCTTTCCCAGGTGTTCCTGCCCTCCTTTTCCCGGGGTTACTCCGCCAACCAGTGTGGTGCCATAGGCAATCATTTGCTCTGCATGAAAGGTCCCCTCACTTCCGGTAAATCCCTGGACGATTACCCGGGAATCTTTGTTCAATAATACGCTCATTTATGGTATGTTTTTGGTTCTGACTGAATCTCAAATGTAAGTAAATTTTTGTACATTACGTTATGGAAAAAATCCTGTATATCGGCATCGCTCAGACCCTCTTTTCCGGTATTATTATTGCTTTTAAAAGGCCCAGAACAATTGCCAACCAGATACTTGCGGCCTGGTTGCTTATTATCTGCGCTGAGATGATTATCATGCTGATCAATGAGACATGGTTTGAAATTTATACCATTAAGATTCTGCCATATACCTATGGTCCCTTATTGCTTCTATATGCCAAATGGATAACCACTGAAAATCCCAAATTCAATCGACGTTACCTCTGGCATTTTGCTCCATTTTTCATATTTCTGATCGCCTCCCTGGTTTATATTGATGAAAGGGTCATGGACGGAACCCATGGTTACCTCGTTGTTGACCGCTTTGTTTCTTTCAGAATCGTCTATGGGATCACTTTTTTCATTTCAATTACTGCCTATTCCATAGCTACTTTCGTGGTGATCAACAGGCACCAGAAACGTTTGAAGCAGCTGGTCAGTTTTTCCTCGGAAAAAATCACCCTTCAGTGGCTGCTGGGGCTTTCAATAACTTTCTATACCGGATATGTGGTGATGTTCATATTTGGAGGTGTTGATATTCTTGTGGGATTTATGCCCTTTGACCCCTATGAGATTTCCTTTATCAGTCTTACCCTTCTAACCTTTCTGTTTGGTGTATTCGGGTTCCATCAGCCCAGTATTTTTGAAGAGGTGGTCTGGTATAAAAGTCATGAGGAACTATTAGATCTGGAACCGGGCATTGAACTGGAAATGGAACCAGATTTAAGAAAGTACCAGCGCTCCGGACTAAAGGAGGAGGATGTGGCCGATCTGGTAAATAAGATCAGGAAATACATGGTGATCAAGAAACCCTACCTGGACAGGGAGCTGAATATCTATGATCTCTCCAATCAATTGAGAATTTCCAGACATACGCTTTCTGAAGTGATCAACGAACATATGGGCATGAACTTTTACAACCTGGTGAACGAGTATCGGGTCAAGGAAGTGAAGCAAAGGATGAAAAGTGACGAGTACAGACAGCTGACCATCCTGGCCATAGCATACGATTTGGGTTTCAATTCCAAATCGAGTTTTAATATCATCTTCAAAGAGAAGACAGGTCAGACACCCAGCCAGTACCTGGCTGCACTCAATGCCAAAAATTCCTGAAAGATCTCCCCAGTACTGACCTGTAAATACGCAAGTATATCTTGCTATGTGGAGGGTACTTTAAAAAGAACTCAAACCGCTGGGATACAATCAATTCCTTCATGGGATAAAATTAGCAAATAATCATTCAAATGGTTCAGACTTGTCGGCTTGGACTCATTGTACCGCTTCCAGTAGTCCGGTCCGCGCCATCCGGACGATTAAGAGCGGGAGGCTATATAGTTTTAGACCATGATTAAGTTGATGCTATCGGGAGTGCTGCTGATGTTGCTGTCTGTAACACTGGCTGGCCAGGGACTTTTTGAATCTTCCCTTTCTGAGGATTCAGATAACAGGGGTCAGAACTTTCTCTCCATTGGTGGATTTATCCGCTCGGCGGTCTACATTGGAAACACACCTGAGAAGGAGGAGCCTTATCTCCAGAGTGCCTATGGCCAGGCAAGCCTTCAGTTAAAAGCAAAGGCAGGATCGAAAGTCTCTGCTTTCACGGATATCCGTTTCAGATATGGTACTGAGTGGCAGGAAACAGTTTCAGAAATTGATCTCAGAGAGGCCTGGGTGGATCTTCAAACCGGCCCGGTGGGATTCAGGATGGGTAAAATAATCGCTCCCTGGGGCAAAGGTACCCTGTTCAATCCTGTAAGTAAACTTACCCCCCTAGATCCCACCACAAGATCACCTGATCTGGACGATATGAACCTGGGAATCTGGGCGCTTCAAACAAGTGTCAACCTGGGATCCTACCTGAAGCTAAGTGCTACGTGGAATCCTCTATACCAACCCGGAATCTTATTAATTGATCCCATTCCCATGCCCGAATATGTAAACTTCCTGGATCCGGATTATCCGGATGTAACACTGAATGAAGGAAGTTATGGCATCAAGCTGGATCTTCGCGCTCCGGCCATGGATGCTGCTTTTTATTGGTTTGATGGATACCACAACTGGCCGGGCATTGCCTTTGACTCTTTTATTATGGACAGTCTTAGCATGGAGCCTATGGCCCTGAATATTTATGAAAAAGCATACAGGATTATGATGGCAGGACTGGACTTCTCTGTGCCGGTCGGCTCCTGGATCTTCACAGCCGAGGGTGCCTGGTTCCAGGCGAGGGAAAACCATGAAGGGATCGAATACCTTCCCTTCCCCGAACTCTCTTACACAGCAGAAATTGAAAAAAGTGGATCCTGGTTAACTGTGATTGCAGGTTATTATGGGAAATACATCCTGGATTTTGTCCCGGCCCTGGCTAAACCTGAACTATCAGCCGAACAGGAGCAATTCCTTCCTCTTTTAGAAGGGGGAATAGATCTCACTTCGGATGTTGTAGATGCTGCGGTCAGGGAACAGATAGCAGCTTTCAACAGACTATATAATTACCAGCTCGAAGAGTATTATCATTCCACTTTTCTGGTGCTGAAAGGAGACTTCTTTCATGGCATGCTGGAAGTCTCTGTGCCGGTTATTTACAATATAAGCACCGAAGAGTGGATAGCTCAGCCATCTATCTCATGGATGCCGGCCGATGGCCTACGGGTAAAGGCCGGATTCAGTGGTCTATGGGGCTCTGAAAATTCCCTTTATGATTTGGTTGGGCCAGTGCTTAATGCAGGATTTATAGCAATGACATATACATTTTAAAATAGAAAATGAATTCCAAAATAATCAAATACCGCTGGTGGATTATTTCCGCTTCCGTACTATTTACTGTGGGGATCTCGATGGCTCTGCTGAAACTGGAAATTGATCCTGATCTGAAAAACTACTTTCCAAAAACCATGACCTCCATGGTAAATACGGACAGGATCGAGGAGGTCTTCGGAAATCAGGACATCATCATGATGATTTTTGAGGCGGATGACATCCTGAATGAGGCCACTTTAAAGCGCCTTAAAGCAGTGGAGAAAGCGATTGATCGCCTGGACGGAGTTAAGCGTACTTCTTCCCTTTTTGGGTCCAATCACATCTACGGCGAAGAGGGGGTCATGTATGTGGAGCCAACGGTCCTTCGCATCCCCCAAAATTTGCAACAAAGGGAAGAACTTCGACAAACAATCAGAGGTAATGAACTGGTTTACAAAGTAATGGTATCCGACGATTTCAAAGCCTCAGCCCTGATTGTCTCCCTTGATGATGGTGCAAATGAAGACACTATTTTTGCAGGAATTCATGGGATCCTGGAAGAGCATCCCGGAGAGGAAAAAGTCCATTTCGGAGGCCTCCCCTACCTTCGCCAGGCCATTAACAAAGACATTAAGCGTGACGCAGCCATATTGATCCCCATTGCACTCTTAATGATGCTGATTTTTCTCTTCCTGGTTTTCAAGGAATGGAGAGGTGTTTGGCTCCCCTTCATGGTCGTAGCCATGTCGGCCCTGGTGGGAATCGCCATGATCCCGATCCTCGCCTGGAAATTCTATATAATCAGTCTGCTGGTGCCCATACTCCTGATTGCTGTAGCCAATGATTATGGCATCCATATGATTGCCAGATACCAGGAGCTGAATGCATCAGGATCCAAGGAAAGTATGAAAGAGAAGGCGGTCCGGATCACCCGCGATCTCTGGAAGCCAATCATGCTGACAGGCCTTACAACCATAGCTGGAATTTCGGCCCTCTGGGCGCATACAATGATACCGGCACGCCAGATGGCCCTGGTGGCCAGTATCGGAATCTTACTGGCCATATTCTTCAGTCTGGTTCTGCTTCCTGCACTGCTCTCCTTACTTCCCAAATCTACCTACGTTCCCACCATTTCCCAGGCCGGTGGGGCAAACAGCAAAAATATTCTGGGGCGCTTCTCCTTTTTTGTGGTCAGGAACAAAAAAATAATCCCGGTGGTGGCACTCATTACCACCTTGCTTATCTCCTCAGGAATCTTCTTTATGAAAGTCGACTCCAACGAGGAGAACTTCTTTCCGGAAAAGCATGAGGTTAAAAAGGGAGCAAATATTATTAACAGTAAGTTCGGGGGCTCAGAGAGTATATCAATTTTGTTTAGCGGTGATATACTCTCTCCCGAACTCCTGCAA
>PVMS01148749.1_pt1 | contig 10953 bp, 13 predicted proteins | sample 1853461 | NCBI WGS metagenome assembly PVMS01 (sample SAMN08582032, study PRJNA380276) | Marine sediment metagenome, whole genome shotgun sequencing project. | isolation source: ocean sediment barecode stripped | collected 2017
GTTGTGCAAAGAAAAAACTTACTAGTAACAGCGTCTGCAAAAAGACTACTGCTATTCGGGAATCACTATGTTTTGTTTGAGGGTGTAATCGATGCAAAGCCAAAGCGTAGCTTTGACGAATACCCCATTGAAATAAGAAGATCTTTGAAACGTAATTTCGAGTGGAAAGAGAATGGTAAGAGAACCTCCTTTCCTGTTAGCCAAGATTATTCCGTAACCCGCATTGTAAATGCGTTTCGCACACTTGCTGATAACTATGGCCAATCTGAAGGGCAAAGCCAAGTAGCTGTAGCAGATAATGAACAAGTTAAAGAAGTCGTTAGCGAGCCCAAAAAAGAAAAGGGGAAACGCTGGTGGAATCCGTTTGACTAAACTTGAATAACAATCAACCCTATAATTTATACCTAGAAAGATATACATCTGCTCTTCTGCATGTCTTTAAGAAATTAGCACAAAAGCTTTTCTAACCTGACTGGACAAGCAGATTCGCGCTGCTAATCCTCTACAAACAAACTACTTAAGAATCACTTCGAGAAATAAGAAGGGATACTCCCGTCATCGCTTTAGGTTGCTCGATACCCATCAATTCTAAAATAGTCGGTGCTACAGCCGCTAAACCTTGGCCATTGGCTAAGGCCCATTTTTCGATATCCATCACCAAACAGGGTACTGGGTAGGTGGTGTGTTGGGTATGCGGTTCGTGCGTATTCGGATCCAGCATTTCATCACAGTTGCCATGATCGGATGTTATCAGTACGGATACGCCTTTTTTAACAGCTGCATCTAACACTCGGCCTACTTGCGTATCCAATGCTTCTAAAGCGGCAATGACCGCTTCTCTTATGGCAGTGTGACCGACCATGTCGCCATTAGCAAAGTTTGCGACGATCAACGAGTACTCATTATTATTGACCGCCTTGATGACTTCATCCGCCACTTCCTCGGCACTCATTTCGGGTTGCAAGTCATACGTTGCGACCTTTGGAGACGGTACCATTTTACGGTCTTCACCTTCATAGGCATCTTCATGTCCGCCATTTAAAAAATAGGTGACGTGCGGATACTTCTCCGTTTCAGCGCAGTGAAATTGATGCAAGTTATGTTGGCTAATGATTTCCGCCAAATTCGTTTCCGGTTTGCGCGGCGGAATTACCACCGGGCCTAAATATTCTTTGCTGTATTTAGTCATCATCGTCAACTTGATGGGTGCATAGTCTGAACCTCGATCAAAAGCACTAAAAGTTTCCTTCACAAGTGCCTTGCTAATTTGTCGAGGCCGATCGTTACGAAAGTTAAAAAAGATGACTTCCGAATCTCCCGTCATGGGCTGCGCACCACCTAACACCGTAGGCAAAATGAATTCATCGTGTTCGCCACGCGCGTAAGATTTATCAATCGCATCGTAAGCATCGGTTGCCTTTTCGCCTTTTAATTGCACCAAGCATTGCCAGGCTTTGATGGTGCGCTCCCATCTACGATCACGATCCATGGCATAGTAACGCCCCATCAGCGTCACAATAGAACCATTGCCTTCTTTCAGTGCAGGTTCGAGTTGTTGAATATATTTTTTTGCGCTTTGCGGGGGAGTGTCTCGTCCATCGGTGATGACATGTAGCAAGGGTCGAACTTGGTGATTACGACATAGCTGCATTAGCGCAATGACATGATCGACATGCGAATGTACACCACCATCGGATACCAAACCGATTAAGTGAACATAGCCCTCTTTATTCTTAGCCTTATCGATCGAACGCAGCAACGGCGACATTTCAAACAAGCTACCATCGGCAATCGCATCATTAATACGAATTAGGTCTTGTCTAATGATCGTGCCACAACCAATGGTCATATGCCCAACTTCAGAATTACCCATCTGCCCAGGCGGCAATCCAACGGCTTCGCCCGATGCCTCTAAAACAGTATGTGGGTACTTAGAGTAGTATTCATCAAGCCTTGACATGTTCGCCAGCAACACCGCATTGTTGCTTTTACTAGGGTTTACCCCAATGCCATCCAAGATAATAAGCATGGCTCGATTACGAAGTTTTATTTTATCGTTAGTCACAAAGTAAATTAATTAATTCAAATTAGCAAAAGATAGCGTTAGTGCGCTTAGAGTTGCATATTTTTAAGGTGCTTTTGTATCCGGGTCATCCACTGCACTATCTGGATCATCCAAAAGTTCGGTCTCATCCTGTTCCATCTCTTGCTCTTCTGCGGTGAGTGGTGCGAAGCGTGGCTCTTGTTTAGTTGCTTCTTCTCTATTTGTATCAGTCTCGTTATTCGAATTTTTATTATTTACCATTACGCGCGACAGTGCCAAACCCAGTTCAAATAATAACCACACGGGTATAGCTAATAAAATTTGTGAAACTACATCGGGTGGCGTCAATAGCATGCCAAGGATAAATGCCCCAACAATAACGTAGGGCCTTTTGCCCGCAAGCTGATTTGGAGTAGTAATACCTAATTTCACCAACACCAAAGTTACAATGGGCACTTCAAATGCAATACCAAAAGCGATAAATATTTTCACCACAAAATCTAGGTAGCGACCAATATCTGTCATCACCGCGACCCCTTCAGGCGCGACTCTGGTAAAAAAGCCAAACATCAATGGGAAAACAATAAAGTACGCAAATGCCATGCCGACATAAAATAGCAGTGAGCTTGAAACTAGAAGTGGAAAAACCAGACGTTTTTCGTTGCTATATAGACCAGGCGCAATAAAGGCCCAAGCATGATAAAAAATGATCGGGATAGCTAAAACAATACTGACCAAAAATACAAGTTTAAACGGGGTTAAAAAAGGTGAAGCCACATCTATCGCAACCATCGAGCTGCCTTCCGGTAGATGTGCCATTAAAGGGCCTGCTAAGTATGAATATAATTTATTTGCAAATGGAAATAGACCTATAAAAACTACCAGCACACTGCCAACCACCCACAACAATCTGCTACGCAATTCATACAAATGCGAAAGAAGAGTTTCATGTTTTTTGTTTTTATCTGAAGTATCTTCAGTCGGCTTCATGCTTTTTAGCTTCAGAGCTTAAAGTTAATTCCTGTTGCTTGTTAGATTCGATATGTTCTTCAACGGCTTTGATAAGTTCTCGGTCACCGCCGTCTTGGTCCTGATCAAAGTCTTTTTCTAATTCTTGCTGCGTACCTTTCAGAATATCTTTTAATTCACCAATTTCGCCTTGTTGTTTTTCCAAGATCTCTTTTAACTCTGAAGCTTTAATTTCTGACTCAATATCAGAACGAATGCCTGCCAGGATACGCTTGGCCTTACCAATCCATTTGCCCGCTTGGCCAGCTAATTGCGGAAGACGCTCTGGCCCTACCACTAATAGTGCAACCACCATTACAATGGAAAGCTCCCAAAACCCAAAATCAAACATTGGTTAATTAAAAATCAATCTTTGGGTGGAAGTTCATTGCTTTCAGAATCTTCCGGTTTGCCTTCATCTTTCATGGATTTTTTAAAACTTTTGATTGCGCCACCTAAATCTCCGCCCATGTTGCGTAGCTTTTTCGTACCAAAAATTAACACAATAATTAGTAAGACGATAAGTAGCTGTAATGGTCCGATTGACATAATCTACACTCCGATAAAATACCTAAAAATATTTATTACCAATTTTTTAGTTGCGTTGTGCCTTTTCTACTAGGCCCGATATTCCAAATCTTTTGCTAAGTTCTTCTAGTACCACCTCATAGCTGGTATTTTTATGTGCCAGTAATACCATGCAATGAAACCAAAGATCTGCCACTTCATGGATTAAATGTTGCACATCATTTTCTCTTGCCGCATCGACCGTCTCGCGGGCTTCTTCACTTATTTTACTGAGAATTTTTTCAAGTCCCGATGCATACAAACTTGCCACGTATGACTCATCAGCTTTACTGCTTTTGCGTTGCTCTAGTATCTCAGACAGCTCTCGTAAAGTTTCATTTGTGCTCATTATAATAGTGATCGGCTTAACAGCTAATGTATACAAGTATAGACAACAGAGTATCCCATGCCTACAATAGGGAATCTATTTCCACGATGAGTTGCTCTCTAAAAACTGAGCTAGCTCCTCACTGCAATACCTTGTGAAGCCATGTACTGTTTCGCTTGTTGAATTGAAAATTCACCAAAATGAAAAATACTGGCCGCCAAAACCGCATCGGCTTTGCCTATTGTCACGCCTTCTGCTAAATGTGCCAATGTGCCAACCCCCCCAGAGGCAATTACTGGAATACCAACGGTTTCACTGATCGTTCGAGTCAGCTCAAGATCAAACCCAATTTTAGTACCATCGCGGTCCATGCTTGTCAGTAGAATCTCTCCAGCTCCAAAATCTTCCATTTTGATGGCCCATTCCACGGCATCTATACCAGTGGGTTTGCGCCCCCCGTGAGTAAATATCTCCCATTTTGATGGCTCATCTGCTCCATTCACTCGCTTTGCATCGATGGAGACGACGATACATTGCGAACCAACTTTTTTGCTCGCTTGTTGCACCAGTTCTGGATTAAATACCGCCGCAGTATTAATGCCCACCTTATCAGCACCCGCATTTAACATGGTGCGAATATCTTCTACTTTACGAATGCCGCCACCTACTGTAAGTGGGATAAAAACTTGTGCAGCCACTTTTTTAACCACCTGTGCGATGGTGTCGCGATTATCTGAACTCGCGGTGATATCTAGAAAGGTAATTTCATCTGCACCTTCGTTGTCATAACGCCTGGCAATTTCGACAGGGTCGCCAGCATCTCGTATATCGACAAACTTAACGCCCTTTACAACGCGACCTGCGTCAACATCTAAACAAGGAATAATTCGTTTTGCGAGAGGCATAAATGGCTAGGTCTTATTAAAATAATTCTGGACATGGTTTTACCAAAGCAAAACCTTAAACACATTTCTAGACGAAATAATTATAGAACTCGCTAAGACTGATAGGAGTCGGCAAGATTTTGAGCATGCTGCAGCTCTATGGTGCCCTCGTAAAGCGCACGGCCGACAATAACCCCCACAATACCTTCCTCATCAGATTCACATAATCTTTTGATATCATTTTCATCTGTGACTCCACCCGAGGCAATAACGGGGATATGAATAGCGCTAGCAAGCTCTACGGTTGACTCAACATTTACTCCACGCATCATGCCATCACGACCGATATCGGTGAATACAATAGCAGCAACGCCGTCTGCTTCAAAATGCTGCGCCATGTCGATGACGTCGTGGTGCGATAACTTTGACCAGCCATCGATCGCAACTTTGCCATCTTTTGCGTCTAAGCCAATAATAATATGTCCTGGAAATTCGAGACATAAATCATTGACAAAATGTGGAGCACTTACCGCTTTGGTACCAATAATGACATACTGCACACCTACGTCGAGATAAGCTTGCACGGTATCTTCATCACGAATACCGCCACCAACTTGTATAGGAATGTTCGGATGATTAGAGGCAATGGCGTGAATTATTTCTGCATTTTTTGGGGCCCCCGATGTTGCGCCATCCAAATCTACGATATGAATACGTTGCGCGCCTTGTTCTACCCACTGATCCGCAATGGCAACTGGGTCATCCGAGAAGACCGTAACTTCGTCCATAGCGCCTTGGCGCAAACGCACACATTTACCATCTTTTAAATCAATAGCAGGTATAACAATCATTTTATTAATCTAGACATGAAAAATTTTTAGTTAGCTGCGTTGTTTCCATCCCATTGACTAAAGTTACTCAGCAGTTGCAAACCTGCTTTTGCACTTTTCTCTGGGTGACACTGCATTGCAAACACATTGTCTTTTGCAATGGCAGAAGTAAAGGTTAGCCCGTAATCAGTGGTGCCTGCAACTAACTCTTGTTGATCGCAGCGCACAAAATAACTATGCACAAAATAAAAATAACTAGACTCTGGTATACCTTTCCATAAAGGGTGATTTTGTTGCTGTTCGATACAATTCCAACCCATATGTGGCACTTTTACACTACCTTCAGACGCACCAATAGAAACATGGTTGCCAAAATACTCTACGCCGCCTTCATAAAAGGCTAAACATTGAGTGCCGCTATTTTCTTCGCTGGTATTCATTAGCACTTGCATTCCCATGCATATTCCCAAAAAGGGTTTTTGTTGTGCAGCATCAATAATTGCCGTTTGTAACTCAAGCTCTAGTAAAGCCGTCATACAGTCTTTGGCAGCGCCTTGGCCAGGAAATATTATTTTATCACTGGCCGCAATTTCTTTTGGGCTAGAAGTAATACTGATACGATCTGCGGCAGCCGCAACATGCTCAACAGCCTTCGCTACCGAATACAGATTACCCATACCATAATCAACAATAGCAATTTTACTCATTCAAATAGCCAACATTCAGCTTCGTATGTTCTACTACGAAACACTTTTACCTAATGGAATCAATTTTCTCATAAGCAATACAACTTAAAGACTTCCTTTGGTCGACGGAATAATCTCGTGCAAAAACAATAGCATCCTACAAACAACCTTTAGTTGATGAGGCCTGTCTGCACGTAAACAAAACAACCTAGAGACTCCCTTTTGTGCTTGGGATTATTCCCTGCATACGCTCATCGTGTTCGATAGCCATACGAATGGCTCGCCCAAATGCCTTAAATATGGTTTCTGCAATGTGGTGTGAGTTAGCTCCAAATAAATTATCAATATGTAAGCTTACATTTGCGTGATTTACAAAACCTTGAAAAAATTCATGCATAAGGTCTACATCAAAATCACCTATGCGCGCACGCGGAAATTGCACTCGAAATTCTAAGCCCGGTCGACCAGAAAAATCGATAACCACTCTAGACAATGCCTCATCCAAGGGCACATAGGCGTGGCCATATCGGCGCATACCTTTTTTATCTCCCATTGCATTAGTAAAAGCCTGTCCTAGGGTGATACCAATATCTTCAACTGTGTGGTGGGCATCAATATCTAGATCGCCGCGGGCCTCGATATCTAGATCTAACATGCCGTGACGTGCAATCTGGTCAAGCATGTGATCTAAGAAAGGCAGGCCGGTCTTTAGTGTCGCTTTCCCCTGGCCATCTAAATTTACTTGAATCGCAATTTGCGTTTCATTGGTATTGCGTTCAACGGTTGCAGTTCGAGAAGTCACAGCGGCAGAAAGTGTATTAGGGGGTTTGTTAGAAGCGAGTCGTTTTAATTACATCTAAATTTATAGTTGCAGCCAAAAAGTGGCAGGACCATCATTGATCAAGTGTATTTGCATATCTGCGCCAAATTCACCTGAATGAACTGTAGCATATTTCGACTTTGTTATGTCCAAAAAATAATCAAATAGCTCAGCTCCCTGCTCAGGGGTCGCGGTACGCGAAAAGCTAGGCCTCATGCCTTTGTTGGTATCCGCAGCAAGGGTAAATTGTGGCACTAACAACACACCGCCATGTATATCTGCGACACTCTTATTCATCTTACCTTCTTCATCCGCAAAAATACGGTAACCGATTACACGCTCAGATAAGCGTATTGCGGCATCTTTATTATCATGTTTTTGTATGGCCACGAATACCAGCAAGCCTTGATTAATTTCCGCAATCCGTTGTTGGTCTATGAAAACACTAGCTTGCTGCACACGCTGTAGTAACGCGATCACGATTAGAACTGAATAAATATTTGGGTGGCACGAATCATATTGAGCATGTTTAGGTAAGCTGACCAAACTTTTGCGTTGCTCGAATCAACGCATCTACAATTTCGGGTTCCGTTGCCGAATGCCCTGACTGCTGAGCTATTATAAATTCCGCACTAGGCCAGGCTTGATGTAATGCAAAAGCTTGCTCTATTGGACACACTACATCGTAACGCCCATGTACGATAACACCTGGAATATTCTCTAGCTTATATGCATCTTTCAAAAGTTGTTCTTTGCGTAAAAACGAATCGTTATTAAAATAATGACATTCGATGCGAGCCAGGCTTAAGGCGATAGCGTCATTCGAAAAATAATTTAATACAGCGGGTTTGGTTATCAAGTTAGAAGTACTACCTTCCCAAATGGACCAAGCACGCGCTGCTTCGATCTGGATTTCTTCATCATCACAGATCAGGCGTTTGTAAAACGCAGTCAGCAAATCAGCACGTTCTTCTTCTGGGATCACTTGAATATAGTGCTGCCAAAGGTCGGGGTAAATATAGCTGGCGCCATCTTGGTAAAACCACTGGATATCACGTGAGCGGCAGAGAAAAACTCCGCGCAAAATTAACCCTGTAACACGATTTGCATGCGCTTGCGCATAGGCAAGTGCCAGAGTAGAACCCCAAGAACCTCCAAATACCAACCATTTTTCAATATTCAAATAATTTCTAATCCGCTCAATATCTGCCACTAGGTCTTGTGTAGTATTGTTGCGCAATTCAGCGTGAGGGGTAGAACGTCCGCAACCACGTTGATCAAATAAAATAATCCGATAATACTTTGGATCGAAAAATCGGCGTTGAAACGCCTCGCAAGCGGCACCCGGACCACCATGTAGAAACACCACTGGAAGACCATGAGGGTTACCGCACTCTTCAATCCATACGGTATGCAACTCATCCACTTTAAGTTGAAACTCGTGATACGGTTCTATGCTTGGATAGAGTTCAAGTAATTCCATACAATTTTTTTATTAGCGAAAAGCAAAAAAATCAGTCGCTTACAGCATCCTCGGCAATTGCTCCTGCATTGCTCTACTACATCACATCCATGTGACTATGCGTCGCTCTACCTCCTGTATCCGTGTAGTCGTCGCAATGACGAAAATAAAGAAGGGCACCAAGAAAATATTAACTACCGTTGGCAAGTCTACCAAATTGTATTCAGTAAATTTCATTCAGCGTTTTTGAGCCACTAGTAATGCGCTATCGCGCAAGCCTTGATTGGTTTTACCTACACAACCCAATTCTTGATATAGCAATACATGTAAGGGTGAGAATAAACTCAATAACTCATTTTCACCCAATCGATATTTTGGGTTGCTAGGGCCATGTTCTGAGACTTTTTCATGAATAAAGGTTTGATAAAATAACAAACCATTTGGCTTTAGTGCAGCGATAATATTATTGACAATATCGCGTTCAAGAAAATAACTTACACAGATTACATCAAAGGAATTTGCTATAGGTGGATGCGCTTGTACATCGCGTACCCTCGCTTTAACTTGAAGGTTGTTGCTTTCGCAAAACCCTGCAAGTTTTTTGATTGCTTGCTCAGATATATCCCAGGCATGCGTATTCAAACCATGTTGTGCAAGAAAAATAGCATTGCCACCAAGGCCACAAGCTATATCCAGCGCGATTCCTGTAGTGGGTAACAAATATTCATACTCAACTAATATATTGGTAGGCTGAATCTGCGCAGCATTGGTAGTTGCATAAATGGCGTCCCATTTTTGTTTGGCATGCTTTTCCATTTAGAAGAAACTTTGATTTATCTGCGCCAAAATGCTGGGGTGAGCACTACAAGCAAGGTAAAAATTTCTAAACGCCCGAGCAGCATGCCTAAGCACAGCACCCATTTGCTAAAGTCATTAATACTTGTGTAGTTGGCACCCACTTCGCCCAAACCGGGGCCAAGATTGTTAAGCGTTGCCGTTACCGCCGAGAAAGCAGTGACCTGATCTAGGCCCGATGCCACCAGCAATAGCAGCATAATAATAAATACGCCCATATAGGCTGAGAAAAATCCCCATACCGCTTCTATCACGCGCCCATCCACGGCTTTAGAACCAATTTTTACCGCTATTTTTGCATTTGGATGAATCAAACGTAACATCTCCCGTGAACCTTGTTTGACTAACAAGTAAACACGAATTACTTTCATGCCACCACCCGTGGAACCGGTGCAGCCACCGATAAAACTTGCCAGCAATAACAATAAGGGCAGAAAGCTGGGCCAAAAGTAGTAATGAGAAGTGGTAAATCCTGTGGTGGTAGCAATGGATACCGCGTGAAAAATAGCTTTGGCAAAAGCATCATCCCAGCTTAAATAAACTTCGCTGCTACGCAAAAATATTGCTGCAATAATTGAAATTGAAATGATCACAATAAAGTAAGTTTTAAACTCTGTGTCTCGTAGGTAGTGGCGCAAACCTTGTGACTTCCACGTAATAAAGTGCAAACCAAAATTTACCCCAGACAGCAGCATAAATATTATGGATACGGTTTCAATTGGAGCACTGCGAAAATAACCGATACTTTCATTGTGTGTAGAAAATCCCCCAATTGCGACAGTAGAAAAGCTATGCGAGATCGCATCAAACACATTCATGCCAGCCAACCAATAACCTAATGCACACGCTACCGTTAATGATAAATAGATATACCACAGCGCTTTGGCAGTCTCTTTGATTCGCGGGGTAAGCTTGCTGTCCTTAACCGGTCCTGGCGTTTCGGCACGATATAGCTGCATGCCGCCCACACCCAACATTGGCAAAATGGCGACGGCCAATACAATAATTCCCATGCCGCCAAGCCATTGTAATCCTTGGCGATAAAACAAGATGGATTTAGGCAGCTCATCAAGATTAGTGATTACCGTAGCGCCCGTTGTGGTAAGCCCCGATATAGATTCGAAAACAGCATCCGTAATGCCAAGGGTTAAAGACTGACAAAATAGCAACGGCAATGCGCCGAATGCACCGAGCACAGTCCAAAATAGCACAACAATTAAAAACCCATCGCGCAGACGCAAATCATCACGAGATTTACGCACCGGATACCATAAGATAAGGCCTGTAATAAGCGTAATAGCAAACGCTAGTAGAAATGGCGTCATAGCGTCATCCTCATACAACATGCCCACCAAAATTGGCGGCAACATCGTGACACTGAACCCTGCAAGTAAAATACCTAATACTCGTTGTATTACCTGTCGTTGCATGATCGATTGTTTGCTCTATGAAATTTTAGAACCGATGCA
>PVMS01095696.1_pt1 | contig 10952 bp, 6 predicted proteins | sample 1853461 | NCBI WGS metagenome assembly PVMS01 (sample SAMN08582032, study PRJNA380276) | Marine sediment metagenome, whole genome shotgun sequencing project. | isolation source: ocean sediment barecode stripped | collected 2017
CGTCGGCGACGCGGCAATGGTGCTCGATCAGATCCGTGACGCGGTCAAGCCCGCCGATGAAAGCCAGCAAAATCGACTGCAGGCGGTGATTGCCAAATCGGCTGCAACATGGGCTTCGCACCATCCCACCGGAGATGAACCAGTAGGAGAGGCAGGCCATCTCGACCCGCGACAAGTGGTGCAGGTTGCGCACAAAGTCTTGGCCGACGACTGTTTGGTGGTCGCCGATCCTGGCACACCGACGCCGAATGTGGCCTCTTACTGGGACGTGTCCTCAGCCGGGCGGTCGATAATTATGCCAAGAGGCCATGGTCCGATGGGGTATGCGATTCCCGGGGCCGTGGGTATTGCTCTGGCGCGTCCGGGAACTCCAGTGCTGGCGATTACCGCGGACGGCAGCTTTGCGATGGCTTGCGGCGAACTCGAGACCACCGCTCGGCACCAGCTACCGATTGTTTTTGTTCAGCTCACGAACCACAGCTTGGGTTGGATCAAGATGCTGCAACATCTCTATCTTGGTGGTAGGTATTTCGGGGTCGATCCCGGCCCGATCGATTCCCCCGCGGTGGCTAATGCGTGTGGTGTTCGTGGTTTACAAATATCGAGCCTCTCGCATCTCGAGGACGAGTTGTCACAGTTTGCGCAGAACCCGCGGCCTCTGTATCTCAACGTTAACGTGCTGAGCTTGATGGAATCGCCGCCTCCTGTGGCGCCGTGGCAAGCAGCGCTCGCAGGGGACGTCACACGCCGCGGCTATTAGGAAGGGTGAGGAAGTTGGATAGCGAGAACTTTGGGTTCCCGCCCTATGGCGCTGAAGGGAGTGCGTTCTCCGCCACGGACGCTCGACCTGATGTGGCCACGCTTGCTGATCATGTGCATCAGCAGATTCGCACCGAGATTCTGTTTGGGCGCCTGCGACCGAATGAACATTTGGTAGAGGCAGAAATTGCCGAGCGTCTGGATGTCAGCAGAACTCCCGTGAGAGAAACCCTGCAACGATTGGCCACCGAAGGACTCATTGTGTCGCGTCGTAGGCGATGGGTTGTGTATGAACATACGCCGGTTGAGATTCGTGAGATATATGAGACAAGGATGGCGTTAGAAGGTTCGCGGCTCGATTGGCGAGCGAGCGGGCCGAGGATCGACACATAGCGGAAATGCGTGCAGCGATGCGCGATCTCGAAGGCCCTTCTGCTGAAGGAGAGGGACGAGTTGAGGCGAACGAGCGTTTTCACAGCTTGATCGTGGCTGCCGCCGGCAATCGACGCCTCGCTGAGGAGATTCTGCGTAGCCGGCAGTACTACTTCAATGTAGGCCTGGCGTCTCAGTACACCGCGACCGACATTGAGACATCTCAACAAGAGCATGTCGCTCTCTTGTCCGCGATCGTCGAAGGTGACGGTCATCGGGCCGAGGCGATGGCTCGGGGGCACATTGGTCATGCTTTGTCTCTGATTCTGGAACGGTTGCCTCCGCGGGGGGATCGAAACCCCCGCGAAACACCGTCTCGTCCCGTCGACGGTTCGTAGAGAAAAGCGGCTGACAATCAAGGCGGGGAGAGTGTTTGTGTCCCGAAAAGGCCGGGAGTCATGGAACCTTGTGGTGACCTCGTTTCTCGAACCTCATCTAATAGCGCAGATCAATGACGCTGCGCCAGGTCGGCTCAACGTGCGTTACGACCCAGAACTGGTGCAAATACCGCGGTATGCATCCGATCACAATGGCCAGGAACCAGTGTTGACCGGCACGGAACGAGAGACGTGGATGGGGTGGCTACGAACGGCCGACCTCATGTTCGACATCGATTGGATGGAACCAGATCGGCTCCCCTTCAACGCCCCGCGTCTCAAGTGGGTCCAGTGCACCAGTGCCGGGATCGCTGAGAAACTCGACCGGTACAACCTTGCGCGCTCCAACATCACCTTCACAACCTGCTCCGGGATCCATGCGACTCCTCTTGCCGAGTTCGTCGCGATGGGTCTTCTCTACTTTCGCAAGGCCATCCCGCGCCTGACTAAGTGGAAGGGAGAACATCACTGGGAATACTTCTCCAACGAGGAACTCGCCGGAGATCGGGTGCTGCTCATTGGTCTGGGTGGGGTGGGTCGAGGCATTGCCAAGTACCTCTCTGGGATGGGGCTTTATGTGTGGGGTGGCCGGCGTTCGGACGATCCTATTCCCCCGCCAGGCGTCGAGCGTCTGATTGATATGGGAGCACTGGTTCGTGTGCTCCCAGAAGTCGACGCGGTGGTTCTTGCCTGCCCGCTCACCCAGCAGACTAAGGGATTGATTGGCAGAGATGAGCTGCGCGCAATGAAGCCATCCGCCATCATCGTCAACGTGTCTCGCGGCGCGGTTGTGAATGAAGAGGCCCTGATCGACTCGCTTCGGGCGGGTCATCTCGGAGGGGTGGCTCTCGACGTCTTCAAAGAGGAGCCTTTGCCGTCGTCGAGTCCCCTGTGGGATATGGAGAAGGTGCTCATATCCCCCCACTTGGCTGCAACAGTGGCCGCTGAGAACGACCGGATCGTTGAAATCTTCATCGATAACCTGGGGCGCTTCATGCGTGATGAGCCGTTGAGAAATGTGTTCGACGTGACACGCGGGTACTAGCGGTGTGTCGCGGATTCGGTGAGGACGGCCAGGCCTCATGGTGATGGTCGACGATGCGTGCGCAGGCATTGACGCATGTTTCGTATGCAGCAAACCTGGCGAGCCTGCCGGTGTCATCTCGGACGTGTCGCCAACCCATTCCTCCTGAACGAGGGCCGGCGGGCAGAACAAAGTTCCGGTTCTACGTGCTCACCGACACGGTGGAAGCCAAGCGCGAGAGCTGAACCGAGCAGCACTCGACGCGCCAACAGCAAGAACCGTTCTTGCTGGCACCGAGATCGATGCTGACACCGTTCTCCGCCGTCAACAGAGCGATGATGCCGAGTCTCGCCCGTGACGCGTTGCTGTCGGCTCCGACGGTGAGCATCAGCGGATCGATCACGATGCTCTCGAGAGGAATGCCGAGGGGGCCGGGTGTCAGGCCTTCTGGAGTGGCACGCTCAGGTCCGGATCCTTGATGGAGGCCTGCTACTTGGGACGTAGTGCGGCGATCCAACGGGACGCACCACACCGTTCGAGGGCCGAAAGCCCCTGGTCAAGGAGCGCGACACACGAGAGTGTGGCCGTACTCAAGCGCTCGGGGGTGCATGTGGTCGCTGTAATCGACGCCACCCACGGCGAGGTCGCCGCACCAATCGGAGCGGTGATGGTCGTCGGAGGGGGCATCGCGGGCATGCAGGCCTCGTTGGACCTCGCCGACCAGGGTTTCAAGGTGTACCTGGTCGAGGTTGAGTCCGCCATCGGCGGAAAGATGGCGCAGCTCGACAAGACCTTCCCCACCAACGATTGCGCCATGTGCACTATCTCCCCGAAGCTGGTGGAGACGGGGCGACATCCCAACATCGAGCTGCTGACCGACACCGAGGTCTTGGATGTCGACGGTGAGGTCGGGAACTTCCGGGTCAGGGTCCGCCGCCAGCCCCGCTATGTGAACACCAGCGTGTGCATCGGGTGCGGAGACTGTGCCCAGGTATGTCCGGTGGTGGTCCCCGATGGCTTCAACGAGGGCATCGGTACCCGGCGGGCGGCCTTCAAGCTCTACCCGCAGGCGGTCCCCAACGCCTTCGCCATCGAGAAGCTTGGGATCGCCGCCTGTCGAGACGCCTGCCCGGCCGGTCAACGGGCCCAGGGGTACATCGCCCTGATTCGCGAGGGCCGTTGGGACGACGCCATGCGGGTCATCAAGATGGACAATCCCTTCCCAGGCATTTGTGGGCGGATCTGCAACCACCGCTGCGAGATCGCCTGTAACCGCGGCCTGGTGGACGAGCCGATCAACATCCGGGCCCTCAAGAGATTCGTCGCCGACAAGGTCTACGCCGGCACCCGTAGCCCGGTGGAGTCGGTGGTGCCGATCCACGAGGAGCGGGTCGCGATCATCGGCGCCGGCCCGTGCGGCCTGACCGCCGCCCAGGACCTCACCCTCGCCGGGTACCCCGTCACCGTTTACGAGGCACTCCATTCCGCGGGGGGGATGCTCCGGTTCGGGGTCCCCGAGTTTCGCCTTCCCGCAGAGATCATCGAACGTGAGGTCCAGGACATCGTGGATCTGGGCATCGATCTGCGACTCAGCCACCGGGTCGACAACCTCGACGACCTATTCGAGGAAGGCCATCAGGCGGTACTGATCGCGGTGGGAGCACATGAGGGCGTCCGGCTGCCCATCCCCGGTGCGGAACTCGATGGCGTTCTGGTCAACACCCAATTCTTGCGCGACGTGCGACTGGGCCGGTATGACGGCGACGCCGACGGCCAGGCTTCGCCGCTGGGCTCGCGAGTGCTGGTCCTCGGCGGCGGAAACGTGGCGATCGACGTCGCCCGCAGTGCGGTACGTCTGGGGCGCGAGGTGTATCTAGCCTGTCTCGAGGGGCGCGATCAGATGCCGGCACATCCCTGGGAGGTCGAGGCCGCCGAGGCCGAGGGCGTCACCGTACATGCCGGCCTCAGTTTCGAACGGATTGCCGACGATGGCGGCCGGGTGACGGGAGTGGAGTGCCTGGAGGTGGATTCGTTCCAGTTCGACGAAGCAGGCCGCCTCCACGTGACGACAGTGCCTGATTCCTCCCACGTCATACCCTGCGACACGGTGATCTTCTCGGTGGGGCAGCGAGCCGGTCTGGCCTTCATCCCCGACGACGCCGGGGTGGATGTCACCCCGCAGCAGACGATCGCCGCCAACCCGAGCACCTTGTCGGCCACCCGCGAGGGCGTATTCGCAGCCGGAGACAGCGTCTCGGGGACATCGTTCGTCATCGAGGCCGTCCAGAGCGGCCACGTCGCCGCCAGCTCGATCATGCGCTACCTGCGGGGCGAGCACCTCGAGCCGCCCCGCACGCCCGATCTGCCCGTCGTGAGGCATACCCCCGCCGACCTGGAGCACGTCCAACGGCAGCCCCGGATCCCGTTGCAAACGCTTGCGGTCTCGGCCCGGGTCGGCAGCTTCGCCGAGGTCGAGCGGGGCTATGACGACGAGTCTGCCAAGGCCGAAGCCGCCCGCTGCCTGGGGTGCGGGATCTGCTCCGAATGCATGTCCTGCGCCTTTGCGTGCGGAGTCGACGCCATAGACCACGACATGGTGGCCCACACGGAGAGCCTGGACGTCGGTGCCGTCATCCTTGCTCCCGGCTACCAGATCTACCAGGCCGAGATGTCGGAGCAGTACGGGCTGGGCCGCTACGCCAACGTGGTGACGGCGATGCAGTTCGAGCGACTGCTGTCGGCCTCCGGTCCCACCGCCGGCCACATCGAGCGGCCTTCGGACCACGAGTCGCCCAGGCGGATCGCCTTCCTGCAGTGTGTCGGCTCGCGCGATCAGAGCCACGACTACTGCTCTGCGGTGTGCTGCATGTATGCCACCAAGGAAGCGATCATGGCCAAGGAGCACGAACCCGGCCTTGACATCAACGTCTTCATGATGGACATGCGGGCGTTCTCCAAGGGTTATTGGAGCTACTTCGAGCGGGCGCGGGACCGCTACGGGATCCGTTATACCCGTTGTCGCATCAGCGGGCTGCGCGAGGATCCCGCCACCCGCGATCTGCTGGTTCGCTACCAGGACGAGACCGGCAGCCTCCACGAGGAACCCTTCGACATGGTTGTCCTCTCGGTAGGCATGGAAATCTCAGACTCGGTCAAGGCACTCGGCCAGCGGCTCGGCATAGAACTCGATGAATACGGATTCTGTCATACGGTTCAGTTCAACCCGCTCGAGACCAGCCGCGCCGGCATCTATGCCGTGGGGCCCTTCCGGGAACCGAAAGACATCCCGGAATCCGTCACCGAGGCGAGTGGCGCCGCGGCGGCGGTGGCAGTCCGGCTCAGGGAGGCGCGATTCAGCCTCACCACCCCGCCCGAATTCCCCGCCGAACGGGATGTGGCCGGCGAGGTACTGCGGATTGGGGTGTTCGTCTGCCATTGCGGGTCGAACATCGGTGGCTTCCTCGACGTGCCGGAGGTTGCCGACTACGCGGCCACGCTACCGGGGGTCGCCCACGCCGAGGCCAATCTCTACACCTGCTCGCAGGACAGCGTGAAACACATCGCCGAGCAGATTCGCGAACAGAACCTCAATCGGGTCGTCGTCGCCAGTTGCACTCCCCTCACCCACGGTCCGTTGTTCCGCGACATGCTGCGCGACGCTGGGCTCAACCCGTACCTGTTCGAGATGGCCAACATCCGCAATCAGTGCTCATGGGTGCACTCCGACGACAACGAGGCGGCCACCGGCAAGGCCCGGGACCTGGTCCGGATGGCGGTTGCCAGGGCGTCGCTGCTCGAGTCACAGCACACCCTCGACGTCCCCGTCGAGAAGACTGCGCTGGTGGTCGGCGGGGGAGTCGCCGGGATGACCGCCGCGATCACCATCGCAGATCAGGGTTTCCCGGTTCACCTGGTCGAGCGCCAAGACGTTCTGGGAGGGAACGTGCGCAACGTATTCACCTCCCTGACCGACAGGCATCCCCGTGAGGTGATGGACGAGCTCATCACGCAGGTCCACCGCAATCCCCTCATCGACCTGCACATGGAGACCCGGATCGTCGACTCGTCGGGATTCATGGGAAACTTCACCAGCACGATCGAGGGCGGTGCGGGAGGCCGGACCGAGATCAACCACGGTGTGACGATATTGGCAGTCGGGGCCCAGGAGTACAGGGGTCCGGAGTACGGGTACGGCGGCGATCCGCGCATCGTGACCCAACAAGAGTTCGAGCGCCTTCTTACCTCCGAGGAGAAGCCGCCGGACTCGGTGGTGATGATCCAGTGTGTCGGGCCCGCCGAGCGGTTCTGCAGCCGGATCTGCTGCACCGTCGCGCTCAAGAACGCACTCGCACTCAAAGAGCGAAATCCGGACGCCCAAATCGTGGTGCTCTACAAGGACATCCGGGTGTACGGGTTCAAGGAGCGGAGCTACACCGAGGCCCGCAGGCGAGGAGTCCTCTTCGTCCGTTACGAAGACGACGACCCCCCCCGGGTTGAGGCCAACGGTGCGCTGACCGTGCGGGCCCGCGATCCCATTCTCGACCGGGCCCTCGAGATGCATCCGGATCTGGTGATTCTCTCGATGCCGACGATTCCTCGCGACGACATCGACGAGTGGGCCGGCCTCTTCAAGTGCGGTACCGACGCCGACGGGTTCTTCCACGAGGCCCACGTGAAGCTCCGGCCCGTCGACTTCGCCTCCGACGGCATCTTCATGGCCGGGGCGGCTCACTACCCAAAACTGGTCGACGAGACGATGATCCAGGCCCAGGCGGCGGCCGCCCGGGCAACCCGCATCCTGAGCCACGACACCCTGCTGGCCGGGGGCCAGGTCGCGGTCGTCGATCCTCTGCAATGCACCGGATGCCTGACCTGCGTGCGGATCTGCCCCTTCGGAGCGCCCCACATCGCACCCGAGGTGGCTGGGGCGGGGGGCATACTCGGCGCCGCCGTCATCGAAGCGGCGGTGTGTCGCGGGTGCGGGATCTGCGCGGCCGAGTGCCCGGCCCGGGCCATCGAATTGAGGCACTTCACCGACACGCAGTCCACGGCCAAGGTCGGTGCCCTGGTCGGCCCGCCGGAGGGCTTCGTACCCCTGGAAGCGGTAGGGAGACCGGTTCGATGAACACCGAACGCCTCAACATCGTCGCCTTCTGCTGTGAGCACTGCGCCTACGCGGCGGCAGATCTGGCCGGTGGCCTGCGGATGCAGTATCCGCCGGATGTGAAGATTGTCGAGTTGCCCTGCACCGGCAGGCTCGACGTGCTCGGCGTCCTCCTCGCCTTCGAGGAGGGCGTCGACGGCGTCATGGCGGCGGGGTGACTGCCCGGTGACTGCCATTACCTGGAAGGTAATGCAAGCGCCAGGCGGAGGGTCACACGCGTCCGGAGCATGCTCGGTGAGATCGGGCTGGAGCCGGAACGTGTTGAGATGTTCAACATGTCTGCGGCCATGGCCGCAGATTTCGTCAAGGCGGCCACCGACATGACCGAGCGGATCGCCGCAATGGGGCCCAACCCGCTGCGGGCCGTCGCCGACCGGACGAGAGGAGACTGAGCCGATGATCGTCGCCGAACAGAAACCGTTGGAGGAGATCAGGGGCCTCATCGGGGATGCCCGAGACGTACTGGTGATGGGCTGCGGCACGTGTGTCACCGTGTGTCTTGCCGGCGGCTCCCGGGAAGCGGCTGAACTGGCGGTCTCGCTGCGGATGTCCACCAAGCTCGAAGGAGACGCCAAGGAAGTGGTCGATTCGACCGTCCAACGCCAGTGCGAGTGGGAGTACCTCGATGAGGTGCGGGAGGACATCGAGAATGCCGATGCCATCGTGTCCCTGGGATGCGGCATAGGCGTTCAGGCGATCGCCGAACGGTTCCCCGATGCGTGGGTGGTCCCCGGCCTCGACACGAGCTTCCTCGGGCTCCCGGTCGAACAGGGCGTCTGGGAGGAGCGGTGCGCCGCCTGCGGCGAGTGCATCCTGGGGATCACGGCCGGCATCTGCCCGATCGCCCGTTGCGCCAAATCGCTTCTCAACGGGCCGTGCGGCGGTTCGGAGAACGGCCACTGTGAGGTGGATCCGGAGACGCCGTGCGCCTGGCAGCTGATCCACGATCGGCTCCAACATCTCGGTCGGCTCGATGTGCTCCTGAACCCGCAGCCCCCCAAGAACTGGCAGGCGTCCCGCGATGGTGGACCTCGTCGGATCATCAGAGACGACCTCCGTCTCGCAGCGGAGCAGGAGTGATCATGGCTGTCGACACCCCCGCCGCCAACGGACAACTCTCCGGCTCCCATCTGGAGCGGGTCATGCGTGCCGGGCACTTCGCGGTGACGGCCGAACTCGGCCCACCGCAGAGCGCCGACGGCGATGTGATCCGCGAGAAGGCGGGCCTGCTCATGGGCGTCTGTGACGCGGTGAACATCACCGACAACCAGACGGCGATCGTCCGCATGTCGAGCATCGGGGCGGGGACAATCGTCGTGGAGGAGGGCCTCGAGCCGGTGGTCCAGATGACCTGTCGCGACCGCAACCGGTTGGCCATCCAGGCCGACCTGCTGGGCGCCTATGCCCTCGGCATGCGCAACCTGCTGTGCCTCACCGGTGATCACCAGAAGTTCGGCAATCACCCGACAGCGAAGAACGTGTTCGACATCGACTCGGTTCAACTGGTGCAGATGGTCGCCGCGATGCGCGACGACCGGGTCTTCCAATGCGGTGATGCCTTCGAAGGCCAGGAGCCGAGGTTCTTCGTCGGAGCGGCGGCGGCGCCGTTCGCCGACCCCACCGACTACCGGCCCTATCGACTCGCCAAGAAGGTCGCCGCCGGCGCGGACTTCATCCAGACGCAACTCATCTACGACGTCCCGGCCTTTGCCCGCTACATGGAGAAGGTTCGAGACCTGGGCCTCCACGAGAGGGTCTTCATCCTGGCCGGGATCGGCCCCCTGAAGAGCCCGGGGATGGCCCGCTACATGGTCGACAACGTACCGGGGCTGTTGGTGCCCGACGCGTTCATCGAGCGGATGACCAAGGCCGGCGCCGCCTGGGCCGGCAAGTCGAAGGACGAACTGAAGCCGGACGACAAGAAGGCAAGAGCGGCGGCATGGAGGGGAGAGGGGATCCGGATCTGCATCGAGCTGATCGAACAGGTCCGTGAGATCGACGGAGTGGCCGGCGTGCACATCATGGCGATCGAATGGGAAGAGGCGGTCCGGCCGGTCGTCGAGGGCGCCGGCCTGCTGCCGCGACCCACGTTCGAGGAGGTCCCGGCAACGTGAGTGACGCACCGGTTTCGATCAGCTCCGGCCTGGCCCGGCGGGTCGCCGAGGAACTCGGCCAGAACGTATCCCTCTGCTACCAGTGCGCCATGTGCACCAGCGGGTGCCCGATCTCGAGGTTCTTCGACTGGCAGCCCAATCAGATTATGCGAGCGCTCCAGCTCGGCCAGGAGGACATAGCCCTCCACGCTGAAACACCCTGGCTGTGTGCTTCCTGCCAAACCTGCACCACGCACTGCCCTCAGGGCCTGGACGTTGCCGGGATCATGGATTTTCTCACCCGCGAAGCCATGGAGCGCGGGGTGAAGCCGCCGGTGCCCAAGGCCGATGCCTTCAATTCCGCCTTCCTCCGTGAGATCCGGCTATGGCGGCGTGCCTACGAACTCGGAATGCTCGCCGAGTTGAAGCTGCGAACCGGGAACCTGACCGAGGATCTCGACATCGGGATGAAGATGCTCAAGAAGGGCAAGTTCGCCTTCTTTCCTCGTCGAACCCGCCGGCGCCGCAAGGTCCGGCCGATCGCGGGAGCCGATCGGGCCGTCGCCTACTACCCGGGGTGCTCCTTGAAGTCCACCGCCAAGGAATTCGATCATTCCACAAGAGCGGTCTGTGAAGCATTGGGCGTCACCCTCATCGAACCCAAGGGATGGGCGTGCTGCGGCGGGTCTGTCGCCCATCGGGCCGACCCGAAAAAGGCCTTCGATCTGCCGATGGAGAACCTCTCGCTCATCCAACGGAGTGGGTTCTCCGAGGTCACCATGCCGTGCGCCGGGTGCTTCAGCCGCCACAAGTTCGCCCAGTACGGGGATCGAGACGGGGAAGCGTCGACCGACAACGGGGAGTCGGCCGTCCGGGTGAGCAACCTCCTCGAGATGATCCTCGACCACGTGGGCACCGACCGGATCGCCGCCAAGGTGCAGCGCCCCCTCACCAATCTCCGGGTGGTGTGCTACTACGGATGCCTGCTCACCCGCCCCCCCGAGGTCACCGGTGCTCAGGCTCTCGTTTTACCGACCCGCCGACCACCGAGCTCGACGCCCTTCCCCTCCCCAGCGCTCGCCGCACCCTCCCACACCCCCTCC
>PVMS01092188.1_pt1 | contig 10948 bp, 10 predicted proteins | sample 1853461 | NCBI WGS metagenome assembly PVMS01 (sample SAMN08582032, study PRJNA380276) | Marine sediment metagenome, whole genome shotgun sequencing project. | isolation source: ocean sediment barecode stripped | collected 2017
TCTCGATTTCAGATAGATGACGTGATTCAGGCAAAAGTAATCATATCTCCCGTAAAGACAAAAAGATCGGTCTTTCCATCCGTAAGCTGGATGAAAGTAGCGAAAAAGATATCCTGAAGAGCTATTTGAATAACAACCAGACGGCCACATCAAATCTGGGTCAACTCTTAAAAGAAGAAATGATGAACGCGGAGCGGAATGCCCTCTCCGAGGACCTTAAATCCGAAGAGGAATCAGGGGTGAAAGAGGCAGAAGAGGTCTCGGGAGCTGAACCCGATGAACAACCCCTTGGAGGCGAGGAATCCCAGGGGTTGACGGCATCGACGGACGAAGCTGAAGAGGCCGAGGCGACTGAGACAACAAAAATGAAAGATGAAGAGGAAGCCGACACCCATGCCCCTGAAGAGGAAAACTCGGCGGATTCAATTGATGAAATCACACGTGTTTTCAAGGGCTAGAAAATGGGGGTGAATATTTTTTCTTTCCTTTGATCCCCTTGTTCAATTTCTGCCTCAGACCATCTCCCTCAGGCCTCAACACCCCCGAGTCAAGACATGGGAAAAAGAAAACATCCAATTTTGACAGTCTTTGTGATCCTCGGGGTAGTCGTTCTCTTGCTGGGCGGTACCATGATTCTCCTCCTGGAACTGTTGGAGCCCTCATCGGGTTTTTCATTCAATGAAAAAATAGGGGTAATACTCATTGACGGCACCATCTCAAGTTCCCAGACGGTCACATCTCAACTCGTCAAGTTCAAAAAAGATGAAGATATAAAGGCGATCATTCTGCGGATAAACTCGCCCGGTGGAGCGGTGGGACCAACACAGGAAATCTATCGCGAAGTGAGAAAGACGCTCCCTGTCAAAAAAGTCATTGCGTCCATGTCAACCGTCGCCGCATCCGGCGGGTACTATGTGGCTGCCGCAGCAAACAAGATTATTGCGGCGCCCGGCACGATTACGGGCAGTATTGGGGTCATTATGCAGTTTATACAACTGGAAGGCCTCCTTGATAAGATCGGGGTCCGGTTTGAGGTCCTAAAGAGCGGGGAGTTTAAAGACATCGGTTCCCCGGATCGGAAGATGACTGAACGGGATCGGAAGATGCTGAACGAGTTGATACAGGATATCCAGGAGCAGTTTGTGAATGGGGTGGCCGAAGGCAGAAATATGCCCGTTGAAAAGGTCCGGAAGATCGCTGACGGTCGCGTCTTTTCAGGGGCCAGGGCCAAGGAACTGGGGCTTGTCGATGCCTTAGGTAATTTTCAGGATGCAGTGGAACTTGCCAAGGAAATGGCGGGTATCAAAGGAGCGGTGACATTGGTCTATTCAAAGAAGAGCCGACTGAGACTGATGGATCTGTTGGTGGAAACAGCGGCAGCGTCCGTCAATAAATTTCTCCAGGGCATCAAGACCCGGATAGAGTATAGGTGGAGTGGTCTACCGGGACTTGGCCCCTCGCGGGTCCACCGGGGCATAGGTCTTTACGGGAAGGAAGGCGGAGATTCTGCGGGTTAGTGTATCAGAGAAAACTACTGACGTCCCCTTTCCCCTCTCGCAGGATTTCAGGTATGTCATCAACCAGCGAAACCACGCTTGAAGGGCTTTGGTTCAGCACCCCGCCATCAACAACAATATCGAGAAAAGGACCATAGGTTTCTTTTATGGATTGAGGGTCATCATATCCGGCGCTTGTGCTTATGATGGGTCTGCCAAAGGTGCGGACAATACCAAGGCAGATATTATTGTTCGGGACCCTGATGCCCACTGTCTTTCTTTTGGTTAGCATGATTTTTGGCACCAGCCTGGTTCCCTCAAGGACAAAGGTATAGGGTCCGGGCAAGTGCCGTTTCATTGTCTTATAGGCATAGTTGGAAACAAGGGCGTACCGACTTATCTCCTTAAGACTGTCACAGACAAAGGAAAAGGGCTTTTTGAGGGGGCGGTTTTTTAGCTTATAGATGAGTTGGATGCCCTTTTTGTTAAACAGATCGCACCCTATTCCGTAAAAGGAGTCGGTTGGATAGGCTATCAAGCCCCCGTTCTCCAAAACATCACTGACGCGTCTAATAAGCCTTTGTTGAGGATTATCCGGGTTGATGGGGATGATTAGCGTTTTTTTGGATCTGGTCATATGGAGTTGAACTCGCTGATAACCGTTTATGTTTTCTTTGTTGGCTTGGCTTTGGGAAGTTTTATAAATGTATGTGTTTATCGCATCCCTTTAAGAAAATCAATCGTTAAACCACCTTCCGCATGTCCTAAGTGCCATAAAAGGATAAAATTTTACGACAACATTCCTGTCGCAAGCTACCTGCTCCTGAGGGGTAGATGTAGACACTGCCACGCTGCTATCTCATGGGAATATCCCTTTGTAGAGACAATGACAGGTCTCCTGTGCGTTGGGCTCTTTATTAAATACGGGTTCACTTTTCAATTTGTTGGCTTGTTTTTGTTCTCTATGACGCTTGTGGTCATAAGTTTTATCGATCTTCACCACAGGATCATCCCTGATATTCTCTCATTGTCCGGGATACCCGCGGGATGGGCGTTCTCTCTTTTTACCGGTCATACGTTCTGGCTTGACTCCCTGATAGGCTCGGCTGCCGGTGGAGGAGCCCTTTTTCTTGTAGCTTTTGTTTATGAACGCCTCACCGGCAGGGAAGGAATGGGGGGCGGGGACATAAAACTTCTTGCCATGATAGGTGCATGGATGGGTTGGATCCCGTTGCCCTTTATCGTACTGATATCCTCCTTCACAGGCGCCATCGTTGGGGGCATATTCATCCTGTTGGCTGGCAAAGGGGCCAAGTTCAGAATACCCTTTGGACCCTTTCTCTCCTTTGGCGCCCTTATCTATCTGTTTTTTGGCCTCAGGCTTACGAGTTGGTATTTTGGTTTTCTCCGTTAGGGGGGCTCGAACGTGCGATTTTCGGTTTTTAGTTTGAGAACTGGGATTATGGCCTGTCTTGGCTTCCTGATTGTGGTCGCCATGCTCCTTGTCAATGTGGTTATGGTGAAATTCGAAGAAAGGGACCTGGTGGAGGCCAAGCTAGAGACCGGACGTCTGCTCTTACATGTGCTATCACGCCAGGTGGGTAATAAAATAGGTCATGACCAGAAAGGATGGGATAAACTTATTTCAGACCGTGCTTTTAAAGAAGAGTTGAGACAATTGATTCGGATAGGGGGGTTTTCAGATGCCCTTATTGTTGAAACCGGAGGCAATAAGGTTTATGACACCGGGCCATGGGTCACAGGGTTCCGGTCCGTGAAGGCCCCGAGTTCATATGAGTCGACGGTTTCGGGAAAAAAGTCTGTGCCCACGGCGGGTGAGGCCGAAAAAAACGCGCTTGCGCTTGCAGCCAAAGTTCTGAAAATCAGAAAATGGGCCTTTGATTTTTACGGGAGCAGTTGGGGCGTGATTTGGCCTGCTTATGAGAGGGTAAACATGTCTTTCCCCTTGTTTGTGAAGGGGCGTTTGATGGGTGCCGTTGCCATAAGCGGACGTCTTGGCTCCTTGTATGAGGGCCTCCGGGAGTCACAGAAGACCATTCTTATCTATATCGCCCTCAATACGTTGATTCTGGTCCTCTTTGGGGTTTTTCTTCTTTCTCGTACCGTGATTAAACCGATTTACAAACTTCTGAGCATTACGGATCGATTCAAAGAGGGAGAGCCGCTTCCATCCTTTGGGAATTCTCCCCGGAATGAGATCGGGCAGCTGTTTCGCTCGCTTAATATGATGTTCAGACGTCTTGAAGAGAACAAAAAAGAGCTGAAAAAACACATTTCCTCGCTGGAAAAGGCGAACAAAGAGATCAAAAAGGCCCAGCGGGAAATTATCAGATCAGAAAAGGCGGCTTCGGTGGGGAGGCTGGCGACCGGAGTGGCCCATGAGATGGGTAACCCGATAGGGATTGTGCTGGGTTATTTGGAGTTGATCAAAGGAGAAGACCTTGAGGAGGGGGAAAAGAGAGATTTCGAGGACCGCATTGAATCGGAATTGATGCGTATCAATCGGATTATCAAACAACTCCTCGATTTTTCCAGACCATCGACAGGCGAACGGACGACCGGTTCCATCCACCATATGATCAGGGAAACGGTCAGTATCGTCAGACCTCAGCCCATGATGGTCCATATGAACATAGAAATGGCATTGGATGCGGCAAGGGACACGGTCTGGGCGGAATCCGATCAATTGAAACAGGTCTTTCTGAATATTATCATAAACAGCGCTGATGCTATGCAGGGGGAGGAACCCTTGAATGACGTTAAGCTCGGAACACTAAACATCCGCACCCGGGACAAGGATGATTCAATTGAAATAAGGTTCAAAGACACTGGCAAAGGGATTCCGAAGAAAGAACTGGGTCATATCTTTGATCCCTTTTTTACTACTAAAGAGCCCGGCAAAGGGACCGGTCTGGGGTTGTCCGTGTCCTGCAGGATTATTGAAGAAATGGGAGGTGATATCCGTGCCGAAAGTTTGCCCGGGGAAGGCACCACCGTTATTATTGATATCCCTCTCCAGCAGGCGGGAAAACCAGAGAATTGAGGTGTATTGTGGCTATTTCTCAACAAAGTGTCCTTATCATTGATGATGAAGAAAATATGCGTCACATGCTAAAGGCCATGTTAAGCAAGGCAGGCTACGCTGTTGAGAGCGCGTCTGACGGTGTCGAGGGTCTTCTGAAAATGGAGGGCTCCGATTACGGTTTTATCCTTTGCGATATCAGGATGCCTCGTATGGGAGGGATGGATTTCCTGAAAGCAGCAAAGGAGAAGTATCCCCATAAGACCTTTATCATGATGTCGGCTTACGGTAGCGTGGGAACGGCGCTAAAGGCAATGAAGGAGGGGGCCTATGATTATATATCCAAACCCTTCAAAAAAGATGAGGTTCTTTTGACGCTGAAAAAGGCTGAGGAAAGGGAAGGGTTGAGGGAGGAAAATCTAACTCTCAAGACCAGGATCAATAATTTGGAGAAAAGATACTCCTTTGAAAATGTAATCGCTCGAAGCGAGGCAATGGCCAAGGTCTTCGATCTAGTGAGCAAGGTGGCTGAACATAAGACCACGGTGATCATTACCGGTGAGAGTGGAACTGGAAAAGAATTGATCGCGAGGGCCATACACCGTAACAGCCCCAGGGCATCAGAGCCCCTGGTTAGCATAAATTGCGGGGGGATTCCGGAAAACCTCCTTGAAAGTGAGTTCTTTGGTTATAAAAAGGGGGCCTTTACAGATGCGGTCAAAGACAAACCCGGTCGGTTTGTAGAGGCAGACGGTGGTACTATTTTTTTGGATGAAATCGGTGAATTACCAATATCTCTTCAAGTAAAACTTTTACGTGTTCTGCAGGAAGAAGAGGTAACCCCTTTGGGTGGGGTTGGGTCGGAGAAAATCGACGTCAGGGTTATCACGGCCACATCAAGGGACCTTGATAAGATGGTGAAAGAAGGAAAATTTCGAGAAGATCTCTTTTACCGCGTTAACGTGATGCGTATTCATATCCCGCCCCTCAGGGAGAGGAAGGGGGATATTCCGGTTCTTATGGGCCATTTTCTAGAGACCTTTAACAAAAAACTGAAAAAAAACCTTCAAGGACCTACTTCTGAAACAGTCTCCATCCTTATGGATTACTCCTGGCCCGGAAACGTGAGAGAGCTGGAGAATGTTATTGAGAGGGCTGTATTGCTTGCAGCGGGGCAATTGATTACGCCGGCGGAACTCCCTTCCAGCTTGACACGGACCAAAACCGTGGCCTCGCATTTTGCCCCAGAAGACACCTTGTCTATCAAAAAGGCCTCCAAGGTGCTTCATCGGATCCTTATAGAAAGGGCACTTAAGGAGACAGGGGGCAATAAGACACAGGCGGCCAAGCTCCTGGAGATAAGCAGACCCATCTTGCTATCAAAAATTAAGGAATATGCTATCGGGTAAACAACATAGCGTGCCTCGGAGGCCAAATCTGAAAATCCATTGTTGACAAAGACCAGTGGTTTTCAAAATCCTGGCAGGATATTTACCCCAAAAACTTTTTTTGAAAGGCATGAGATTAAATCTATGGACATGGACGATTTAGACTTTTCAATGTCGACGCTGGGTGAGTGCAAAATCCCTACACCCATGTCTGGGGTGCAATTTGTAGGTGATGATGACAAGGTGTTGTTTCATTCGAGTCTGAAAGAGGCTCAGGAAATCCTGGATGAAGGGAAACCCTTGCCCGCTCTCGAAATGGGCGGCCCCAGGAGAAAGATTTATTTTGATCCTTCAAAGCTCAAATGCGGGATCGTGACCTGCGGAGGCACGTGCCCGGGTTTGAACGATGTGATCCGGGCGATCGTGTTAAGTCTTTTCCACCATTATGGGGTTCAAGACGTGTTCGGGTTCCGGTATGGATACGAGGGGCTTTCGCCAAGGTACGCTCACATTCCCATGGGGCTGACTCCCGAAAAGATGGTCAACATCCAACAATGGGGAGGAACGATCCTGGGTACATCCCGGGGCCCCCAGGATGTCTCAGAAATGGTGGACACTCTGGAGCGTATGCACATCAGCATACTCTTTACGATAGGCGGGGATGGGACGTTGTGCGGTGCTCAGGAAATTCACAAGGAAATCTCGCGGCGGGATCTGAAGATAAGTGTGATCGGAATTCCAAAGACCATCGATAACGATATCTCTTTTGTTGCTAAATCCTTTGGCTTTGAAACAGCTGTTGCCGAAGCCAGGAGAGCCATTTATGGGGCACACGTTGAGGCCATAGGGGCGCGTAACGGTATCGGGCTGGTGAAACTTATGGGGCGTGAATCAGGATTCATAGCCGCCAATGCCGCCCTCGCCACAACCCAGGTCAATTTTTGTCTGGTCCAAGAGGTCCCTTTTGGTCTGGATGCCCTCCTCGGCGCCCTTGAAAAGAGACTTAAACGTAGGGGACATTCGGTAGTGGTGGTTGCGGAAGGGGCTGGGCAGGACCTGATAGAGGGGACAAACATACGAGATAGATCAGGAAATGTAAGGCTTGAGAATATCGGCCTTTTTTTGAGAGATCATATCAGGGCATACTTCGAACAGGCAGGGGAAGAGATAAGTCTTAAATATATTGACCCCAGTTACATGATCAGAAGTCTGCCTGCAAACCCCCATGACTCGGTTTTTTGTTTGCTTTTGGGCCACAACGCCGTGCATGCCGGGATGACCGGTCGGACAAATATGGTGACAGGGTTCTGGAATGGGGAATATACCCATGTGCCGATTTCTCTTGCCGTATCAAAGAGAAAACAGATCGATCCAAACGGGAGATTGTGGAGCAGCGTCCTGGAGTCCACGGGACAGCCAAGACGGATGCTTTGAAGAAATCGGGCTGGATTTCTCTCAGGTGATCCTCTATTTGTTTTTCGAAAACTCCTTTGGCATCTGTCTCTGTGGCACCCGCGGAAAAGGATCCGTTTTATCTCAACCGAAAGGTCGTAAAGGATAACATGAGATGTGCGGTATATACGGGATAATATCTCATTCGCTTCCAGAAGAAGAGATTTTGACGCGGCTTTCCCTTATGGGTAAGCTCCAGCGGCATCGGGGGCCGGATGATCAAAGGGATCTTGTGCTCTCTGTCAAAGACCGTCGGGTAGGGCTTGGATTTGTACGGCTGTCTATCCTTGATCTCGAGACCGGGATGCAGCCAATCCAGTGCCCAAAAGACCAGTCGGTCATCATTTGTAACGGCCAGATATATAACTATATTGAACTTCGGTCTGATGTAAAAGATGAGCGTTTTATATCCAAGGGGGATGTAGAAGTGGCGCTCCATCTTTACCGGAGAACCGGCCTCGATTTTCTCCAGCGTCTGAACGGCATGTATGCGGGCGCCATTCTTGACCCCGCCCGGCAGAAACTCCTGTTGTTTCGAGATCGTTTCGGGATCAAACCCCTATATTACGCTACGTGGGATGGGAACTTTTTCTTTTCTTCGGAAATAAAACCCCTGCTGGCAGGAAGCGGCCTTCCCAGGCGGCTCAACCATTCCCGGTTGGAGACACTTTTTACCTATCGATACCTTCCGGGTGAAGAGACCATGTTCTACGGTCTCAAGCGGTTGTCCCCGGGCTCTTATCTGGAATATGACTTAAAGAGCGGGGAGTACCATGTGGAGCGGTACTGGGAATATGATTTGGACCGCGAGAATTCCGGTTTGAGCCTGGATGATGCGGCCGAGACGTTTAACGCTCTTTTCACAGATGCCGTTCGTATCCGGCTCAGGTCGGATGTGGAGGTGGGAAGTCTTCTTAGCGGCGGGATTGATTCCTCTGCTGTGACATCCCGGGTGGCGAAGCTGCGCCCTGACGTCAGGATGTTCACGGTGGCCTTTGACGAAGAAAAATATAATGAATTGCCATCGGTGAAACGGTTCCTAAAGGCAAATAAGGACCTTTTCAGTATTGCCCGGCCTATAACGAGGGATTGCGGAAAGGAGGGTCTTGATCAACTCCCGGAGATTCTCCGTGCCATTGAGGAACCCATATCGCTCGGAGCCGTGATCCCCACAGACCAGGTCTGTCAGCTGGCTGGTGATCACGTAAAGGTGGTGATGACGGGAGAAGGTGCTGATGAGATCTTTGCCGGTTATCGTAAATTCCTCCTTGAAATGGCTGCCTGCGAACACGGGAGTCTGTCGAGCGACGGGCAACGGGAGTTGGAAGCGGTTTATCCCGAACTTCGTTCCTATATGGACGTAAGGGATCCGGACCCCATAAGACGCTACATCCAGAGTGAACGTCTTTTTAGCCGGGATGAGTTGCGAAGACTTATGGGCCGGGAACCTCCTGCAGACCTTTTCCCTAAAGATGCCCTGCCGGTCTTGAACGGGAATGAGCACCCATTAAATGCGGCCCTGGCCATGGAAACCCGATTCCGTTTACCGGACTATGTTATTCTTCGACTTGACAAACTGTCCATGAGACACTCCCTGGAGACGCGAACCCCTTTTCTCGACTACCGGTTGGCGGAATTTGCTGCAACGCTTCCCCCGAACTTTAAGGTCAACCTGGGACTGGAGCAGGAAAAGATGATCTGCCGTTACAGTTTTGTAAAAAATTCTGTCTTGGATCGGGAAACCGCATACAGGAAAAAACAGCCCTTTACCGTGCCCCTGGCAGACTGGCTGAGCGATCCGTCATCGCTGCCGGAATTTATGAAAGAAATCATGCTGGGGGATGTCGTTAAAAAACAGGGAGTTTTGAATGAAAATATGGTAAAAGAACTGGCGGAGACGGTTTCTGCCGCTGGTGTGGGACCTGAGACACTGGTTTCAGGGGCAGATCGGATGTTTGCGGTGATTGTATTTTCCCTCTGGTATGAGGAATTTTTCGGCTGATATGGGTGGCCTGTCATGAGTCAAAGAGATGAAAAAGCTATTCTCGAGGATTTTACAGCTCGGTTTCTGGAGACCCTTAGCCAGAAAGCGCCGAGCGGCTTGCGGAGCTATGGCTTTGAGTACGAGTTTATTTCCAAGACCCCGCTTTCGCTGGACAATATGGACAAAATTTACAGCTTCATGCCCTCCTGCGGGTTTGTTGCGGACGAAGGAAGCTTTTTGTCGCCCTCCGGGGTGTATGTTACCTTTGAGCCGGGCGGACAGATCGAATACCACAGCACACCTATGTTTGGCTGGGATAAACGTGTCTTTAGGGATGTTATGTCAGAGATCAGGGACACAAATGAAGCTATCCGTAAGACGCTGGGTGTTGAATATTTGACCGTTGGGTATATCCCGGGCCGTGGGCATGCCCCTTTGTGCCTGACGTCTGAGCGTTATCAAAACCTGCATGCGCGTATGGAAGTGGCAGGAACAAGGGGGCTGGAAATGATGAAGGGAACCGCCTCTATTCACCTCCACGTGGTTATTCGCAACCCACAGGAGATGATGCCCCTTTTCCGTAAGGTCTGTGAGTTGTCGGTGAGTGAGGAATACGGGGCATCATGGGATCGGCGAGATATTTGGAACAATGCTGACCCCACCCGATGCGGGCAGGACATTTGCAAACACGAGCATGTTCAGAACTCGGAGCATCTGGGCAGAGAAATGGTCCGGTTTGCCCTGGATGCGGTGGATCTGTGGGAAGGCGTGCCGTTCAAAAAAGGAAGAGATATTACCTTTAATAAATTTCTGTATCATATGACCACGATTTTTACCAATGTGCGAATAAATTGCAAAGGGCCTACGGTGGAAATGAGGACCCTCGACAGTCTGCCGGCTTCTCAATTTGAGGAGAAATGGAAAAGGTTTATCTCGATTATGGAAGAGGTTTAGGATTGAAGATTGTCGATTGGCGATTGAAAAGCGAAAGCATACGTTTTAAAGATTATAGATTAAGGAGAACGAGTTATGGCGTCAATTGATATTTATACATCAAAGATATGTCCCTATTGTATTAAGGCAAAAAATCTCTTGGAGTCAAAGGGGGTCGATTATCAGGAACTTCGAACGGATAAAGATCCGAAATTGGCTGAAGAGTCTGTAAAAAAGAGCGGGGGGCAAAGAACCGTCCCTCAGATTTTTATAGACGGTAATCACGTGGGTGGTTGTGACGATCTTTATGCGCTTGACCGCGAGGGAACACTGGATTCCTTACTTGGAGTATAGTGTTCGTTGGATTGGAATGGACCGTCAGACAGGGTTGAGTCCCTACTTCTTTAGAAAGAATTTGAGACACAATATATGGGGTAACTACTCAGGTGGATAGGCTGAAGGTCCCGCGGGGCGCGGGATTAGGAAAAAGCGCATTTTAAAGCCATGTTTGATGCAAGAATCAGATATTTCCGCTAAAGTACGGCAATCGTGCTTTTCTGACCCCTTCAGCCTTCAGTCTAAACAGCTTCAGCCTGACTACGTGAGTAGTTACGGTTTGATATGAAATTGGGAAAACACATTGATGAACTCA
>PVMS01141393.1_pt1 | contig 10947 bp, 13 predicted proteins | sample 1853461 | NCBI WGS metagenome assembly PVMS01 (sample SAMN08582032, study PRJNA380276) | Marine sediment metagenome, whole genome shotgun sequencing project. | isolation source: ocean sediment barecode stripped | collected 2017
GACGAAACGCCTGCCCGCGTCAAGGGCTGCCAAACTCGCGCACCGCCCTTTTGCGCGCCCTGATCTCCAGCCAGCCCAATCCGGCCAGGCAAACCGCGGCAATCGGCAACACCGCCAGATTCACCGCGTTCCAGCCGGCGGAGGCAAGAAGCCTGCCGGACATGAACGAGGCGAAGGCGACAAAACCGAAGACGAGGAAGTCATTGAGCCCCTGCACACGTTCCTTTTCGACCGGTTCGTAGGTTTGGGTGACCAGCGCCGTACCGCCAATGAAGCCGAAATTCCAGCCGACGCCGAGCAAGACAAGCGCGGCCCAAAAATGGCCGATCGAGATCCCGGACAAAGCCACGGACGCGCAGCCGATGAGAAGGACAAGACCGACGGCGATGATTCGCTCCGCCCCGAACCGGGCGATCAGCGAACCGGTGAAAAAGCTCGGGCCGAACATCGCCAGCACATGCCACTGGATGCCGAGCGTCGCCGCGTCCTGATCATGGCCTTGCGCGACCATGGCAAGCGGCGCGGCTGTCATGACCAGGCTCATCAGCGCATAGGCGGAGATTGCGCAAGCCACGGCGATAATGAACCGTGGCCGTCTGGCAATCTGCCAAAGCGGCCGGCCGACTGCGCTGCGCCGAACGGCGGGCGGTTTGGGAATATCCAGCGCAATAAGGATCAGCGCGCCGGTGACCAGAAAGACCGAGGCGGCAAGATAGACACCGGCATAAGGCACCGATCCGATCAGATCGCGGGAGTGTATAACCGTCTGTGGCCCCAGAACGGCGGCAACGATGCCCCCGGCAAGGACCAGCGAAATGGCCTTTGGCCGAAACGCCGCACTCGCCGTATCGGTGGCGGCGAAGCGGAACTGCTGCACGAAAGCGGAGGCAAAACCCATCAGGAACGTTGCAAGGCACAAGGTCCAGAAACTGCCGATTCCCATGGCGCCGGCGCCGATCAGTCCGCCGATGGCGCCGATCATCATGCCGGTGATCAGGCCGGCCCGCCGGCCGACACGGCGCATCAGCAGCGCGGCGGGCACGGTTCCGCATGCCGTGCCAAGCACAAAGCCGGTGATCGGCACGGTCGCCAGCGACTTGTCCTGGCCAAGCAGGCTGTACCCGGCCAGCGCCGACACGGCTATGTTCATCGGAGGCGAAGCACCGGCAATCGCCTGCGCCGCGGCAAGAACCATCACATTGCGGCGGGTCTTGCGATCATCGGCAGCGGCAATGGCGCCGCCCGATACACCGCCTTCAGCCGTCCCCGTCATCGCCCTGCCCGCCTTGCCCGTGAACGTAGGATCGCGCCGGCAAAGCCATCGCTTCGCCATCGAGCAGCACCGTGACCGGACCGGTTCCGGCGACAAGCCTGCCAATCTTGGTCATGCCAACGCCCGCGGCGGCCGCCGCCGTGCAAAACGCCGATTCCTCCGATGTCGGGATCGCCGCCAGGATCTGATAGTCGTCGCCACCGGTGAAAAGGCCGCCAAGAACATCCGGTTCGACGGCTTCGGGGATCAGCTCCGGATCGATCGGGACGGCGCGGGCATTGATGACGGCCGTGCATCGCGATGCGGCGGCGAGCTTGTCGCAATCGCCCGCCAGCCCGTCGGATATATCCATGGCGGCCGCGGCGTGCGCCCGCAAGACCGGGGCCAGCGCCATGGCCGGTTCGGGCAGACGATAGCGCTCGATCAGGCGCGCTTTCACCGATTCGGCCAATCCGGCCCACGGGTTGCCTGCCCCGCCCAGGATTGCCAATCCGGCGGCCGCCGAACCGATAACGCCGCTCACATAGAGTGCATCGCCCGGCTGGCCGCCCGATCGCCTCACCATCTTGCCCGACGGCACGGTTCCGATCGCGGTAATGGAGAAGACGGCGCCGGCGGATGTTGCGATCGTGTCGCCGCCGAGAAGGGCGATCCCGTAAATTTCCTGATCGGCGGCGAGCCCTTCGCAAAAGGCTTCGATCCAGCCTTCGCCGGCGCGCCGGCCAAACCCGGCGCCCAACAGATATCCGAGCGGTTCGGCGCCCTTTGCCGCCAGATCGGAAAGATTGACCCTGAGCGCCTTGCGCGCCACGGTTTGGGGTGGATCGTCGGGCAGGAAATGCACGCCGGCGGCGATCATGTCCTTGGTGATGACGAGATCGCAGCCGGGCGGCGGCACGATGAGGGCGGCGTCGTCGCGAAGATCGAGCGAACCCGGCCCGGCCAGTGGCCGCAGCAGACGGTCGATCAGATCGTGTTCGTCAAAGGCCACGGCGCACCCGCCGCGAACAACTGCCCTCTGCAATCTTGCTAGATCGTCGCGGCATCGAATTCAGCCGGCCGGCATAACCGCGCCACAGCATCGAGGACGGCGTTGACGAGACCGGGTTCGTCGGCCTCGAAAAATGCCCGCGCCACATCGACATATTCAGTGATCACCACCCGCGCCGGGACATCCTCGCGCCGCCGTAGTTCAAACACCCCGCATCTGAGAATCGCCCGCAAGGTCACATCGATCCGCTTAAGCGGCCAGCCGGCAGGCAGCGCCTTGTGGATGACCGGATCGATTTCGCGCTGCATGTCCACGACGCCATTGACCAGCATTCCGAAAAATCCCGCGTCGGCCGGCCGAAGCGCCTCGCCCTCGACCTCGCCGTCCAGGCGATGGGCTTCGAACTCGGCAATGACCGCCGGCAGGCTGGTCCCGCCAACATCCATTTGATAGAGCGCCTGAACGGCGGCAAGCCGGGCCGCGCCGCGCTGGTTGGCGCCACGTGCCGCCGCCGGTATTTTTGGCTGGTGCCGGAGTTCAGGCATTGCGCAGCCCGAAATGCTTGCGTTGTACGGCCATCTCGAATGCCGCCGCGGCGGCGATGCCGCCCTTGTCCTTTTCGCCGGTTCCGGCCCGGATCAACGCCTGATCGCGGGTTTCCACGGTCAGGATACCGTTGCCGACCGCGACGTTTTTTTCGATCACCAGCGTCATGATCGCCCGCGCCGATTCATTGGCGACAATGTCATAGTGGCTGGTCTCGCCACGGATCACGCAGCCCAGCAACACATAACCCTGATATCTCGGGCCCGGGATTTCGCCGCGTTCCTGGGTTTGAAGGGCCATCGCGAGCGCCGCCGGCAACTCCAGGACACCGGGCACCGAAACCCGGTCATAGGTCGCGCCGCGCGCCTCCAGTTCGGCGACCGCGCCGCGGACCAGTTCATCGGCGATGTCGTCGTAGAACCGCGCATCGATGATGAGAAAATGCCGCGCCATATCCCTGCTCGCTCCAACGTGGCCGATGATGGCGTTGCCGCCATTTTCGCCAGATTGAGGAACCCACCTCCTAGTCGCTTTGCGATAACCGGTCCAGATAGCGGGCGAAAAGATCGACTTCCAGATTGACGCACTCGCCGGCTTGCTGTTTGCCCCAGGTCGTCACGTCAAGGCTGTGCGGGATAAGCATGACCGAGAACTGGCTGCCCTTGACCGCATTGACCGTCAGCGAGGCGCCATCAAGCGCGATCGATCCCTTTTCGGCGATATAGCGGCCAAGTTCTGGCGGCGCCTCAATCTCAAAAGCCGCCATGTCGCCTTCCCCGGCCCTCGCCAGGATCCTTGCAACGCCGTCAACATGACCGGTGAGGATATGCCCGCCGAGCTCGTCGCCGGCCCTGAGCGCCCGTTCCAGGTTGAGTTCCGTGCCCTCCTTCCACTCGCCAAGCGTCGTTCGCGCCAGGGTCTCGCTGGAGGCTTCGACGTCGAAATAGCCGCTGGCACCCTCGCGGCCGGTCTCTATGACCGTCAGGCAGGCGCCCGAACAGGCAATCGAGGCGCCGGGCGCAATCGTGCCGGGATCGTAATGCGTGCCGATCCGGATGCGGATTCCGGCCTCCAGCGCGGCGATCGAGCGGACCGTGCCGATATCGGAAATGATCCCGGTGAACATTCTCAGCGTACCCTCAAATAGCGGGTCATCCGGTCTTCGCCAAACCGGCGCCGCTCTACCGGATCGAACGCCATTGTACTCTCGATATTCGCCAGCGCCTGTCCGGCAAATGGACGAATGCCGCCCTCGCCACCGTCGGCGCAAATGGCCAGCGGGCTGCGAAACAGGATCGCTTCGTCGATCAGATCGCCGGCAAGCAAGGCCCCGGCCAGCCGCGACCCGCCCTCCACCAGGATGCGGCTCAGTCCGGCCCCCCCTAGCGCCCGCAAGGCGGCGGCGAGATCGACCTGTCCGCCATTGCCGGCCACGCGCAGCCAGCGGATACGGTCCGGTTCGGCTTCGGCATGAAAATCGTCCGGCCTGGCAATTGCGCCGATCACCCAGGCCGGCACCGCGCTGCCGGGCGAGAACAGCGCCAGATCGGACCTTATACCGCCCTGCCCGGCGATGACGATGCGTATCGGCAAGCGGTCTTCAAGTCCCGGCAAGCGGCATGTCAGTTGCGGATCATCGGCCTCCGCCGTGCCACGGCCAATGACGATCGCGTCGAATCGCGAGCGCAGCGCCTGGACATGCCGGCGGGCGATTTCGCCGGTAATGGCAATTTGTCCGGCGCCGCTGCGGCCAATAAAACCGTCCGCCGAGATCGCCATCTTCAAAACGACATGCGGGCGGCCCGATCCCATGCGTCTCAGGTGGCCGCTATGGGCTGCCCTTGCGGTCCCCACGGTGCCGGTGCCGTCGTGAACAACCTCCAGACCGGCCTGGCGCAAACTGGCGATGCCCCGCCCACTGACCCGTGGATCGGGATCGCGCATGCCGGCAACAACCCGTTTCACGCCGGCGGCGATAATGGCATCGGTACACGGCGGCGTGCGGCCATGATGGGCGCAAGGTTCCAGCGAGACATAAAGAGTTGCCCCTTTTGCATTCGCCCTGGCGTTTTGCAGCGCAATCGTTTCGGCATGCGGCCGGCCACCACGCGCGGTGCGGCCGCGCCCGACCACTTTGCCATCCTTGACTACAATGGCGCCCACCGCCGGATTGGGAAATGTCAGACCCTGTACCGATATGCCCAGACGGATTGCAGCAGCCAGATAGCGCTGGTCGCGAAACGCCACCGGCGCCGCATTTTCGACCGGCGCTGCTTTAGGCATCCGTGTTTTCGGCCTCCGGATCCGGCTCTCGCGCATCCTCGCCGCTCAGTTCGCCGAGAAAGGTTTCGAAATCCTTCGCTTCGCGGAAATTACGGTAGACGGAGGCAAACCGCACATAGGCGACATCGTCGAAACCCTTGAGTCCATCCATGACAAGCAGCCCGATTTCCTCTGCCGGAATTTCCTGTTCGCCTCGGCTTTCCAATTGCCGGACGATGCCGGACACCATCCGTTCGACCCGCTCCGGATCGACCTGGCGCTTGCGCAAGGCAATCTGGATGGACCGCATGAGCTTGTCGCGGTCAAAGGGTACCCGCTTGCCGGATTTCTTGATGACCGACATTTCGCGCAACTGGATCCGTTCAAATGTCGTGAACCGCCCGCCGCAATCGCCGCAGACCCGGCGCCGCCGGATTGCCGCGGCGTCTTCGCTCGGGCGGGAATCCTTCACTTGCGAATTGTCGGCTCCACAATAGGGACAGCGCATGGATTAAGCCCCGGCTTGATGCTGATAGATCGGGAAACGGCCGGTCAGGGCCAATACCCGTTCCTTGACGGCCGCCTCGACAGCGCCGTTGCCATCTTCGCCGTTGGCGGCAAGCCCGTCGAGTACGCTTGTTATGAGTTCGCCGACTTGCGCGAACTCGGCCACGCCAAATCCGCGCGATGTCGCCGCCGGCGAGCCGAGACGAATTCCGGAAGTGATCGCCGGTTTTTCGGGATCGAACGGCACGCCGTTCTTGTTGCAGGTGATATTGGCCCGCCCAAGCGAGGATTCCGCTACCTTGCCGGTCAGGTTTCTGGGTCGCAAATCAACCAGCATCAGATGATTATCGGTGCCGTTGGAAACGATATTGCACCCGCCACGTTGCAGAATTTCTGCAAGTGTTTTAGCATTTTCCACGACGTTTTTAGCATATGACTTGAACTCGGGCCGGAGCGCTTCTCCGAACGCCACGGCCTTGCCGGCGATCACATGCATCAACGGCCCGCCCTGCAATCCGGGAAACACCGCCGAATTGATTTTTTTTGCGATCACCTCATCCTCGCTCAATATCAGGCCGCCACGCGGTCCCCGCAATGTCTTGTGCGTCGTCGATGTCGCGACATGGGCATGGGGAAACGGGCTCGGATGCTGGCCGCCGGCGACCAGGCCGGCGAAATGGGCCATATCGACCATCAGATAGGCGCCGACGGAGTCCGAGATTTCGCGGAACCGGGCAAAATCGAATGTCCGGCTATAGGCCGATCCGCCGGCAATGATGATCTTGGGCCGATGGGTTTGGGCAAGTTCGGCGACCTGATCGAAGTCGATCCGCGCATCCTGCGGGCGCACACCGTACTGGACCGCATTAAACCACTTTCCGGAAAGGTTTGGCTTCGCCCCGTGGGTCAGATGCCCGCCGGCATCCAGACTCATGCCCAGGATCGTGTCGCCGGGTTTGGCCAGCGCCAGAAAAACCGCCTGGTTGGCCTGACTGCCCGAATTGGGCTGGACATTGGCGAAACCGCATCCGAACAGCCGCCGCACACGATCGATTGCCAGATTTTCGGCAATATCGACGAAGTGGCAACCGCCATAATAACGCCGCCCGGGATAGCCTTCGGCATACTTGTTCGTCATCACCGAACCCTGGGCCTCCAGAACGGCCCTTGAAACGATGTTTTCCGAAGCGATCAGTTCGATTTCCCGCTGCTGCCGGCCAAGCTCGCCGGCAATCGCGGCGGCAATCTCCGGGTCGGCCTTGGCCAAAGGGGCGGAGAAAAACGCCGCATGCGCGTCCGGGGCGCCGGCGGCTTCATTGGTGGACATGGCTCAATCCAGATCTGGCGGCCCTGATCCGACGACAGGGCTGGCGCACGTAACGGAAACGGTTTTCAGGTTTACCGGTAACAAGGCGGCGCGATAGCACAGCGCAAAGCCGCCGCCAAGCGTGACGGCGGCATGCATGTATCGTTGGCCTGTTTCCGATTATTGCGTGAGCGGCGAGCCGATCAACGCATCGGGCTGATTGAGGGCGACCGCGCCCTGGATATCGTAATTGTAAATGTCGTCGCGGAAGTGGATGACCCCGTCACCGGTCGTCCAGGCGGTGAAATAGACCGTGAAAAGGTCTGGCGGATTGACGACATCGACATCGATACGCTCGCCCGAGCGGATCGCCTGGTCGACCGATGCGCGGTTATACCCGGTATCGCGCAAGATCCAGCTGACCAGCTCGCGAACATTGTGAACCCGTACGCAACCCGAGGATTCGAACCGGTAGTCGGAACCGAACAGGGTTTTGGAGGGCGTGTCGTGCAGGAAAACCTGATGCGGATTTTTGAAATTCATGCGCACGAAGCCAAGCGAGTTCTGGTCGCCCGGATCCTGGCGGAACATGTAATTGGTCGCCTCATTGGTATTCCAGTTGACGAATTCCGGCGGCAGCTCGTCGCCCTGCTGTGTGTAGATGCGGATACGGCTATCGGTCAGATAGTCCGGGTCCTTCTGCATCAACGGGATCAGATCGCGCTCAATGATGCTTTTTGGAACGGTCCAGAACGGATTGAAGTTGATTTCGTGGATTTTGCTGGAAAGCAGCGGCGTCTGCCGGTCAGGTTTTCCGACCACCGCGGTATGGCGTGAAACCACCCGTCCCGCTTCGACCACCTCGATCTGGGCGCCCGGAACATTGACCAGGACATAGCGGTTTTCCGGAGCGCCCATGGTGCGGATGCGTTCCAGATTGACCACAAGTTGATTCACCCGGACGTAGGCGGGAACGTTCAGCGCCTGCAAGGTGCCAATGCCAACAACCCCGTCAACCGGCAATCCGTGCCGCTCCTGAAAGCGAGCGACGGCGGCCTGAACATAGGAATCAAAGGCGTCGTCCGCGCCAGCCGTCTCACGCAAATCGCCGGACACCACCAGCCTGCGCCGCAAGGCGACGACGTTGGGATGCCGCATCCCCAGCTTGAGGACCTCTCCGGGAGGAACCATGTTCCAGCCGCCGCGGTCGACGAGGTCTTGGTAAACGAAGATTGCCTGTTCCATGGCCGGCACGGTGGTCGGCGACACGATGGGAACGGAAGTTCTTACCGGCCGGACCGATCGCGCGCCGGTATCGAAATTATCGGCCCACTCGCTCTGCTTCAGCTTCTTGTATGCGGCAATGCCGCCGGCGTCTTGGGCGAATGCTCCGCCGATGCCGGCAAGGGCAAGGCTTGCCGCGCCGGCAAGCATGGAAATTGCTGTCTGTTTCATGCGTTCAATATGTCCGTATCCGGTTGGCAGTCGTGCCAAGAAATGACGCCGGCGGTAATTCCGCCAGCGGCGCGACTCTATACCCCGTCGCGATATGTAGCACTCCAGCAGATTCGCGACAATCGACGGGCGCGTGAACTACAAACATCTCACGCGTTTGTGTTGCTGTCAGCCGCCGAATGTCATCGATTTGTGGCCGATCCGTGTCCGGCCGTTTTTCAGCGCAATAAAAAAAGCCCGGCGACTGCCGGGCTTTACAAGGCGTCATATCGCCTACGAGTTGAACAAGCGTATCCTAAAGCGCTTTAGAGGCGATACAGGATTTGATCCGTCCAGAAGCGCTCAAGCCGGTGCAGGGATTTGTTCAGCAATTTGAAGTCGTCACCGGATACGCCGCCGACCTTTTCCAGTGATTTGATGTGCCGGTTGTAAAGATCTTCAATGATCTTCGCGACCTCGAGGCCTTTTTCGGTCAGCGAAACACGAACCGAACGGCGATCGACACGCGAGCGCTGGTGATGGATATAACCGGCATCGACGAGTTTCTTCAGATTGTATGAGACGTTGGATCCCAGATAATAACCCCTGGTCCGCAATTCGCCCGCGGTCAGTTCCGAATCGCCGATATTGAAGAGCAGCAGCGCCTGGACGCTGTTGACGTCGGACCGGCCCGTGCGGTCGAATTCGTCCTTGATCACGTCCAGAAGGCGCCGGTGCAGGCGCTCAACAAGTGTCAACGCATCAAGGTACAGAACCTTCATGTCGTCGGTTTCGGTGTCGACCGCGCCAAAAATGTCGCCGGCACTTTCCGCCATCATTGCCATTCTGCCTCTCCGTCCACTTGTTACGCGTGGTTGACCATTCAAGGTTGGAGAGGAAATAACGCAGTAGATTGAACGCCCGCTTAAGGGACAGGCTTAAAATTTCCTTTCGCAATTAGGGCGATGTTTTCGAAAATCACTGCAGTGCCAGACCCTAACCCCCCGATTTCCGGATCGATTCGAAGATGCCGGAAAAGTCGATGCCGGAATTTCCCTCATCGCAAAATTGCGTGTACAGCGCGGCGGCATGGCCGCCGAGCGGCGTGAAACTGCCCGTCGCCTTGGCCGCATTTTGCGACAACCGAAGATCCTTGGCCATCATCGCGGCGGTAAAGCCGGGCTGATAATCGCGGTTCGTCGGCGATGCCGGAACCGGTCCGGGCACCGGGCAATAGGTGGTCATCGACCAGCATTGGCCCGACGATTGCGAGGAAATATCAAATAGTTTCTGGCGGTCGAGACCAAGCCGGTCGGCCAGCGCAAAGGCTTCCGAGACGGCAATCATCGACACGCCGAGGATCATGTTGTTACAGATCTTGGCAGCCTGTCCGCTGCCTGCGTCCCCGGCATGGACAACCGTTTTGCCCATCTCACGAAGGATAGGCTCGGCCTTCGCGAAAGCCCCGGCGGCACCGCCAACCATGAATGTCAGACTTGCCGCTTCCGCCCCGCTGACACCGCCCGATACCGGCGCATCGAGCATTGCATATCCTTTCCCGGCGGCAACAGCGGCCACCGAGCGTGCCGTGGCGACATCAATGGTCGAGCAATCGATCAGCAGCGCGCCGGCCGGCGTTTGCGCAAGAACGCCCTGCCGACCGGTATAAACCTCCTCCACCTGTTCTCCGGCAGGCAACATGGTGATCACGATCTCCGCACCCTCGACCGCATCGCTTATCGATCCGGCGATCTTGCCACCGCCTGCGGCGAGCCGCGCGCTGGCATCCGTGGAAAGGTCGAATCCGCTCACCTGATGACCATGTTTTACGAGGTTCATTGCCATGGGTCCGCCCATGTTGCCCAGTCCGATAAAGGCGATATTCGTCATCCCGTCCTCACATGCCCTCACAGCCGCGCCGCACGCCGCAACTCGACGGCGGCAAGCACCAGATAGATTCCGATTAAAACACAATGCACCGCCACCCGCAGGGGATGGCTGCCGAACAGGTCCGATAAAAGCGTGTACATCGCCGTTTCCACGATAACGGCGACGGCCCACATGACCGGTCCCCACACTGCGCGAATCCACAATCCGACCGCGGCGAAAAGATCAAGGAAGACGAGCGTAATGGCGCCGGCCCGCCCCGATACGTCCATTGTCTCGAAACTTTCACCGGTCGGCGTGATGCCAAGGATCAAGCCGGCACGCATCAGCCCGGCGCCCAGAAGCAGGATCGCCACACCCATCAGGTAATAGACGATCACCCGCGACAGCCGGTCCTCGTTATCGTCTTCGACGCCGATCGGATCACTCATGTCAAATCCAGTTCCTCTTCAAGCGGCGCGAAATAGGCCGCAATCGCGGCATCGGTGACGTCATCGGGATTGGCCGGATTCCACTTTGGCATCCTATCCTTGTCGATGATCTGGGCCCGCACGCCTTCATGGAAATCGTGCCCGGCAAGGACCCGGCTGACGATCCGGTATTCGGTTTTCATGCAGGCTGCAAAATCAAGTGAGCGGCCGGTTCGCAGTTGGCGAAGCGCGATCGCAAGGCTGGTCGGCGATGCCCGGTCCGTCGCCCTGGCAGCCGCGCCGGCACGATCCGATCCCAGATCTTTCCAAA
>PVMS01043261.1_pt1 | contig 10946 bp, 12 predicted proteins | sample 1853461 | NCBI WGS metagenome assembly PVMS01 (sample SAMN08582032, study PRJNA380276) | Marine sediment metagenome, whole genome shotgun sequencing project. | isolation source: ocean sediment barecode stripped | collected 2017
ATGCAGTACTGGTTATTATTGTATTAAGAGCTTGGTTTATATGAAGACAGCCGTTTTAACAATAGGTGATGAAATTCTATCAGGTTTTACATTAAATACTAATGCAGCGTGGATAGGTCAACAATTATTAAAAATTGGATTAGAGGTTAATACTCAGCTTACTACAAGCGATGATAGAGTAGAAATCATCAAATATTTAAATTATTTAACCAAAGAAAGATATACACATATTATCATAACGGGTGGGCTTGGGCCAACACATGATGATGTAACTCCGTCAGCATTTTATGAATTCTTTGGCGCAGAACCTATTTTTGATGAAACATATTGGAATGAACTAAAAACAAGGTTCGCTAAACGCAATATTAAAATACCAGAAAAGAATAAAAATCAAGCAGTCCGACCAAATAATGGTAATGTTATTAATAATCCGGTCGGATCAGCGAGGGGATTGTATTTTGAACGAGATGGAATAAAATATTTTGCAATGCCGGGAGTTCCTATAGAAATGAAAGCTATGATGGACTCAAGTATAATTCCAATAATTCAAGATGATTCCCATATTGATATTTTTGTAAAAACCATCAGAACAATTGGAAAAGGTGAGTCTGCAGTTGCAGAAAAAATTGAACATTTAATCGCAAAATATAATCAGAAAATTAAAATAGCCTTTTTACCTCAGCTTAGTAGAGTTGATATCCGATTATTTTCAAAAGATAAAAAGTTATTAGCTCAATTTGTGAGCGAGATAGAAAAAATATTAGCTGAAAAAATATACGGTTACGATGATGCTAGTATCGAAGATGCGGTTGCTAAATTTTTAATTAACAATAAAATGACGATTGCCACTGCTGAATCCTGCACTGGTGGATTATTAGCTCATCGATTAACTAATGTTTCAGGAAGTTCAAAATACATGTTAGGGGGTGTTGTTAGTTACAGCAATGAAGTTAAAATTTCAAAGGTCGGTGTGAAAGAGGAAACATTAATTGCTCATGGTGCAGTAAGTGAGCAAACTGCAGGTGAAATGGCGCTTGGAATTCAAAAGAAATTTCAGTCTGATATTGGTATTGGAATTACCGGAATTGCCGGTCCCACCGGCGGTACTGATGAAAAACCGGTCGGCTTAGTTTATATCGGTTTAGCGTTAAAAGATAAATTAATTGTTAAAAAATTTCTATTTTTAAAAGATCGCAAAGCTAATAAATTATTAAGCAGTCTAACAGCTATGAATATGTTAAGATTAGAATTATTAAAATGAGTGAAAGACTACTTAGAACATTTATATCGGTAACATTGCCGAAAAAGATAGTATCTGTTAGCAATATGCTACAAACTACCGTTATCTCTCATAAAGATAATATTAAATGGGTAAATCCGGGGAATATCCATTTAACTTTAAAATTTTTAGGACACACACCATTCGAAGCTGCTGATGAGATTAACGAAGTGTTGAAGGATTTGGTAACCAATCATTCCGGAATGGAACTTAATATTAACGGAACCGGTTGCTTCCCAAAGATAGAACGACCTCGTGTGCTATGGTTGGGGATCGATGGAAATATTGGTCAATTACAAGATTTTGTTACTGATATAAATACTAGGTTGGAGAAATTGGGATTTCCTTTAGATGAAGATGAATTCATACCACATATTACTTTGGCTCGAATCAAATATCCCCCAAAGGATACACCTGATATAACAAATTTTATAAATACAAGTTATGAGCCAATAAATTTCAATATTAATAGAATTAGATTTATGAGTAGTGAATTGTTTCCAAATGGACCAATTTATAGTATTTTAGGAACACATTTTTTAAGTGAAAATCCCAAATAGGAGAATTATGATGGCAGATGAAAGAGAAAAAAAATCACAAGCTATTGACCTAGCAATTTCTCAAGTTGATCGGCAATTTGGAAAAGGCTCATTAATGCGCTTGGGAGATAATAAGCCGGTATATGGCGGAAATGTCATATCAACTGGTTGTTTTTCACTAGATATAGCCTTAGGAGTAGGCGGGGTTCCAAAAGGACGTATAATTGAGATATTTGGGCCTGAATCAGGAGGGAAAACTACTTTAGCATTGCATATTATTGCTGAAGCGCAAAAAGCAGGTGGATTTGCCGCATTTATAGACGCTGAACATGCGTTAGACCCGCAATATGCTAAGAAATTGGGTGTTGATATTGATGAATTGTTAATCTCGCAACCTGATATGGGTGAGCAAGCGCTTGAAATCACTGAAACATTGGTTCGTAGCGGTGCATTAGATTTAATTGTAATAGATTCAGTAGCAGCTCTCGTCCCGCGTGCTGAGTTGGAAGGAGATATGGGTGATTCCCATATGGGTTTGCAAGCACGTTTAATGTCCCAAGCGTTGCGTAAATTAACAGGTACAGTAAGTAGATCAAACACATGCGTAATATTCGTTAATCAAATCCGCGAAAAAATTGGTGTAATGTTCGGTAATCCTGAAACAACACCGGGTGGTAGGGCACTTAAATTTTATACATCTATTCGTATGGATATCCGCAGAATTACTTCTATCAAGGAAGGTACCGATGTAATCGGAAACCGTACACGTGTAAAAGTTGTTAAGAATAAAGTCGCAGCACCGTTTAAAATGACTGAATTTGATATAATGTATGGTAAGGGTATTTCATATATTGGCGATATTTTAGATTTAGCAGTAAAAGGTGATATAATTCAAAAAACCGGTTCATGGTTCTCGTATGGAGATATCCGCATTGGACAAGGGCGTGAAAATTCCAAAAGCTATTTGGAAGAAAATCCAAAAGAATTAGAAAAAGTATTAAATGAAGTAAAAGCATTTGTAGGCGTAGAAGAGACGGAGGATGTCGAAGCGTAAAATTATTGATATTAAACCACAAGTTCGCAATCCACAGCGAAAAACCATAATATTTGATGATGGAAGCGTCTTCGGTATTTCCGAGGACGTTTTTATATCACATAATTTTACTATTGGTTCAGAAATAAATGATGATTCATTTAATAACATAGTGAATGAAGAGTTAAAAGTTAAGGTTTATAATTCAGCACTTCGTTTATTAGGTTATCGCATGCGAAGTTGTGCAGAGATGAAGCAAAGGTTGGTGGAGAAAAAGTATCCAATAAACATTATTGAAGAAGTAATTGATAAATTGCTGAAAGTTGGTTATTTAAATGACAATGAATTCGCGAATGCTTTCGCTCGTGATAAAGTAAGAAGTAAAAAGCTTGGACAAATGGCTCTACGAGTAGAATTCATTCCGCATAAAATTGAGTCTGATATTCTAGAGAAAGCAATTAATATTGTTTACAAGCAATATCCAATTTCAGATTTAATAAAACAGTTATTGGATAAAAAGAAAATACAATTTGGAACGAAACTTGATCAAAAGACTAAAAAACGAATGCAGAATTTACTTGGAAGAAAAGGATTCAATTGGGATGAAATATCTTTGGTATTTACTGAATTAGAGATTTCATAATAAATAATTATGACGAAAAACGAAAGAAATCTATCGGAACTTGACATAAAATATATCATTTCAAAATTGAGGCGTATTCCAACCAATATTGAACTGAATTTTATAGAATTAATACTTTCTTACGAAATAGAGAATAGAGGCTATTTACGAATATTGAGTCGCCTTAACGATGGTGCCAAACGTGAAGTAAATAATAAAATTGGACTTAATGATAAATTTAATTTATTAACTCACACCGGTTTTAAAATAATTGATCGAAATTATTCGTTAATGCATGATAGGGATGATACTGGATATATTAATAAAATCAATGATTTAGATTCGGTGCTAGATGATATTGTTATTAATAGTTTCTCTATCGAAAATGTAGAAAAAATAATTAAAAAAAATGTAACCAATAGAAAAGATAGTAAAACAATTGGTGGCAGATTTTACAATGACGAAAAAAATGGTTTAATATTTTCTATAACAATTGGAATAGACGATAGAGGGGAAACCAATGGAAATCCCAAATTTAATAATTCATTAATATATAAAATAAATTTTGGAAAAAGGTCTTTCCAAAAAAATATTAATCAGCTATCAAAATTCATTAATGATATTAATACAGAAGATTGGTTTTTATTTGCGAAATCAATTGATTGGAATGGGTTAGGTGTTGCATTAATTAATTTACTAAAGGATAAAAGCCGCGGAATTAGCATTACAAAAGATTTTACAGCAGAGTCACTAAATTCATATTTTTCTGACGATAATACATTATCAATTTTAATTGTTGTTCAGCATGATAGTTTTCCTCAATTGAATTTATTCTGTAAGAAATACAAATTAAACTTAGATGAAATTGGTATACTCACTAATGATCAGGTTATTCGTATAAATAATAAAAATGATACACTGATCAATCTGCCTATTTCTGCTTTTGATTTACAATATAATGTAAATACAAAACATTTTATACAACCTGAAAATACGATAAAATCTTCTAAACCAGTTTCAAATAGCTTTAACAAAACATCATTTACAAACCAATTATTAAAATTATTAACTAATATTACCGCTGATGATATTCTGTGGAATAATTCTGCACATACAAGGAAACTAGCAAGAAACTATTCAAGTTACGGATTGTACTCCGCCAATGATTCAATTGATGATCAAATAGTATTAACTCAGGCAGATAAGACACATTTAATTGATGTATCGCCTAGATTAAGTGGACGAGTGTCGGTAGCCAGCGCGGTAAGAAGATTAGCTTGTACCGGTGCAAAACCAAAAGCTGTGATAATTCAAAATATATTGCCAAAGATGAATGATAAATCATTATGGAAAGCTTCCGAGCTATTGCAAGGTCAAGAAGAAGCAATACGTGAATTGGAAATTGAAATTGGTAATCGGTCAATAGATACATTTGAAGATTATTGGCATCAAAATATTTCCGCAATCGGTATTCATCAACAGAATTCTGCTAAAATGGATATCAGTTTTAAGAATGTCGGTGATTTTATTTCATTATTGGGTAGCCATCGTGGAGAATTGACGGGTAGCGCTTATGAACGATATATGACCAATGAACAATCCGACGTACTTCCCACAGTAGATTTACGGATGGAAAATCGTCTGCAAGATGTTGTTTCTCAAGGCATTAACACGAAACTTATTAAATCAGCAGTTAATGTAAGTGCGGGTGGTATATCTATCGCTATTGCGAAAAGTTTAGTTGCAAGCGAAAATGGATTGGGCGCACGGATACATTTATCGCGCAAGCTGAAAGAAGAAGAATTATTATTTGGTGAAACTCAGGGACTTGTTATCGTAACTCTTTCGGAAGAAGACATTATGGAATTTGAGAGAATTTGCATGACCATTGGTGTTCCTTCCACAACAATTGGAAGGGTAACTGACAATGATTTGTTTACTTTTAACGAGGCAATAAAGATTAAAGTAGATAAACTGAGGGCTGTCTTATAATTTTATATCTTGATGCCTTAAGTTTTCTATGGCGGGTTTAGTGATTGTAAGCATCTTGCGATGAATCTTTCCGTTTGTTGCTAATATCTGAGGATTGTGAATTGAATATTTGTTACCAACCATTTTGGTAACTTTACCACCTGCTTCTTGCACAATTAACACTCCCGCAGCTGTATCCCACGGTTGTATATCAAATTCCCAATAACCATCAACTTTTCCGCATGCAACATGACATAAGTCAATAGCAGCCGCTCCCAAGCGACGTACACCTTGTGTAATATCTGTAAATTGTTTAAATAATTCTATATTCGCTAGCCATTTTTCATCATGTTCGTAACCAAATCCGGTCACTAATAATGATTGATCAAGAGAGTCAACATATGAAACATGGATTTGTTTACCATCACAAAAAGCTCCATTTCCCTTAATTGCTGAATAAGTGTGATTTGCGGGGAGTTCTTTTACTATTCCGCAAATATATTCGTTATTATGCATAACTCCAATCGAGATACCGAATGGGGGATATCCATGCACAAAATTTGTGGTACCATCAAGTGGATCAATTATCCATTGGTATTCCGAGTCATTATTTGTTGAGCCTGATTCTTCAGCAATAACACCATGCTCTGGAAATATATTTTGGATTTCTTCAATTATAATTTGTTCAGACTGTCTATCGGTTTTGGAACTAAATCAGTTTTGCCTTTGTATTCAGTTATTTTAGGCAGATTATAGGCTTCTAAAACTATCTTGGCAGCTTTTTCAATTGCTGAATTAGCTGTCTGAAATATTTGATTAATCATTTAATTAAGTTTCATATAAATCCGCACCGCAATATTTACAGTTTTTCGCATCACTATCGTGACCTTCTGCTGAACATTGTGGACAAGCTTGTGTATTGAAAGTACCGACATTTCCTTTTGCGATTTCTACTGAAACAATCCCTGTCGGAACAGCTATTAATCCATATCCAAAGATCATAATAATTGAAGCAATAATTTGGCCGAGAGGCGTTTGCGGAGAGATATCGCCATAACCTACGGTTGTGAGCGTTACAATTGACCAATAAATACTGCGCGGAATACTGGTGAATCCATTTTCCTCACCTTCGATCACGTACATAATTGAGCCCATTATAATGACGATAAGAAGTACTGCAAGTAGGAAAACAAATATTTTTCTACGACTAGCAACTAATGCTCGTCTTAACAATTGAGCCTCAGTTATATAAGGTAGGATTTTTAACACTCTGAAAATCCGTAAAACCCTAAGAACACGTACAACTAAAAACATTTCACTTCCAGGAATAAAAGTACTTAAATAGGTGGGGAGGAAGGCTATCAAATCTATGATGCCAAAAAAACTGGTTGCGTATTTCATCGGTTTTCCGACAGAAATCAATCGTAAGATATATTCTACTGTGAATATAATTGTAAACACCCACTCGGCTATGTAAAGTAAGTCACCATACTGAATATTTATCGGCTTAACGCTATTAAGCATTACGGCAATCACGCTAAGAATAATTAAGAAAATTAACGAGACATCAAATAGTTTGCCTTTAGGTGTGTCGGCTTCAAAAATAATAGTATGAAGCCGGTTTTTAATATGTTTCCAAGTTGAATTGGATTGAGTCATTATAAATTTGTATTATTTATTTCACTTATTAATTGTGCATACAACTTGGACATTTATTTCGAAACCTATCTTAAAATTATTATAGTCCACCCCAACATTGTAATCTAGTCGATTTACTATATTGCCACCTGTGAATTTAATAGTTTTATTGGTCTCCTCAATTTTAAATGGTACAAATATTTCTTTAGTAACATCCTTAATTATAAGTGAACCAAATACTCCAAATACTTCACCCTGTTTTGCTATCCGTTTTGATTTAAATCTAATGGTAGGCCATTTGTTGGTTTCAAAGAAATCTTCAGTATTTAAATGTTTATCGCGCTTTGTATTTTTTGTATTAATAGTTTTTAAATCAACTGTTACATCAAATTGGGCAGAATCAGGTTGTGCTGTATCAAATTTAACTGTGCCCTGCATTCCAGTTATTGTTCCAGAAACATCCCTAATGCCCATATTACGAACTTTAAATTTTACATATGATCTATCAGCATCAATTGTCTGCCCAAATAAATATGTAAGTAAGAATGATAGTAATAGTATTCTTTTCATTTAATTTTTCCTGTAAGATTCACTTTCTCTTACAACATAGTAGCTAATAGGTTTAAAGAAATTAATAATTATAGGAAGAGAAATGAAGTTGTCATTCTGAATGCAGTGCAAAATCTATATTGTCATTCCCGCCTCGCCTTGGCGGGGGGAATCTGCTATTATAACTACCCAGGCTCCGATTTCATCGGAGCCACCCCTTCATAACTGAAGGGGAATTTAGAAGTATCCCCCTCTTTCAGAGGGGTCTCGCACAGCGAGGGGGTGTCGCTCTTTACATTAATTCTGCAGAGGAAGGAGATATAATTATTCAATTTCTAAATTTTATTTATCGATAGCAAAACCGTATTCTTTAGCAAATTCGGAAATAGGAATATTTAATTCGTCAAGAATTTTTGCATCATACTTGTTAATTCTATCCCAATTATTTTTCCAACATTTTTTAAAATATATATTAGCATTATTTTTTATCAATGCCGTTTAAACTATTCCTATAAAGGTCTGGTCTTTTATAGCTGTAGAATTTCTATATGTATCTATCAATTCTGAATCAATAAGATTATCCAAGTCTTTCAATGATTTTACTCCAAAACTGCCAATTTCTTTTAAAAGTTTCTCTTCATGTTCTTCAGAAGCTAAACTAGGATTAAGTCCATCTCTTAAAAGGCTATCCAATTTTGTATATAGATACTCTTTTAGAGTTGTAGAATTAATTTCAAATTCTAAATCACCCCTCTCAGTACCTTTCTGAACTCTGATACTTAGCTCATCAATTTCTTTTGCAATCTCGTTGAATTCTCTATCCACTAATTCTAATGTCCAGCTAATATTCTAAATCGTCGTTTAATATTAATTGGAAGTTCTCCAGTAAATTTATAATCTCTATCGTGTTCAATTTCTGCCCATGCATGTTGGAGGATTGTTCTAATTTGAATTTCAAATTTTTTATCTTTAAACTTTTGATATTCAGGTAGTATGATTCTATCATCTTTTATTTCTGCCACCACATGAATTGACTTATATCCGACTTTATCAATTCCTAATATTTTACTCTTATCAATAGTATTCCTTTTATCTACCTTAAAACAATTTTTAACTAATTTGTATATTTTATCAACATCATCCCAACATAGGCTATTACTCTTATTCCTGCTAAATCAGTAACTTGTTTAGCAGGATTATCATATTTACCATTTTCAATTTTTTTTATGAAACTTTCAAGTGATTTTTCACGAGAATAAATTGAATGAATATCAATGTTACTATCCTTAATAACTTCGCTAATAATATCCTGGATTTTTTTTGCTAGTTTTTTATATAAAGACTGATTTTGTAAATACCATCTGTTTGCTTCGGCTTTAATTATTTCTTTATCCATTATTACCTCTTCTTATAGGGTATATGCTCCTGACTAAAATATTTCTTTTGATGGCGTTTTAAAGCACCGGATAGTAGAACTAATGAAATTAGATTAGGAATCGTCATAAAACCGAGAGCGGCGTCGCCAAAAGCCCAAATGACTTCTAATTCTGCAATTCCACCAATGAACACAAATGTTACAAATATCCATTTATAAGGCAAAATTGATTTTTCACCAAATAGAAATTCAGTTGCGCGGTCACCATAAAAAGACCAACTGATAATGGTTGAAATTGCAAATAGGACAATTGCCAGTGTAATGATTTTATCACCGTAAGCAAACAGCCAACTAAATCCCTCCTTAAAAGCAAAGGAAGTAAGCAAACTACTGTTCAATAATTCTCCCGCAAATGTAGGATCAATACGCGTTACATAAAACGCTGTATGGTGCCATGCTCCGGTTGTAAGAATAACCAAACCGGTTAAAGTGCAAATTAGTAATGTGTCAATAAATGGTCCAAGCATGGAAACTGTGCCTTCCCGCACTGGGTATTTTGTTTTAGCTGTTGCGTGGGCAATTGCTGCGGAACCTTGTCCGGCTTCGTTAGAGAACAAACCGCGTTTAACACCCCAAAGCATAGTGTTCATAACTATCAGGAACGTGCCTCCGCCAATACCTGCAAGTTCAGCCGGCGGATTGAATGCCATGTGGAAAATCAATCTAAAACTTTCGCCAACTGCCCCGGCGTTAGATATCAAGATTAATCCGGTAGCCGATACATAAATTATTGCCATAAATGGTGCTAAGAATCCCGTTACGTTACCGATCCGTTTAATTCCGCCGATGATTACAAGAGCAACGATTCCCGCCATGGCAAGTCCGCTAAATATTTGCTGAAACGAAAGCGTAAAACCTTGCCACAGGGCAAATTTGGAAGTAAGCCAATGCGATGTGCCTACAATCTGCGAAACCTCTGAATATAATTGATCTGAAACCGTAAACGATTGTATGGCATTACCTGTTGCAAAAGAACAGATTACCGTAAATACTGCAAAACTCACCGCAAGCCATCTATATTTTACTCCTAATCCATGCTCGATTGTGTACATTGGTCCACCTGCAGTAAATCCCTTAGCGTCAATTTCGCGATAACGCAAAGATAATGCACTTCCTGCATATTTTAAGGTTGTACCGAAGAATGCTGTTATCCACATCCAGAATAGGGCACCGGGACCACCATAGTAAATCGCGGTTGCGACACCTGCAATATTTCCAATACCAACCGTAGCTGATAGGGCAGTGGAAAGTGCTTTAAAGTGATTTAGGTCACCTTCATCTTCAGGATTGTCATATATTCCGCGGGTAACTTTAACGCCGTGCCAAAAGTATCTAATTTGCGGAAAGCCGAGTTTAACAGTCATAAAAATACCTGAACCCACCAGAAGAATAACCATTAAAGGTACGGGTCGATTAGCAGGGAAAGACCAAACTGCGTCGAAAAATTTACCTCCGAAAGCATATAAAAGAAGAACGATAATACTAAAAAGAATAATTCCCGAGGCCGATCTTTTCATACTGTCTCCTTGAATTTGGGTGTAAAATTACGTCGAAGTTTACACTAGACTGTTGAAATACTAACATATGAAAATACCACCCCATAATCCCCTCCTATTATAGGAGGGGAAAGGTGGGAGGTAAAAAATCAGTCATTCTGAACTGTTTTATCATTGCGAGAAGCAGAGCGACGAAGCAATCTTATCTTTATAAATTTTAGTAGATTGCCTCGCGGTGCTCGAAATGAAAAATATTATGACGAACAATAAAAATTATTATGAGTTATATTTATACGAAATCAATAATTTTCATATAATTACAACACAGGAATAAATGCAATACGTTTTAATATTATTGGGTTGGTTAACAACCGTTGGCATATA
>PVMS01037866.1_pt1 | contig 10945 bp, 5 predicted proteins | sample 1853461 | NCBI WGS metagenome assembly PVMS01 (sample SAMN08582032, study PRJNA380276) | Marine sediment metagenome, whole genome shotgun sequencing project. | isolation source: ocean sediment barecode stripped | collected 2017
CCCAACATACTGCTCCAGTGAAAATCCTTCGACAAATTCTCCACCATTAACTACTGCATCTGCACTGAATGAAGGTGCTTTTTTACCAACTAAAACTGCCATTTTCTATTTATTTTAAAGGGGTTAATATGCTCTATTAACAATAGAAACGACAACTAGTTCAGAGAGGAGTTCTAAAATTTGCTATTCGGCAATAAAAATGGATTGCAAACTTATAATCCCAGGTATTCAGGTCCCTGATTAAAGACAATATCCACGGGAATATTCAGATCTTTGAGTCTGTCCAGGTCATTCTGAAGCTCTTCCCTGATAAAGCCTTTCTCTGTGATCAGGAGCTTTGCCTGTTCATAGTTGCCATCTCCCTGGATAGTCAGGATCAGACGGGCCAGCTTGTTCATGGCCAATTGCATCTCCTCAAAGTTAATGCGGTAGGTTCCGGTTTCGGAGTCCTTTGAAAAAGCTCCCATTTCCTGGAAGTAATAGAAGCGAACCATGTTGGCTTTGCCGTGAGAACTGGCCACTCCAAACCGAATGCTTCTGAAAATACTGGCCATGTAGGTTACATAGTTATCCAAAAGATCCCTTTCGCCCAGCATTCCTTCTTCATACATCCTGGTAATCAAGTAGAGTGACAGAATATCGGCTTTCCCTTCTTCCAGGGCACTGTATTGCTCCTTTAGAGCCGATCTGACGGTTCCTTTCCCCACAATGGTCTGATTGATACCCAGACCATGGGCCACCTCATGATACATGACATTTTCAAAGAATGCATCAAATGTAACATGGGCCCGCTGGTCCTCTGCAATAAGTACATTGGTAATTGGTAGAAGTATCTCCTCAAATTTATACCTGATGGCATTCTTAAGTTGTAGTTTTCTGGATCCCTTATCCGTCTGAACTCTTTCATCATTCGGCAGGTTTATGGCTATGGTTTTACTCCCGGCATTGCAGTCTCCTGCATAGTATACCACATCATAAGCGCCCAGATCGGAATTACTTCCAGGTATCTCCCTCTTATATTCAGCGGGTACAGGAAGGCTCCTTTGCATCTGAGGAAGTACCGATTTTATATAGTCCAGCTTTTTACTCCATTCTTTGTCTTTGATCAGAATAAAGGATTCATGCGCAGCTTTATAATTAAACAAAGCATCCTCATAGTTCTCGATGGGCCCCACTACAAAATCGATCTCATTGTTTTTCATCTCCATCCAGGCCATATCGGAAGCCAGGTAATCGTCGGTAAGAAGTGCATCAGCCCTTAATTTTAAATACTTTCTAAATCCCTCATTAACAGCAAGATTTGAGGCCTGAGTAAGAAGGATAGCAGCTTTCTCAAGCTGTTTGGAATAAGCCTCATGATAGGGGATTACTTCCAGCGATCCCTCCTGGTTTCTCCTGATCAGGGTATATAAACTTGTTTTCCCGGGATCATCCAAAAGTTCAAACTCTTCCCGGGTCATATCTGCCGGGTAGTATCCCGATCCGGCAGGTTTGTTTCCGTAACCCGATAGAAAAGGCAGATTGCCATTGAGTCGTTCCCAGGGGCCATAGTTGATCTGGAAGAACTCCGACACATCTTCATTGATCATTGCGCCCATGGCAGCATCACCGTCCGGAAATACCTGAGCCCAATAGATCTCCTCCATAAGATCTGCCACCTGGAAAAGAAGCTTCAACATCTCTTTTTGCTGATCCGACAGATGAGAGATATTTGCAGTCAGATCTACCCTGACAAATTCGTTGGCTTTTCGGTGCATTAAAATATCAAAACTTTCAAGAGTAACTGAACGATTGACCTCCATTAATTCCAGGACCAGCTTATGTTCCGAATGCAGAAGGGTAAATCCTGAAACGGTAAGATCATCATTCAGTGGAAAACTGGCCGAATAGCTTACAACACCAGAAGCTTCAGAGATTTGCTCAATGGGGTAGACCTCACCATTTAGTTCTACAGCTTTGTCCATTAAGGTGATGAATAGTGAAGCCTGATTTGTATACTTGATAGCTTCTCCATCTTTAATCTCAAAGACCTGCAGGGAGCCAGAAAAGAGTTCGTTGGTGGATCTGCTATTATCACATCCAGAGGCAAGTAATAAAATGGAAACAATGAACATTGTTATTCGGTTGCGAATTTTCATGATCAGTGATTTATCAGATTGAATGTTAGTAAGCTTTTGCAATCACCACACGCTGTTTGCTGGGCTTTCCGCTCACAACACATTTCCCCTCCTCCTGATCAGCGTCAAGTGGAATACACCGGATGGTAGCTTTAGTCTTTTTGATCTTGTCTTCAGATTCACGGGTCCCGTCCCAGTGGGCAAGGGCAAATCCACCCTTGTTATCAAGTACATCAATCAGCTCATCCCAGGTATCCACCTTGTGCGTGCTTTGGGTGCGAAAATCAAGGGCTTTCTGGTATATTTCCTTCTGAATCTCTTCAAGAAGGTCTTTGATGTAAGAGGCGATCCCCTCTATGGGCATCACTTTTTTCTCAAGGGTGTCTCTTCTGGCCAATTCTACAGTTCCGTTTTTGATATCCCGGGGACCGATGGCAATTCTGAGAGGAACACCTTTAAGTTCGTATTCTGCAAACTTCCATCCGGGCTTCTGCGTATCCCTGTCATCAAATTTCACTGAAACACCAAGAGCTGTTAATTGAGCTTTAATGCTATTCGCTACTTCTGCAATGGGTGGCAACTCATCGTCTCCCCGGTAAATGGGTACTATGACTACCTGAATGGGAGCTACATTGGGAGGCAGTACCAATCCGTGGTTATCCGAATGGGCCATTATTAAGGCTCCAATCATGCGGGTGGTCATTCCCCAGGAGGTGGCCCATACATGATCCAGTTTTCCTTCTCTGTTGGTAAATTGAACATCAAATGCTTTGGCGAAGTTCTGTCCCAGGAAATGTGAAGTTCCAGCCTGGAGTGCTTTTCCATCCTGCATCAAAGCCTCGATGGTAAGGGTTTCAACCGCTCCGGCAAATTTCTCTGATTCCGTTTTATTACCCACAAGAACCGGAATTCCAAGAAATCTCTCGGAAAAATCAGCATAGATCTTCACCATCTGCATGGCCTCTTCTTCGGCTTCTTTTTGAGTAGCATGTGCTGTGTGACCTTCCTGCCAGAGAAATTCAGTGGTACGCAGGAACAATCTGGTACGCATTTCCCACCTCACTACATTGGCCCATTGGTTTATAAGAATCGGCAGGTCACGATAGGACTGGACCCAGTTTTTATACGTATTCCATATGATGGTTTCAGAGGTGGGTCGCACGATTAATTCCTCTTCCAGTTTGGCATCGGGATCCACCATCAATCCTCCATTTTTCTCATCTGCTATTAACCTGTAATGAGTAACTATCGCACACTCTTTGGCAAAGCCTTCCACATGTTCGGCTTCCCGGCTGAAAAAAGATTTGGGAATAAAGAGTGGAAAATAAGCATTTTCGTGACCGGTCTCCTTAAACATCCGATCCAGTTCCCCTTTCATCTTTTCCCATATGGCATACCCATAGGGCTTAATGACCATACATCCTCTTACTGCTGAATTTTCAGCAAGCCCCGATTTTAATACCAGGTCGTTATACCATTGTGCGTAATTCTCTTCCTTACTGGTTAATACTTTGGCCATTGACAGATTATTATAAGATTAGAAAACGGGCTCAAAACTGAGTCCCTTAATTGTCCTACAAAGAAAGAAAAAAAAGGTGAAGTGTAAGCGAGCTATAACCTTAATCCAATCACAAGTACATCATCAATTTGGCTCAGGTCTCCCTTCCATTCATCGAAAATCAAACTGAGTATCTTGTGTTGTTCCTCCATGGGGCGTTCATTCACTTCCAGGAGCAGGTCTTTGAACGGACGGTATTTGAATTTTTTACCCTGTGGTCCGCCAAACTGATCCGGGAAACCATCGGTAAACATATAGACCCTGTCACCCTGTTTCATATCGATGGTATACCTGGTGAAATCAGACATTTTTTCATAAAATGCCACTGGCATATTGTTGCCCTTATATTCGAGCATTTCGCCATTTCTCACAATGTAGATGGGATTGTTTGCTCCCGAAAACTCCAATTTCCGGGTTTTAGTATCATATATAACAAGAGCCATATCAATCCCATCCTTCTGCTCACCGATTTTGCCCTCCTGTTTAAGTGTGCGAGCAATGCTCAGGCGCAGCTGATTCAGAATCTCTTCGGTGTGGGCCACGTTTTTTTCATTGACAATTTCATGCAACATGGTAATCCCTAACATGCTCATCAATGATCCGGGAACTCCGTGGCCGGTACAGTCTGCAGCGGTGAGTACAATCTTGGTGCCATTCTGTGAAATCCAGTAAAAATCACCACTCACTATATCCCTTGGTTTGAAAAATATAAAGTGCTCCCCAAACAGTGTTTCAAATACCTCATTGCCTGGCAGGACTGTATTTTGGATTTTTTTTGCGTAGTCGAAACTGTACTTAATCTCTTTGTTCTGTTTCTCGATCTGCTCTTTCTGGGCCTGAATCTCAAAGGTGCGCTCCTGCACTTTGTCTTCCAGTTCCCTGTTCACCTTATCTTTTAGGGCAGCATTCTCTTTAAGCTGGTCAATAATTCTTCGCTGTGCAACTTCCTTGCTCTTCTTTAACAGGTTAATGCGCTCACTCAGACCAATTGAAAATGTGAGAATTTGCAAGGTCACCCCAAATTCCAGGCTGTGCTTACCCAGGGCATAATCTTTCAAGGCAAAGTTCAGGGTGATGCCAAGGATCAGGAAAAGATTGGCAAACAGAAAGTACCTGGCAGGCTGATAATTCTCCCTGGTGAGGATCATGGCCGGTACTATAGCAAGGGATAGCGAACCAATGCCAGAGACTATATTAATGGCCAGAGCTCCCAACTGTATAAACATCGGAACATTTACTCCCATTCCCTGGAGTATCATGATGGCTAACTGTAGGGTCAGACCACTGACTGTAAACCATACCGCAAGTAAAAGGATAGTGTCCCAGGACTGCACTGTATTTCTTGTATCCAGATAGGATCGTCCAAACAGAAGGAAAAACAGAAGGAAAATCTCAAGCAGGAAAATACTGATGGGAGCCGAGGTGAGACGTGGCATTAATTCGTATATGTATCCTTCTTTGTTAAGAAAAAAGAAGAGAAAAGCCAGAATGTAAAGAATATAGAAAAGGTAGCTGTTTTCCCTGCCTTTGACGAACAGGGGAATGTGATAGAGAATCATGATAAGCATGATCCCTACAAAGACTCCGAATACCAGTCTTTTTGATTGATCCTTGGCAATGACACTTTCATGTGTGGAGATGGTAAATACAAGCGTAGAAAGGACCGATTCTTCTCCCATGGATACCCTCAGGTATAAGGTATCCGCCTCACCGGGAGGAAGAAAAATCCTTAAATCGTCTGAACCACTTATGTTCACATCTTTGTTTCTGGGATGAAGTTTATTTCCAGATTTGCGTACAGTAATCATCCCGTTTTCAAATAGTTGGAATAACCTGTACTCGTCAAATTCTGAGAAATCATTTCGTTGAAGGTGAAAGGCAAACTGTCGGGTGGATCGATTTACAAAGTTGATTCTGAACCAGATACAGCTCCCGGGCAAAGAATTAAGCAAAGCCGGATCGGGGTTTGCAAAATCTACCATACGGAACTCCTGATCCATTACTCCCATGAAAAGGTCTGAGGGTTGAATGCCACAATCCGGATCACTTAAATAGTGAAGCTGCATGTCAGAAATATGCACCTGCTGCACAAAATCCGATAGAATTACAGGCTTCTGACCAATCAATGATTGACAGAAGAATATAAATATAAGAATCGATGAGATGCGCATTCTGATTTTTTCCTTCTGTCTGTAAATATATTAAAGATTCTTTTAAACGAGATGATATTATGCGACGCTGTGATTTAAGTGTATATTTACAAAATAAGTTAACCCTTTTATATGATTCCAGGCCTTATTAATAAGAGGTTTTTTCCTGCTGTTTGGCTCATTATTCTCTGCTCCTGTTCAGGCAATGTATTGCAAACCACTCTGTTTACAGATGGGTTTCAGGATTTGGAACCGGGAACAAAACCCTATTCTGATTCTGCGAATCCTGCTATTTATTTTAATTCTAATCGTGGAAATATTGGAGCCTGGAGCGTGGCAACCAGCCTAAGAGAGGAGGGATTTAGCGATGCTTGGGAGATTCAAAGTGAAGGAGAGGATAATTTTCTGGCTCAGACCTTCACAAACCTGAATAGCAGTAATGCTCCATTGAGCCTTATTAATCATCCCATTATTGTAAGCGGGGATTCTTTGTGGAGTGATTGTACCATTGATGTGGAATTTACCCCTTTGGCCAAATTTGATAAATGCGGAGTGGTATTTAAATACCGCCATCCAGCCGATTTTTATTTTTTTGGCATTGAAGGAAATACAGTGACGCTAAAACATATTCAACAATCTGTTACTCCCCTAAGACCCATTGAAAGTGTACTAAATATACAGCCTCTGGTTTGGACACCCGGAGAAAGAATCCATGCAACCATTACAATAAGGCGCAATAAAGTTTTCGCTATTCTGAATGATTCAATCATTATGAATGCAGAGAATCTACCCATGCACTCCGGTAGAATTGGCTTAATCTCTGATCTCCCGGCAAAATTTCATAAGGTAGAGGTAAAAGTTCTCAAAGGTGAAGAAAGAAAACTGGCCAGAAAGAAACGCCAGCTGGCACGGAAGACTGATCTTGTTTTGAAAAATCATCCTAAAATGGTCTGGTGGAAAAAAATCAGTATCAATGGTTTTGGATCAAATCATCAAATAAGATTGGGAGATCTTACCGGAGATGGTAATAAAGAGATTGCTTTTATTCAAATGGACCATACAAGCATGGCGGTGGGAGCTATAACGGTGATTAATCTGGATGGAGAAGTATTGTGGCAATACGGAGAAGCTGAAACACTGAATCATGTTGCCGGCGGTCAGATTCCAGTTCAGATCCATGATTTGGATGGGGATGGCTCCCGAGAAATAATCTTCATCAGTGAAGGATGGATCCATCTGCTTGAAGGACGAAGCGGTAAACTTGAAAACAGGATTCGAGTTCCTGAAAGCATGAATGTTCTAAACATGCAATTTGCAGATCTTTTAGGTATTGGCCGCAATAATTGCATGTTGCTTTCAGATCCCTTTGGTAAACTGGTAGTGCTCAATGAGCAATTGGAAATGATGTGGAGCCAGCAAACAATTAATAGCACTTATCCAACGGCTCATGATTTAAATGGGGATGGCAAACAGGAGGTGGTCATGGGATATTCTGTTTTTGATCCGACAGGAAAACTTCTGTATGATGTGGGGGAGTATATTGGCGACAGGTGCAATGGAGTACTTGTTTACACGATGATTGAAAATGAGCTGGAGATACCTTGCCTGGTTTATGCGGCAGGGGATTGGGGGCTCCTCTATTTTGATTTTATGGGCAACCTGATCCGCCAGAATAACATGGGTCATGTGGGATACATGAGTGTAGCGGATTATAATGTGGAGATTCCAGGACTTGAGTTGGCTGCATCCAATCAGTGGGGAAGTGATGGATTGATTCATCTTTTGGACGCATCGGGAGAGGTAATGAATAAATTTTTGCCCGTTTCTGGCCCTACACGATGTCAGCCCGTTAATTGGAAAGGGGATGGAGAAGAGTTCCTGCTTACCTCTGCAGATACCATTGTGGGCGGGATGGTAGACTACTCAGGTCAGAAGGCGGTCAAGTTTCCGACCGACGGACATCCGGTCAGCTATTATTTAGTCCAGGATCTCACAGGAGATGCACGCGATGAAGTAATTGTTTGGGATCAGGATCGCTTATGGATCTATACACAGGATGACAATCCCAGAATGGGGAATACCTACTCTCCAACACGAAATCCACTGTTTAACCATTCAATGAGCCATATGACCTACTCATTTTCAGGATGGTAGAATGAGTTGTTTCCTTTTCCTCCTGCTTAACAAAGGTATTTGATATTTTGTTATATTGCGAGTAGTTGGATGAAATGATATGGTGTTTTGGCACGAACTTTGTTTATTAATAGTCAAAACAACCAGATGCAAAAATAACCGGGAGGAAATGTCATGAAAACTTTATCACTTACAATAATAAGCGCAGCCATAGTTCTGGCATCCTGTAGCTCAACCAAACAGACGGCATCTTCAGAATATGATGATGTCTATTATAATCCGAACAAAGTTAAGCGTCAGGAAAAGAAAGCTCTAGCTGCTGAAGAGGAGGCTGCTGCTGTCGCAACAGCGTCCGCTATTAGCGCTGCGGCAATAGAACCAACTGCACAGGAACCTGTATATGGCGAGTACCAGACCATGGGCAATGCGGAGTTGACTGATTATGAGCGTTACCAGATGCAAAAGGAAGCAGAAATGCTTGGGGAGTCTTATGCCCCTCAGGGTAGTGAAGCGCTTTATGCAGATCAATACCAGGAGTATGATACCTTGCAACTGGCCAACGAGGGTATTGCTCCTGTTATAATAAATAATAATTACTATGCAGATCCTAACGATTACTATTACTCCTCCAACCTGAGGCGCTTTTCTGATAGCTATGACGGATGGAACTATTATGATCCCTATTATACAGACCTCTATAATTATAGTCGCAGGCCCATGCATTGGGGTGTGAGTATGGGTTGGGGTATGGCAGGTTATGGATTAGGGATGTCATTTGGTTACCCAGGTTATGGATACTCTAGTTACCCTTCCTATTATGGGGGTTGGGGATATGGTGGCTACTACGATCCCTGGTGTTCTTACGGTTATTACGGAGGAGGCTCCTATTGGTCGGGATACAACCATGGTTATTATAACGGTTACTATGACAGGAACTACGGATACTCAACTCCGTACAGATATGGTCACATGGATAGCAGAAACAATTACGGATATGGCTCAGCCTCAAACTCCTCCTACGACGGATCCAAGGGAACTAACTATAACGATCCCAGATACAGGAGCAGAGCGGCCTATACCCAGAGTGCCAGCGCTTCCGCACAGAGGAATGGCTCGGGTCGTATTGCCAGCACAACTCAGCGAAGTGCTACCGCAAGGACCAGATCCACATCCGCTTCCAACGCCCAGCGTTCTGCCACAAGAACCAATGCAGCGTTAAAGACCACCCGTACACAATCTGCTACAATGCAGCAGCGAAATGCAAGCAACAGTAGAAATACATATACTCCAAACTACAGCAAACCCAGAACCAGTTCATCAACAACTTATAACAGGAGTTCAGCTCAGAGGAATACATATAAACAGCAGAACCCGGCAACCAGGAGCAGCTCAAGCTATAACCGTACCAGTGCTCCCAGCCGTAGCAGCTCATCTTACAATCGCACCAGTACGCCAAGCAGAAGCAATAGCTCGTATAGTCCTCCAAGTAGTTCCAGCCGCAGCAGCAGCTCTTACAGTCGTCCAAGCAGCTCCAGCCGCAGCCGCTCTACTTATAATCGTTCCAGCAGCTCTCCTTCGCGCAGCAGTACATCCTATAGCCGCAGCAGCAGTTCCCCGAGTCGCAGCAGCAGTTCCTATAGTAGTGGTGGATCATCGAGCCGCAGTAGCTCAGGAGCCTCCAGGTCAAGCTCAGGAGGATCCAGATCAAGTTCATCAGGAGGATCCAGGTCCAGTTCATCTGGATCAAGACGTTAAACTGTCATTCAACCCGGGATCCGTCTAGGATCCCGGAATTCCAAAGAACCAAAATTTTTTGCTATGAAAAAGTTCACATTTATAGCCTTGCTAGCACTATGTACTTTCGTTACCATGGAAGCCCAAAATGCCATGCAGGCCCTCAGGTTTTCCCAGTATAATCCCTTTGGCACAGCACGATCTGCCGCACAGGGAGGTGCCATTGGAGCACTGGGCAGTGATTTTTCTTCGGTGATATCCAATCCGGCAGGACTGGGATTCTACCGATCTTCCGAACTCTCTTTTACGCCCTCCATTTACTGGGTGAATACAGTGTCAAACTTCATGGGAAACTCCATTGAAGATTCCCAGACCAAATTCAATATAGGTAGCCTGGGATTTTCCCAGGGATTCCCCCAGGACAAAAATGGAATCGCGGGATTCTCGTATTCTTTGGGATACAGCAGTCTGGCCAATTTTAACAACCGGTCCGCCTTAAAGGGAACCAATACCAATAGCTCACTGCTGGATGATTTCACCTGGCATGCCAACGAGACAGTCGATCCAAGCATTGGTGCAAATCCTAATGATTTGGATCCTTTTTATGAACGACTGGCATACGATAGTTATCTAATGCCTTATGACTCGGCTGCTGGGAGATACTGGCATGACATGCAACTTGACGGATATGGGCAGGAGGTTTACAGGTATTCGGAACAATCGGGTTATATTGGGGAGTATTCTCTCTCTGGGGCAGTTAATTTCAGTAACTTTCTCTACTTTGGCGCCACCTTTGGCATCCATGCAGTCAGATTCTACGAAGATATTTATCATATTGAAACGGATGCAAATGACCAGGTATTGGATTTCAACAGTCTCAGATTTAGAGAGTTCAACAGCACCAAGGGATATGGATTTACGGGTCGGTTTGGGGTGATTATCAGACCTTTTCATCTGCTAAGGGTGGGAGCCACCTTTCATTTGCCTACCTACTACACACTGACCGATCAAAAGTATACAGATATGAATTCCACCTTTGATAATGGTTCGGGAATTTCTGATGGCAGTGCTTCATCACCAAATGGAGTCTATGATTATAAGCTGGAAACACCCTTCCGGGCCAATGCCCACGCTTCATTGATCCTGTTCAAGGTGGCCACGGTCTCTCTGGGATACGGATATGTGGACTACTCCACATCTCGTCTGAATGCCTACGATTACAAATTTTTCGACGAGAATGAGCAGATTAAGAG
>PVMS01061896.1_pt1 | contig 10942 bp, 10 predicted proteins | sample 1853461 | NCBI WGS metagenome assembly PVMS01 (sample SAMN08582032, study PRJNA380276) | Marine sediment metagenome, whole genome shotgun sequencing project. | isolation source: ocean sediment barecode stripped | collected 2017
GGTGCGGCAGGTGGGGGCGCGGTGCGTCGTGTGGGTGTTGTGGGGGCGGGGAGTGGCGCGGGGTGGGGGTCGGGGGGTGTGCATGAGGTTCTCGGATTCCGTCGGGGCCGTTGGGGTGGTCTGGGTGATCGTTTCGGCGGCTTCCTGGGGGGTCTTGGGCATAGCTGTCTGAGTCATAGGGGCACCTCTAGGTTGGATTTCCTCGATTCGGCTCGGGGAATGACGTGGAATTGCTCCTTAGCTGGAGCTATCTTTGTTGCACTGCAATATAGATGGTGCAGCGCAACAGCACAAGAGCTCGGGCGCCTTTAGAAGGGTATTTTTTACGCTGTGGACGAATTTCTTGCTTTCGCGCTATGCAATGAAGCGAATCCGCCTAAATTTAGTGGTTGAGTGTAGTAACCGCCCCGATTGGGCGTCACGTGGCCGAGCCAGACCTAGCGCTAAGGGCGCCAGAACGGGCTCATTTGTTTGTAATTGGGGCCGACTATGGGCGACCTCAGACCGCAACGGCATATCGAAGACGGCGACCGCGAGGCGCTCGAGCATATTGCGCGGGCACTTGAGGGCCGGGTTTTGTTTGGCCCCGGCGCCCAGCCTCCTATTCTCGAAGCAAGCGATCTCGAAAAGACCGAGGACGCGGAAAGCCCACTCGCGCTGCCGCCGGAAAGCTTGAGGCTTCTGCTCGAAGCCATGCCGGCGGCCATCGGCCTGCTTCAGGACGGCGCGCTCACCTATATCAACAGCGCCTTCGCTTACGCGTTCGGCTATCGGTCACTCGCCGAGATGCTCGAAGCCGGCGGCCTTGACGCCATTCTTCCTGGCGGCGCCGCCTCACTCCAGTCCGACGAGGAGTCCGGACGGACGGGAGAGGTCGATGCGCTGACGCGCTCGCGCCGGCGCCTCAAAGTGGTCTTCGCGCTGAGCACGCTCCAGGCCGAGCAAGGCACTCAGCTCCTGCGCCTCATAGACCCGGGCGATCTCGAGGTGGAGCCTCTATCGGAGCCAGTGACCCAAGCGCCAGTCGCCGGGACACCCGTGCCGGAAACGCCGGAGTCCCCTGCGCCAGAACCAACGCCGCCCGCTCAAGAGGCCGAGGCGCAAGAAGCCACCACGCCTGTCGTGGCCCCGCCGCCGGTCAACGCGGACACACCGGCGCCCGGCAACAGCCGCGCCGTCGCTGCCGAGGCCGCGGCACACCGTCTCGACTTCTTGGCGAAAGTCAGCCACGAGGTGCGCACGCCCCTTAACTCGGTCATCGGCTTTGCCGAGTTGATGCTCCAGGAGCGCTTCGGGCCGATCGGCAGTGCGCGCTACAAGGGCTACGCCGAGGACATTCATCAGAGCGGTCTGTACGCACTCAGCCTGCTCAACGACCTGCTCGACATCTCGAAGATCGAGGCGGGCAAGTTCGAACTCGATTTCACCGCGGTGGACGTGGGCGAAGTCGTCGAAGCTTGCGTCGCGAGCCTACAGCCGCTCGCCAAGCGCACGCGCGTCGTGCTCCGGACCTCGCTCGCGCCGAAACTGCCGCTGGTGGTCGCCGACCCACGGCGGCTCAAGCAGATCCTGCTCAACCTGCTGACCAACGCGATCAAATTTACCAAGGAAGGCGGGCAGGTCATCGTGTCTGGCACGCTGGTCGATGGCGAGCTTCGTGTGCGGGTGCGCGACAGCGGCGTGGGCATGAGCAAGAACGACATCGCCTACGCCATGCAGCCGTTCAATCAACTCGACACGGCGCCGCGCCGGCAGTCCGGCACCGGGCTTGGGCTGCCGCTCACCAAGGCGCTGACCGATGCCAACCGCGCACGACTGGTGCTTACCAGCGACCCGGGCGTCGGCACCTCGGCCGATGTCATCTTCCCGGCCGAGCGGCTGTTTTCTTCCTAGGGTCGATCCCGACACGCCCGCATCGCGCGAGCCGAATTCTTTCTCGCAATTGCGAGATCAACGCTTCATGTCAGAATTGTTGCAGTCAACAACCACACCTATACTTCAACATATTCGTGTGATGCTTTGTCTCTCGAACACTTCTAATGTATTGACGCTAATTAGAAGGCTTCTAAGTTTAGTTCAATTGCGATATTCTTGTTGACAGTGGCCGAGGCCAAGCCTTAAGCGAGAGCATGCCTCTTTAAGGCAGTCACCGAAGCGGTGAATCTTTTAGTCCGATACTGGGGCCTTGAACCCCGGCCATTGGAGGTCATCGATGCGTTGGACACTGGCGCGCACAGCCGCGCTCGCGATCCTTATCCCTGCTTTTGCGCTTCCGTTCGTCCACGCCGAGAAACCCGGCGAGGTGAATATCTATTCGTATCGGCAGCCTTATTTGATCGACCCCCTGCTCAAGGAATTCACGGCAGAGACGGGCATCAAAACTAACATCATTTTCGCGGAAAAGGGACTGATCGAGCGCATTCAGGCCGAGGGCCGCAACAGCCCCGCCGATGTGCTGCTCACCACCGATATCAGCAATCTCAGCCAGGCCAGTGCGGCCGGCATCGCACAGCCCGTGGAGTCCGAGGTGATCGAGGCGTCGATCCCGAAAGCCTATCGCGGCAAGGACAACATTTGGATCGGGCTCACGCGGCGCGCGCGCGTGGTCTATGCCTCGAAGGAACGGGTGAACCAGGACGCGATCACTTACGAGGAACTCGCCGACCCGAAATGGCGCGGCAAGATCTGCATCCGCTCGGGGCAGCATATTTATAATGTCGCGCTGATCGCTTCCATGATCGCGGAGCATGGCGAGGCCTGGACCGAACAATGGCTGCGCGGCGTGAAAGCCAATTTGGCCCGTCGGCCCGCCGGCAATGACCGTCTACAGATCAAGGGCGTCTATTCCGGCGAGTGCGACATCGCCATCGGCAACACCTACTACATGGGCGCGATGCTCATGGACGAGAAGAATCCCGAACAGAAGAAGTGGGCCAACTCGGTCAACATCCTGTTCCCCAACACGAGTGATCGCGGCACCCATGTGAATGTCTCAGGCGCGGTGGTGGCGAAGAACGCCCCGCACAAAGCGAACGCGATCAAGCTGGTCGAGTTTCTGGCCTCGGACAAGGGCCAGGAGATGTATGCCGAGGTCAATAACGAGTACCCGGTGAAGGACGGTGTCCCGTGGTCGGCTCTTGTGGAGTCGTGGGGCACGTTCAAGCCGGATTCGATCTCGCTCGACGAGATCGCGGCGTTGCGTAAGACGGCGAGCGAACTGGTCGACAAGGTCGGGTTTGATGAGGGACCAAGCTCATGAGGGGGCAGAAATGAGCTTTCACAACAGCATAGACAAGCCGGGTGCCGCCAAGGCGCCACGGCGGCCCACGCTGCCGCGCACGGGTGCGGAGTGGCTAGTGGGCGTTGGCTTCAGGTGTTGGCTGGCCGGTTACGATACCGGCGACATCGCCTGCTGGGAGAATGGCTGGAACGAATATAACCGCGTGCTCGGCCCATCCCGGGCGAAGCGCGCCGTGACGGAGCTGGCCTGCTGGGTCAGGGCCGTGCGATCCTCGGCCGCGCGCAAGATCGAGTATTACCCCTTTGGCTGCTCGGGCTTTTGTCCCGACGAGTGCATGGCGATCTCCCTGGTCGCCGCATCACAGCATCACCGCTGTCCGGCCATGCGGGTTTGTGCGCTGGCACTGACCGGGTCCGATCTCGTGGAGCCGGTGATCGACGCCGCCGCCGCTTTCGCCGATGCGCTTCAGGAGGCCGATCAGCGCTTGTCGCCAGAGGCGGTCGCCGCCCTCATGGCGCACAAGGACAATGGAGACGGTTTCGCTGACCGGGCCTAAGCAAGACAGCCGCCAGCTTTCGGGAACACCCACCCTCCGCCGAAGGCTGGCCCGCCTCTCCGAAAGCGGCAATCTCGGATGGTCTATCGCGGCGCTGGTCCTCTCGCTCATTGCCATCGGGCCAGTCATCGCCATTGCGGCGATCGCGTTTCACCCGAGCGGCGATACCTGGCCTCATCTCATCGAGAATGTGCTGCCCGGCGCGGTACACCGCACGGTCATTCTCATGGTGGGCGTGGGCCTGATCAGCCTGGTGATCGGCACCGGCACCGCCTGGCTCGTCACCATGTACCGCTTCCAGGGCGCCGCTATTTTCAGTGGCTCCTGATCCTGCCCATGGCGATGCCGACCTACATCATCGCCTATTGCTACCTTGAGCTGTTCGACTATTCGGGCGGGGTGCAGACCAGCATGCGTGGCCTGTTCGGCTGGCACAACGCGCAAGACTATTGGTTCCCGGACATCCGCAGCCTGGGCGGCGCGATCTTCGTGATGAGCGCGGTGCTCTATCCTTATGTCTACATCACCGCGCGGGCGAGCTTCATCGCCCAATCGGTGTGCGTGATCGAGGCGAGCCGCACGCTTGGGCGCAGCGCGTCGCAGACCTTCTGGCAGATCGCGCTACCCCTCGCCCGGCCCGCGCTTGCCGCCGGTGTGGCGCTCGCCCTCATGGAAACATTGAACGATATCGGCGCGGTGGAGTTCTTCGGCGTGCGGACGCTGACGGTCGCCGTTTACGATACCTGGCTCGACCGGGGCAGCCTTGTGGGCGCTACGCAGATTGCCTGCGTCATGCTGGTTTTCGTGTTCGCGCTGTTGCTGATCGAGCGCGCGCTTCGCGCCGGCCGGCGCTTCCATCACACGACCGGCAAATATCGCGATCTGCCCGAGGACAAGCTGCGCGGTGCCCGTGGCATGCTCGCCGTCCTCGCCTGCGCCCTGCCCCTGTTGGTGGGCTTCGCGCTGCCAGTCTGGGTGCTAGTTGGTGACGCCATCGTCCATGTGTCGTCGGGTCTCACGCCGGCATTTTGGTGGGCGGCATTCAACAGCCTGTCCTTGTCGTTGACGGCTGCGGTGCTTGCCGTGACCTTCGCCGTGGTCCTGGCCTACGGGCGGCGGCAGACGCGCTCAAAGCTCGTTCATTGGGCAAGCCTCATCCCAGCCATCAGCTACGCCGTGCCGGGCACGGTGCTCGCCATCGGGCTTCTCATCCCGCTCGCGGGCCTCGACAACGCCATCGATGGGGCGATGCGGTCGGCGGTCGGCGTCTCCACCGGGCTCCTATTCTCCGGCACGGTCTTCGCCATTATTCTGGCGTACACGATCCGCTTCCTCGCCGCCTCGCTCGGGGCCATCGAGGCGGGCTTGAGCAAGATCTCCCGCAATATCGACTCGGCGGGACGGACGCTCGGCGCCACGATCAGCGACATGCTGTGGACCGTGCATTTGCCCTTACTGCGGCCCGCGCTCGGCGCGGCGGCCATGCTGGTCTTCGTGGATTCCATGAAGGAGCTGCCGGCCACATTGCTGCTGCGGCCCTTCAACTTCGATACGCTGGCCACCCAGGTCTTCACCTTGGCTTCGCTCTATCGCTACGAGGAGGCAGGGCTTTCGGCGCTGACCATCGTAGCGGTGAGCCTGGTCCCCGTTCTGCTGCTTCATGGCCTCATCGCCCGGAGCCGTCCGGGGCGATCCTCCGCCAGCCGGTTGGCGAGAGCGCAAACAAGTTCAGAATGGGCGTTGCGGACGTAACGATAACCCAAGAGAATAAGGGGGTTGGGGTCGCTCTCCCCAGGCCATCGGGCTAAAAAGAGCGTCTCGCGGCAGTCGCATTGGACGCCGGGCTCGATGAATAGAGCCCCGCGCTGGAATCAGGTGGAACAGTCGGCAATGAAGCCTCGCCAACTTTCATGGAGATGGCTTCTCCTCGGTCTCGTCGCGCTTCTCCTGCTCGGTCTTTTCCTGCTGCCTCGCCAAATCGGCAATTCATCCAACCTCCGCGACCGGGTCGCCGCCGCCCTCTCCACATGGACGGGCGCCACGATCACCCTGACCGAGCCTTTAACCCTTCGGTATTTCCCGTCGCTGTCGTTGCGCGGCGGCTTCGTGCTCACCAATGCCACCAAGCTGCCTCTGGTCGGTTCCATCACCGCCTGGGACGCCAAGATTTCCTTGAGCCTGCCCGCGCTGCTGATGGGGCGGATCAAAATCGACGCTCTACAGCTTGGCCGGCCGAGGATCACGCTGAAGAGCCCCGCGGCCGTCACATCGCCCGAAGCCGCCATCGCCAGCGTATTGGCCAGCGCACCGGTGGGCGTCATCCGCATTGGCCGCGGCACGGTCGACACGGCCTCGGGCAAGCGCTTGGTCAGCAAGCTCGACGCGCGGCTCGACGCCAGTGGCGGAACGGGCGTGTTGACGGCGCTCGGCTCCTTTGTTTATCGCGGCGAGACTGTCCGCTTTGCCGTCGAGACCGGCAAGACCTCCGAGACCGAAGAGACGCCAAGCACGCCGGTCAAAATCACACTCACCTCCGATCCCGTGAGCGCCAAATTTAACGGCGCCGCGCGCCCCGTTAAGGGCCTTGAGCTCGACGGCACCATGCAGGTCGAGATGAGCGACGCCCGCGGTTTCCTAAACTGGCTGGGCATGAGCCTGCCTCGAGGCGCGAGCCTGCAAGAGCTATCGGTGGAGGGGCCCGTCCACTGGGATGGGTCCACCCTCACCTTCGACGACGTCGCCTTCATGCTCGACGGTAACGAGGCCGTCGGCCTGCTCGCGGTCACCACCGGGCCACGGCTCAGAGTGGAGGGAACGCTTGCCTTCGAGCACCTCGTGCTCGACCCGTATTTGGACGGAGGAGAGACTGGTGGCGGGCCTTTATTCGACTGGGTACTCCTCAAACATTTTGACACGGACCTGCGGATCTCGGCGGCCGAGGTCGTAGTCTCGACCATGCCCCTTGGACGGGGCGGCTTCACGCTCACCGCCAAGAACGGGGCGGTCACGGGCGAAGTGGGCGAGCTTGAGCTTTGCGGTGGCCAAGTGGCTGGCCGCATCGGTCTCGACCTCTCGGGTTCGCGGACCAAGGCCTCCTTCGTCGGCGATTTCTCGGACATCGACATCGCGACCTGCCTTAAGCCCTTCGCTCTCGGGGTCCCGGTCAAAGGCGTGGGCAGCCTGAAAATCGATGTCTCGACCGGCGGCAGCACCAAGGAAGAGCTGATCCGGGGGCTTGCCGGGAAGTTCGAAGTAACCGCTGAGAAGGGCGCCGTGCCCATCGACTTCCTTGAACTCACGACGGCGGGTGCCGAGGCCGGCAGCGATGGCTGGAGCCTCGACCAAGTCACGCCATTTCAGTCCCTCGTGGCCGATTGCCGCCTTTCTGCTGGCCATATTTGGTGCCAAATGTTCAACATGCAGACGCGCCGCGGCCTCATATCAGGCTCTGGCGGCATTGACGTGGGACAGCAAACGCTTAATTGGGACTTCTTGATCGTAAATCCTGCCGCCCCGTTGAGCGCTTTGCAGCTCGTCTTAGAAACCCCGCCGCGCGTCACCGTACACGGCTCGCTAACGCAACCCCTGATCCAGAGGGCGGCCGGCCCCACCCCTGGAAACGGCTCAACGCCGACAGACCCGGGAAACGCCCAGGTCTCGCCGCGCTAAGCTTCCGCTGAAACGATTGAGATCAACGCTGTGACTGCGCAACGCAATCGCCAATTTGATAGAGCCCGCGCCACCTTGGGCAGCAGGGCCGGGCTGATCGCCATGGCGCTTGCCGCCGGGCTTGGTTTCGCGTCCGGGGCCGATGCCGCAGAACTCAGCGTCGCAACCTGGGGCGGCGCCTATGGCCAGTCCCAAGAAATCGCCTTGTTCGAGCCGTTCGCGAAAGAGACCGGCACCGCGATCTCGACGGAGATCTATGACGGCAGTCTGGTCAAGCTCAAAACCATGATTGGCCGCGGCAAGGCATCTGTTGACGTCATTGACGTGTCAGCCGGCACGCTCGGCAGCCTGTGCAGCGCCGGGCTTCTTGAAAAAATCGAGCCCTCGTCCTTAGGCGCGGCGCCGGACGGCCAGAGCATCGAGGACGACTTCTTGGACGGGGGCCTTTCGGCCTGTGGCGTGGCGAGTGTTGCCTGGTCCACGGCGATTGCTTTCGACCGCAAAGCCTTCCGCAAAGGCGCACCGACCAAGATCAGCGCGCTGTTGGACCAAGCGCGGTTCCCCGGCAAGCGTGCTTTGCCAAACAACGCACGCCGCACGCTCGAGCTTGCCCTGCTCGCGGACGGCGTTCCGCCCGAGGATGTCTATACCGAACTCGGCACCGAGGCCGGCGCCGACCGGGCTTTCGCCGCGCTCGACAAGATCAAGAAAGACATTCTCTTTTGGGACAAGGCCGGGCAGCCGATCACTTGGCTGTTGGAGAAGAAGGTGGTGATGGCCGCCGGCTATAGCGGCCGCATCTTCCGCGCCGCTATCGGCAATCGGCAGAACATCGGCGTTTTCTGGGACGGGCAAGTCTACGACATTGACGCCTGGGCGATCCCTAAGTCGGCGAAAAACAAGACGGAAGCCCTGAGCTTCATCAAATTCGCCACCGAGCCGGCGCAGCTCGCGGCACAAGCGCGGCTCATTGCCTATGGACCAATGCGCAAGTCAGCGGTTGCGCTGGTCGGCAGCCATCCGGTCATCGGCGTCGAGATGCAGGACTTCCTGCCGACGGCTCCGGACAATTTCAAGAAGGCGTTGAAGTTCGACGAGGTCTGGTGGAACAAAAATGGCAAGGCGCTCAGCATGCGCTTTGCCATTTGGCGGGCCGGGATCAAGAAAGACGCCGAGCCAAAAGAAGCCGCAAGCGACCCCTCCCCTTAAGATCATTCGCGGGCTCGTTCGCGCTTCCGGGGCGCTCCATTGTCACGCGGCTCACCAACTCATTCAGCAAGAAGTTCGAGAGCCACGCCCACATGGTGGCGCTCTATACCGTTTGGTACAATTTCATTCGGACGCATAAGGCACACAAGCTCTCGCCTGCGATGGCTGTGGGGATCACCGACACGCTTATGAGCATGACCGATCTCGCCGAAATAATTGATGCGACCTTGCCGAAACCTGGACGGCCCAAGGCCTACAAGAAGCGCGGCGAAGAAAATTCAAAGTGAGACACCACCGTGCTTTGTTCCCCACAAACGGTCACAAAACGAGAGTCGACCGCTTCGCTAGCGCACTACTGGGTGAACACCAGCATGAGATAGGCGAAGAACAGTACCAGGTGGACCAGCCCAAGCAGGACATTGGTCGGCGCGCCCGAGAAGGTTATCTGACAGACGAACAAGGTGACCGCGAGCAGCACGATCTCGACATTAGATAGGCCAAGCTCAAGCGGCGTGCCCGTGAAAATGCTGATCGCCAGAACCACCGGCACGGTGAGGCCGATGGTGGACAGCGCCGAGCCGAGGCTGAGATTGATCGCCCGCTGGAGGTGATTGCGCGCCGCGGCCTGGCAGGCGGCCGCCCATTCCGGCGAGAGAATAAGCATGGCAATCACAATGCCGCTCAGCGCGACGGGCAGACCCACTTGTTCGACCCCATAGTCGAGCAGCTTCGACAGCGGCTTCGCCAGCAGAACGATGGGCATCAGCGTCGCAAGCAGCAGAACCGCGTGGTAGCGCGCGGAATAGACCTTGCCGTGTTTACGGGGTTCGGCGCTTGCGGGCTCAGCGCGCCGAGCAGCCTTCGACGAACTCCTCTTCGGCTGGATGAAAAAATTGCGGTGCCGCGTCGTCTGGATGACGAGAAACGCCCCATAGAGGAGCGCGGTGAGCGACCCGAAACCGATTGCCTGTCTCGTGGTGAAGGTGGGGTCCACCGTCGCCAGCGTGAAGGTTGGAACCACGAGCGCGATGATCGCAAGCGGCGTAATCACGGCGAGATAGGCCATGGCGCCTTGCAAATTATACTCCTGCTCCACATAGCGCAGCCCGCCAATGGCCAGCACCGTTCCCACCATGCCGTTCAAGACGATCATGAGGATCGCGAACATGGTCTCGCGCGGCAATGTGGGGTTCGGGTTTCCGCCAAGCATGACCGTCGCCAGGATCGTCACCTCGATGCCGATGACGGCGGTGGTCAAGATCAGCGTGCCGTAAGGCTCGCCCAAGATCTCGGCCAGCCCATCCGCATGGCGCACGACGCCAAAGGCGCACCAAACCATCCCGCCAAACAGCCAGGTGAACAGCACTATGAGCTTGGGCAGGCCGCCGAGATTGGCCAGCCATTCTTGACCGATGGTGAAGAAAATGACCGTGCTGATAATGCCGGCGATGAGCCCAAGCTCGGCACGGAGGTGCTCCATAATCCCGCCGCCCATGGCAGCCTTAGAAGACTTGGCCGTCTTAACCTGCTTCGCTTTACGTGACGGAGATTGGCTCAACTCTTGACGGCCCTTCTGCATTGACGATCCAGACTGTTTGCTAGCCAATTAGTTCGCGACAACGCGACACTAACACCTGCCCTAGCTTCGACCGCGAGGATACTCATGCCAAGCGACAATGAAATCCCAGTTCGTGCCGCGGTAGACCAATGGTTGGCCGTGCTCAATGCCATGCTGAACGGCGATCCGGAACCCTTCACGGCGCTTTATTCCCACAAAGATGACGTCACCTATATGGGCGCCGAGGGAACCTACCGGGTCGGCTTCGAGGCGGCTTACGTCGACTGGCAGGCCCAGGCAGAGAAGAGCACTGGCGGCAAGATTGAAGGCACCGACATTCACGTGATGGTAAGCGACGACATGGCAACCGCCGCCCATATCACCAAGGGCTCGGTGAAGCAGCCCAATGGAGAGATGGCGCAGACCTTTCTCCGCGAGACCAGCGTGTTCCGGAAAGAGGATGGCCAATGGCGGATGACCGGCCACCACGCCGACGTTGTTCCGGCTTGGGCCAAGGCATTCGCGTAAGGGTCGCAGCCGCTAAATGTGGTGGGCGTGGTCGCCGGCAGCCATCCTCTTGAGGCTCGTGCGATCGACTTTGCCGGTTGGGTTGAGCGGCATTTTCTCGATTGTGACGATCTCCTCCGGCGCCTTGTAGCCCACACGCGCCTTGGCGAACTGGATCAGCTCGCCCATCTTCGGCGGCTCA
>PVMS01179950.1_pt1 | contig 10942 bp, 13 predicted proteins | sample 1853461 | NCBI WGS metagenome assembly PVMS01 (sample SAMN08582032, study PRJNA380276) | Marine sediment metagenome, whole genome shotgun sequencing project. | isolation source: ocean sediment barecode stripped | collected 2017
AGTTCATCATCCGCCAGAGCGAGGCAATAGCTAGCTCAGGAAAAATTCGTTGATAGCGCTACCTTTTGGTGGTGGCTTTTCCCCGCTGATGCCCTTCTTTCCACCGAGGATGCAGATGCCGATCCTATGTTTTCCCCAGCACGTAAGAAAAAATACAAAAACCAATCCGAATATCACACAGTCACCATGATGCGCCAATTGCATGCCAAAGGTAAATTGGAGGATGAGTGAAATCAGCCCTCGCTAGCTATTGCCTCGCTCTGGCGGATGATGAACTGATCACTGGCCATCGCCTCTCCGAATGGACCGGGCATGCGCCCATCCTCGAAGAGGATATTGCCTTTGCCAACCTTGCCTTGGATGAGATCGGCCACGCCCGGCTCTCGCTGGGCTTAGCCGCCAATGCTCTTGGCGAAGACCCCGAAGCATTCCCCGATCAGCAGGCCTTTCTGCGTCCTCATGAGGAATTTCGTAATCTTCAAATTACGGAGTTGCCCAATGGGGATTGGGCTTTTTGTATGCTGCGCCAATATCTCTTTGATTCCTTTGAGAATACGCGCCTGGCCTCCTTGCGCAACAGCTCTGAAAAAGGGCTGGCAGATATTGCAGGCAAGATTGCCATTGAAGAGATCTATCATTTGCGCCACACACAAGCATGGATGTTGCGCCTTGCCCTGGGCACTGACGAAAGTACACAGCGCACTCAGGCAGCTCTGACTGCGCTCTGGTCCTACGCGGCTCAATTCGCAGATCCTCTTCCCGGTGAAGAAGATCTACTAGCTGAAAAAGTGATCGAGCCTTCACATAATATTTTTGAGCAATGGCTACCTGTGGTTACTGAATTTCTTGGCACGCAATGCGATTTGAAAGTACCGAAATTACAAGGCGCAAGCGTGCAATCTCGTGGTGACCACACTGAACATTTAGCTCCCCTTCTTGAAGAGATGCAGCAAGTAGCGCGCTTTGATCTGGAAGGCCGCTGGTGAATACGAAGCATTCCTCTTTAGGGGCTACTCCGTTAAGCGAAGAAGCTGTTTGGCAGGCGCTTGCAGAGATTCCTGATCCTGAAATGCCCGTCGTCAACCTTGTCGAATTAGGCATCATTCGCGAACTGGCTCTGGATGGCTCCACTGCCATCATCACGATAACGCCCACTTTCTCGGCTTGTCCGGCTTACGAGGTGATGAGCGATCAGATCATCTCAAGAGCGCGTGATTTGGGCTTTGAAAAAGTAAGTGTCATCGTGCGCAATAATCCTTCCTGGACCTCGGAATGGATCACGCCCAAAGCCCGCGAGAAGCTTAAATCGATTGGGATTGCGCCCCCTCCGCATCATTCGGGCAACTTTTCCCAGGTACTCCTTGATCCTGTCGAGTGTCCTCATTGCGGCTCGGACAACACTACTCTGCGCAACAGCTTTGGAACCACGCCTTGCCGTATGATCTATACTTGCAATAATTGCCTTGAGCCATTTGAATTATTCAAACCTCTTTAGGAGGGAAAATGTATAAACGCGTTATCGGAATTGTTCTCCTTTCGTGGTTAGCAATGATAGCCTGGGATTTTTTTCTTCATGGCGGACTACTTGCAGGCTTTTACGTTGCCGACAGCGATTTTCTCCTTGCGCCGCTTGAAGCCTTTCAGCGTATTCCGCTGGGCTATGTTTCCTTTTTACTATTAGCCCTCTTACTTAATTGGCTTTTGCCATATTTTGAGATTTCTGGGCCTAAAGCCTCCTTTGTATTCGGCCTTAAAATTGGAGCTTTTATCTGGGGGGCATTGTTGCTTGGCCTTTATTCCATTTCCACCATTCAGCTTTCCACAGCGCTTGCCTGGTTTGTCGGGCAATCTTTTGAAATGGGCGTCGGTGCCTATGTCATATTTCTTGGTTCCAGGGCCGAATCTTTGAAAAAACTTACCTGGCAAACGATCGCCTTTTTCCTTCTGGCTATTGTCATTACTTTAATCATGCAAAATATCGGACTCGCACCGCAAGTGATTATTTAACCATTAGGAGCTGTCATGAAATTAATCGCCCTTTACGCAAAACCAGATGATATTGAAGCTTTCAACAAATCTTATTTCGACACGCATGTACCATTGATTGAAAAAGTACCTGGTCTTCAATCCATGCATGTAAGCAAGCATGTGCGCACGATCACGTCTGGCAAAGCACCCTTCATGATCACTGAGATGAGATTTGCAGACAAAGAAAGTTTGCTTACCGCCCTCAATTCTCCTGAAATGGCCGCTGCTGGAGAAAATTTGGATTCCTTTACCAAGGGCCGCTACACGCTTATGATGGCGGAATAGCTTGGCTGTAAAAAATTACTCAATTACTTTATCGTCGCAGGGTCAGGGGGATTCCCACGATATCACGCCCCTTGTCCAGGAACGTTTGAACGAAAGTGAATTGCAAAGTGGCACATGTACTGTATTCACTCCCTCGTCCACCAGCGCGCTGACCACTATTGAATTTGAATCTGGAGCGCTTGCTGATCTTCAGCGCATGTTCAATGAGATCGCCGAGCAAAGCCGCCATTACGAACACAACGCTCGTTGGGGTGATGGCAATGGCCATTCACATGTGCGCGCCGCTTTGCTGGGTCCCTCGCTCTCCATTCCTTTCATTGCCCGTAAGCTAACTCTGGGAACATGGCAGCAGATCGTCTTCATTGATTTTGACAATCGGCCCCGCCAGCGCGAACTGGTTGTTCAGATCATCGGGGAATAGGCTTTCATAAAAAATCCGTTGACTCAAAGTTAAAAAAAAGCGCGGCATTTATGCCGCGCTTTTTTTGTTTTTATTATTTGATTAGAGACCCAGTAGATTAGAAATAGGTTCGCTCAGGAAAAGGCCAACCGCCATCAGCAATCCACCGATCATGTGCAATTGAATAGTTGAAGCATTTGCGCGCACTAATGTACGTTCCGCATATTCAGCCATCAATACTTTGGAAGCGCTATAAGCCATTGGCGCCGCGCCCAGGATCAGCAAAGCTCCAATTGGGAAAATGCCTGTCACCAGGGTCCAGTAGACGGCCAAACCGAAGGCCGCGATCATCAGCAGCAGGTAGCCATAGCGCGCGCTCTTACGCCCCAGAGTTGCCACCAAAGTAGCCTTACCGGCGGCTAAGTCGGATTCAATGTCCGGAAATTCGTTGATCCAAAGAATTGCAATAGTTAGCAATCCGATTGGAACGCCTACCAAATAATCATTCAAGCTCACGCTACCGGTCAGAGCGAAAACGGTTCCAGCTACAGCCAATGGTCCAAAGCTCAAGCCCACTGACAATTCACCCAAGCCTCGTCTGGCTGCCAATCGCAGTGGCGGTGCCGTGTAGAAGACGGTAAAGAATGCTCCTGCCAGACCGAAATAAAGCATTCCAATGCCCACCTGCAGATAGAGAATGTATCCGAGGATAGAAGAGATCAGCAAAGACACAGATGCCACGATGAGCAGTGAGCGCTCATTGATCAATCCCAATTCCAGGGATCGGCTTCCGCCGGTGTAGGGTAGAAAATAATCATTGTTGTTGGGATCTGTTCCGCTGGTCCAGTCAAAATAATCGTTGAAAGTATTGGCTGAAACATGGAGAAAGATGCCCGCAAAAAGGGCGGTAAAGAAGGCCCCGTAGGGGAAGGGGCTTGCCAATCCAAGAGCCGATACCCAGGCAGCGCCGATCAAGATGGGGATGATCACTGCCGTAAGGAAGGGAGCTCTGGTTACTACCAACCAGCTAAAGATTTTGGTCATCGTGCTGATTTCAGGGGCCGCATCCTCTGGCTTCACATTCTCCAATACTTCGGTGACTCCACAAAAACCATTTTGAACGCCATCTTTGAAAGTAGGCGTTATTCGAATATGCGCCGCAAATTCGCTGCCGTCTTTTCTTAAAAAGACAGTTTTCGTTTCATGTTCGCCATCAACGACCGCATTTTTTAACCAGATCGGGACATGTTCGAGTACGACTTGTCCTGGAGAAAAAATGGAAATACGTTTTTTCCCAATTACCTCTTCTTTTTTGTAACCAAACATTTCTTCAGAGCCGTCACCGAATGTCTCGATGCGCCCTTCCATATCTGTTGTCATCACACTTTTTTCTAAGCCTTTAGCCATAGAGATCTCCTTCCAATGATTAAAAGTTATGTGTTTAAGCTTCTTTATTTCCGCACACTATTTCATAGGCGATTGCGCGGTATTTCACATTATTCTAACATGATTATTAAAATCAATTGATTAATACATGCAACCTTCTTTGCCTTTTTGCGTATAAACTAGTGACAAACAAAATGAGGAGAGCCAGCATTGCAGCTTAGTGAAAGTGAGTTGCTGGAACAGGCTCGGAATGGGGACGCCCAGGCATTTTCCGAACTTGTAGAGATTTACCAGCGGCCGGTCTATAACATGTGTTTTCGCATGTTGGGAAATGCCGAGGCAGCCGAAGACGCTGCTCAGGAAACATTTCTGCGCGCTTATAAAGCGATAAAACGCTATGACCCTAAACGCAAATTTGCCACCTGGCTCCTCAGCATCGCTGCAAATTATTGCATCGATCAACATCGTCGCAGACGCATCGTGCAGGTGGATTTGGAAACAGCGCCTATGGGCCAATTGGTTATCAAATCCAAAGGGTATGAGTCAAAAATGATTGAGCAGCAGGCCAGTCAGGAAATGGAGCAACTTCTAGCACATTTGGGCCCTAAGGATCGAGCTGCAATCGTTATGCATTATTGGTACGACTATTCCTATAAAGAGATCGCCCAAGAGCTGTCTCTAACAGAAAGTTCAGTGAAAAGTCGTTTACACCGTGCAAGGAAGAGCCTGGCCACCACTTTGCAGGAAAAACAGGAAAACAGTATGGCTATGGATAGGAGACAGCATGAAACAGCCACAATTTGAAGAGATTCTTTTTTCGGATAAAAAGCTATCTGCATCTGAGAAAAAGGAAATGCATCACTTCCTTCGAGAAAACCCTGTATCTGACTCTCTTTATAAAAATTGGTCGGCCATTAAGCTTGAGCTTGATAAGGCACCTGAGCTATCCCCTGAACCAGGCTTTAGTGAACGATGGCAGATTCGTCAGCAATCCGAGCAACGCAAAACCAATCAGTTGCATGCCTTTTGGGCCATTCTCATAAGCGCGATAGCCGCTGCCGCCACAGTCTACTTTGCTTTCGGTTCCGCTCAAGGTCTGCTGATCTTCTTAAAAGATTTCTTTATAAGCGCCGCAAATCAGTTTTTGGAGATGACTTTTTTCATTCAAATCGTGATTCGCACGGCCTTTTCAATTTTACAAAAATTTCCCCTCTCATGGTGGACCAGTATGGCAATGGCAATGATTCTTCTCCCTATGCTCTGGCTTGCCGTGTTTAGGGAATTAAGTACATCCAAAGGAGTACAACAATGAAAAAGTTCCAAGTTTTTACCTTACTCGTAATACTGTTTTCAGCCTTTCTTTTTCCTGTAGCAACAAGCGCTCAGGGCTTAGAATTATTCCCAAACGAAGACGATAAAGTCATTTTTGGGGGCACCTTCACCCTTTCCTCGGGTGAGACACTGGTGGGAGATCTTATTTCTTTTGGTGGAGTAATTAACCTGAAAGATGGGTCAACTTTAGTCGGCGATTTTGTTTCTATGGGTGGAAATTCCACAGTCTCCGGCACCATCACAGGAGACCTCATAGCATTTGGCTCCAACCTCAGATTGCAATCCAGCGCGGTTATTGAGGGAGATATGGCCTTGCTGGGGGCATCACTGAGCCGAGAGGGAGGCGCACAGGTGTTTGGCAATGTCATCACGGACAGCATTCCATTCAACTTTGATATTCCAGGCCTTCCAGACTTTGACTTTGATGGTGATGGAATTCACTTTAGTTCTGAAAATATAGCGGAGATAGTTACCCCTGAAATAGTCACTCCCCATCTAATAAGATCAGCCCCATCACTAGCAAGCCGTGTCGCAGGCAGGACTGTCGCTGGCCTTTTCAATGGCTTTGCAATGGCGGCCTTGGCTGTCCTGGCCGTGTTGTTTTTACCGAAGCACACTAGGCGCGTTGCAAAAACTGCCATGTCCGAACCAATAGCAGCTGGCGGGCTCTCATTGCTTTCAATAATTGTTCTGCCCATAATGACCATCCTCCTTTTAGTGACGATCATATTGTCGCCTGTGGCATTGCTGCTTGCTCTCGCAGTGGCGATTGCCCTAATCTTTGGCTGGGTAGCCATCGGTTGGGAACTTGGAAGGCGAGTACTGGGAGCTATGAATTTAGATTGGTCTGAGCCTCTTGAGGCTGGAACCGGCACCTTTATCCTGACCTTTGGCGCAGCATTGATCTCGATGATCCCTTGCCTAGGTTGGATTGTGCCCTTCATTGTGATCCTGATCTCATTTGGCGGCGTTCTCCTCACTCGCTTCGGCACACAGGATTATCCCAACGATGAAATTGTAGAAGTTGATATGGAAGTTCTGCCAGAAAAGGCAGCCTCTAAAAAAGCTCCTGCAAAGAAGAAGGCTCCAGCAAAAAAGAAAGCTGCAGCGAAGAAATCTACACCAAAAAAGAAATAACTAGTGGATTATAAAAAGCCCCGGTTTATCCGGGGCTTTTTTGTTTTCCGAGCTTTCTCAGCCCTGGAGTGTTCCAAATTTTGTGCATGATATACTCGCCCGAAATGGATTTCAAATCACCTTTTAGAGTTCAAATGACAATAATTACAAATATTTTTCGTAGGCCTTTTAGAAATGAGCTTTCTAAATGACTGAAATTAAAGATAAGCAAGCCCTAGTTCTTGCATCCGGAGGCGATAAAGATGCCTTTGGCGAACTCTACGATGAATACGCTGGCCGCATATACAACTATATTTTTTATCGTACCGGCAATCAGTTTGATGCCGAAGATCTAACTGCGCGAGTATTCTTCCGTGCCATGCGCCACATCACCAATTACACGGATCGCGGAGTCCCTTTTTCAGCCTGGCTATACCGAATTGCGCATAACCTAGTGGCTAATTGGCATCGGGATAACTCCCGCAGACAGGAAGTTGCGCTGGATGATGGCTATCGTGCTGATACAGGCGAAGAGCAGCCTGAAAAGACAGTGATGCGTGGTGAGGATGAAAATGCTCTTTTGCGTCTGATTCGTAATTTGCCCGAGGAACGCCAGCAATTGCTAATATTAAAGTTTGTCGAGCATATGTCCAATTCAGAGATCGGCCAGATCATGGATCGGACGGAAGGCGCAATAAAGAGCCTTTACCACCGTACCTTGATTGCCCTGCGTGATGATATTCGTAAAGGCAACCCGGATCATTTTTCCCCGGAAGCCCTGGCTAAGCTGGTCGAACTAGATAATGAGAAATAAAGAGTAGGTGTGATATGAAAATTCGATGGCCCTGGAAACGAAAGAACGGTGATGAAGATCTCAGCAGCGTTGAAGATCTTCTTGAATCGATTTTTACTCCCGTACCTGCAAGCCCAGCCTACCTTGAAGATCTGCGCAAGCGCCTTGTAGGAAAGCCCGGCCCTCTGGCCGCTGCCGGACGCTCCACGATTCAACTCATTTTGATGATTGTTGGCGCAATAGTGGGGCTGGTAGTCTTTATTTTCGCGGGTTTTCGCGCCATTATTTCTCTTATTGCAAATATCCGTTTGATCGGGTCACGCGCCAAAGAGAATCGGGGAAAGAAGAAGAAAGAGAAACCCTCTAATTAAAATAAAAAAGAGCAGCTTGGCTGCTCTTTTTTTCTATTCAACAAATTTTGGAAAGAGCCGAAGAATGAGTTTCCGGGAATCATCCAACAGATCAATGTCCTCCGGCCAATAAAATTCACCATCTGGATCATCTTTTTCTAGCGAAGTGGTCAAATGCTCAATGAGATATAAATCTTCAGCATTTAATAGTCCCTTATCAAGTAATTGCGAGATGTTTTGAAATCCACTTTTTTTGATATTTACGCTATCTATTGATTTGAGATAGGCTTTGGCAGCCCAGCCAGCAGCTCTGCGTGCGCATACACGCACACGGCCCTCATTCCCCTGGATGCGCGCTAATTCCGCCCGAGATAGATCCTCTCTGGCCTTTTCTTCCCAAGATGTCATGAATAATGGAGTTGATTAATTATCGAAGAAGGATATGGTCAGCAATGGTTCCGTAATCACATTGTCTTGCGTGCCATCGGAATCCGTCTGATTTTCAAAGACCAGGATCAATTGCAATTGATTGGCAAATAATGCGGCATCCACTGCATCGATAGCGGCTGGCCCACCGAAGCGAGCCCCTCCGCCCAGATCAGCCTCGCTGCAGAAGGTCCAGAGAGCAAAGCCCTCAGCGCTGCCGTAATCAGAAGCGTCTATTCCCCCATAATTGCTAATGTATACATTCAGGCAACCCAGAGTAGCAAAGGGGTCGCCATTAATCGCGTAATCGTTCGAAATATCCAGCACAGCGCCAGTCACAGTAGCGTTTTCAGAAAGATTTCCAAACTTATAGGTAAGCAAGCCCTGCCAATCCAAATTAGAGGTGTCGTCCCCAGCCTTGATCTCATTATCAGGTTGCCCATCCACTCGGATCGCGCCGCCGGATGCAGGGTCAAAGACTCGTGCCCTTGAAGTAGGTGTCGGGCCAGCAATAGCCACGCGTACCCAAAATGTTCCCGTTGATCCCGGCCCAAACACAGCCCCATCCGCGCTTTGCAGCGCCCAAAAACCGATATGGCTGCCAGCCTGGAAGGGAGCGATCATATCCAGCGAAAGCCAAACAGATTCGCCGGGCAAAACCCATCCTCCAAGTGGAGTGAAGTTGATGGCTTCCATGTCGTCACCGTGATGGAAAACAAGCGCATATTCTTCAGTCCAGGTGCAGGTTCCAGTATTTGTCAAAAGCCAGCTTTTTACAAATACTTCACCGGCGCCCATAATTGTGTCGTCCGGAACATTTTCGTCTGTTAACTGCATTGTGAGGCATTCACCCTCAGTTGCTGGAGTAGGTGTATCCCGCTCCGGCTCAGCCGTTGGGCTGGGCAGCACTTCAACGATCGCAGCAGTCGCGATGGGGTTTAATTGGGCTATCTCTGTCAATTGCACGGCCACCATTGTTCCAGACATTGCCTGGGAGGTGCCAAGCATCTCCTCGTCGCTTAATTGCGCATTTCCGCCTCGGAAAACAAGCACGAGAAGCAATACAACGATCAGGCCCAAAAGAGCCGTGATCGGCCATTGCTTCTTGAAGTCAAAATCTTGAATAGTCATAGAATCGTGAGCATTATAGCAATTGCTCGATGTTTGCGCTTTGAAAATATTTCACTAAAGATTTGCTCATAAATGTTCTTTTTTTGCAATTCTTCGTGAGCAACATGGGTTATCATTACCACATGGTTTTAAAAACAAAATTTCAGCATTCTGATCCCGTCCCTAGCACGGCCTCTGGCCGAATTCAATGTGTTTAGGGTTTTCTCCGTGCAAACGGAGTGATTAAGATGTTCAAGTCGCCCCGAAATTTCGGGGCGTTTTTATTTCAAAGGAGATCATCAATATGAGGATGAGCCGTCAATTTGGCCAAACCTTGCGCGAGGCTCCCACAGATGCGGAAGTTGCCAGCCACCAATTGCTTGTACGGGCAGGCTTCATCCGCCAGCTTGGTGCGGGAATTTATTCCCTGATGCCAATGGGCAAGCGCGCTATAGACAAAATTGAAGGAATAGTGCGTGAGGAGATCAATGCCATTGGAGGGCAGGAGATCTATATGCCCGTGGTACACCCGGCTGAAATTTGGAAAGAATCCGGTCGATGGTACAAGATCGGCGATGAAATGGGCCGCTTCAAGGACAAAAATGGTCGCGACATGGTTCTTGCCATGACCCATGAAGAAGTAGTCACCGATCTGGCCCGTCGAGAAGTGCAATCGTATAAACAGCTGCCCATGCTTGTCTATCATATTCAAACCAAGTGGCGTGATGATCCCCGGCCTCGGGCGGGTTTGATTCGAGTGCGAGAATTCACGATGAAAGACAGTTACTCGCTGGACCAGGACGAAGCTGGTTTGGACGTCCAATATCGAGCTCATTATCAGGCCTATTTCAATATCTTTCACCGCGCTGGCATTCCAGTGATAGCCGTGAAATCAGATGTCGGCATGATGGGCGGCAGCTTGGCGCACGAATATATGTATCTCACACCCGTGGGTGAGGATACATTGATGATTAGTGATGAATGCGGCTATTCGGCTAATCGGCAAATTGCCCGATTTCAGAAATCGAAAGCAGCAGCAGAAAAGCCCTTGGATTTGGAAAAAGTAGCCACCCCGGATACGCCCACCATCGAAGCCCTGGCAAAGCTCCTGGATGTTCCAAAATCCAAAACCGCCAAAGCTGTCTTTATGATGGCTAAATTTAGGGATGGAGACGACCACAACGAAAAACTTATTTTTGCCATCGTTCGCGGAGATATGGATGTCAACGAAACCAAGCTGCTCAATGCAATCAAAGCCCAGGAATTACGGCCTGCCCAGGAAGAAGAAATTGCTGCTATTGGCGCTGTTGCCGGATACGCCTCTCCCATCAATTTAAAGGGTGCGCTCATTGTTGTAGATGATGTAATTCCCGATTCGCCCAATTTGGTGGCGGGTGCTAATGAAAAGGATTTCCACTATAAAAATGTGAATTACGGTCGTGATTATGAGGCCGAAATAGTCGCTGATATTGCGATGGCCCAGGATCAAGCTCCTTGTCCCGAGTGCGGAAAGCCAATGCGTTCTTCTCGTGGAGTTGAAGTCGGCAATATCTTCAAGCTGGGAACAGATTATGCGCAAACGCTTGGGGCAACTTTCCTGGATAAGAATGGCAAAGACAAGCCTATTGTTATGGGTTCCTATGGCATCGGCAGCGGGCGTCTACTTGCTTGTGTGGCAGAAGATTCCAATGATGATTACGGCCTCATTTGGCCGAT
>PVMS01004986.1_pt1 | contig 10940 bp, 7 predicted proteins | sample 1853461 | NCBI WGS metagenome assembly PVMS01 (sample SAMN08582032, study PRJNA380276) | Marine sediment metagenome, whole genome shotgun sequencing project. | isolation source: ocean sediment barecode stripped | collected 2017
GGAGAGGGCGTAGCATCGCTTCGCAATGCATTAGTCGAACTTACAAAGCAAGCGGTTCCTGAATCTTTAACAGCGTGGCCGGAACTATCCGCAGCAGCATCAGAACTGGGTGCTACTTCGACAGTGCCAGTGCGCCGCGCCGAAGTGGAGCGTCTTTTGATCGATGGTGCTACTGGCGCACATGCAAACGTACTTGAGTATCTGGGCGAGGATGCTGCTGGCAGGGTCGAAGAGTGTCGCGACCAGCTATTCGGTGCGGAACCGCCGCTCGCGAGAGAGGCGCGCGTTCGCTACGCCTGGGTCAGAGATGTGCTTGGCGATGTGCAGGAAAAAGTACCCGTGTTCTTGTCCTGGCGAAGCCGTCTAACGCAATTCATGAATCAACCCATTCCCGGCACGATTGGCTTGTTCCTGGTCATGGCAATTGTTTTTCAGGCGGTGTTTGCCTGGGCGACGCCAATGATGGATCTGATCGATGGTTGGACGGCAGCACTGGGTAGCTCGGTTGCCGGCCAATTGGGAGGTGGCTGGTTCTCGAGTTTGGTCGCGGACGGCGTTATCGCCGGTGTCGGCAGTGTGATTATTTTCTTGCCGCAAATTCTTATTTTGTTCTTGTTCATTATCTTGTTGGAAGACTCCGGTTATCTTGCCCGGGCTGCCTACTTGCTTGACCGCGTTATGCGTTCGGTAGGCTTGTCTGGCCAGTCAATTATTCCGATGATTTCCAGTTTCGCGTGCGCCGTGCCAGGCATTATGGCGACGCGCGTTATCCCGAACAGACGCGACCGCATCGCGACTATAATTGCGGCGCCATTTATGACGTGTTCGGCACGCCTGCCGGTATACGCGCTGCTTATCGCAGCTTTTGTACCTGCCAGCGCTGTAGGATTCATGAATCTTCAGGGCCTGGTGTTGTTCGGTTTGTACATGTTCGGCATCGTCGCAGGCGTGCTCACCGCGCTGTTAATTCGCAAGACCGCCCTGCGCGGTCCTAAGCCACCGTTTGCCTTGATGCTGCCGGAATTTCGTCGTCCTAACGTGCGCACGGTGCTGATGCAGTTACTAGGCCGCGCCAAGGTATTTTTGCGTCGCGCCGGTACGGTCATCTTCACCGTTGCGGTCATAGTGTGGGCACTTGCGTATTTCCCGCGAGCGACCGACATCGACCCATCACTAACGGCAAACGAAACGGCCGCAGCGCAACTCGAACAAAGCTGGCTGGGGCGAGCCGGTCACGTCGTCGAGCCGGTGTTCGAGCCTTTAGGTTGGGACTGGCGCGTGTCGTCCGCCGTCATTGCCGGATTCCCCGCTCGGGAGGTTGTCATCGCAGTTCTCGGAACGGTCTATGCAGTGGGCAGCGATGCCGATGAGGCGACGCTATCGCAACGGCTCAGAGCCTCAAAATGGCCGGACGGACGTCCGGTCTTTACGCTACCGATGGTCATCGGCCTGCTGATTTTCTACGCCTGCTGCCTGCAATGTGCAGCAACCTTGGCGGTCATACGCCGGGAAACAAACAGTTGGCGTTGGCCGATTTTCGCCTGGGTTTACATGACAAGTATTGGTTACTTCGGCGCCTTACTGGCTTTCCAATTGCTTTAGGCGCGATACCGCTTCGCTCAATATGGCGTCATCTTTAGCAAAACAAAAACGCAGGCGCGTGCCGGTGAACGGTTGCTCACAAAAGACGGACAACGGTATCGAGGCAACGCCGTGATCCCGTGTCCATTGAGTTGCGATGTCGGTGTCTCGCGCATCACTAACGCTACCGTAGTCAAGCACTTGAAAAAATGTGCTCTGCGCGGGGGAAAGGCGAAATCCAGTGTTCTTAAATTGATCGCAAAAATGGTCGCGCTTGTGCTGATAGAACTTCGCTACCTGGCGATGAAATTCCGGATGCTCTGTCAGGAAATCAGCAATGCCGTGTTGTATCGGAGTGCTGACTGAAAATGTCGTGAACTGGTGTACCTTGCGAAATTCAGCGGTCAATTGGGCGGGCGCCATGCAATAGCCTATTTTCCAGCCAGTAGCGTGGTAGGTCTTGCCGAACGAGCTAACCACGAAACTTCGTGACCATAGCTCGTCGAGACCGACAACGCTGTGATGCGCAGCACCATCGAAAACGATATGTTCGTACACTTCATCGGACAACAAATAGGCTGAGGATTCGCTCAAAATCGCTGCCAGTTGCTCAAGGTCAAGCTTGCTTAAAATTGCGCCAGTCGGATTGTGCGGGAAATTGATGATGAGTAGTCGGGTTTTCGAATTAACGGCGTCGCGCAGGCGTTGCCAGTCGACGGCAAAAATCTGCGTATCTTGGTCGAGGGCCAGCGGCACATGCCGTGTAATTCCACCTGCGAGGGTGACCGCGGGCTCGTAAGAGTCGTAGGCTGGATCAAGGACAATAACTTCGTCGCCAAGCCGAACGATCGCCTGAATTGCACAAAATAATCCCTCCGTTGCACCGCAGCAAATCGTTATCTCGTCGTCGGCATCGAGATCGCGATCTTGCTCGAGCGCAGTTTTTCTCGCAATCGCCTGGCGCAGTGCTGGCACGCCGGGCATTGGGGCGTATTGATTGGCGCCGTTTTTGAGGTGATATGCGACACGGTCTGTCAACTCGTCCGGCGGCTCGAAACTCGGAAATCCCTGGGATAAATTTATGGCGCCACAATCGGCCGCGAGCTGGCTCATGACCGTAAAGATGGTCGTTCCTACGTTGGGAAGTTTGCTGTCGGGGCTAGGAAGCATGATCGTACGACCATTCTATGGGAAGTCAGGCTTGCTTGCCCGCGAAGGGGCGGCCGTACTTTCGTCGGCTGGCGAATGAAACGGGTTCATAGTTAGCTAGCCAGGAACGGAACTGCTGCGCTCCGATTGGTTTACTGACGAAGTAGCCTTGTGCTTGCTCGCAACCAATAGCCGTAATCCGGCGCATTGTTTCAATATCTTCCACGCCCTCTGCGACGACGCACAGATGCATGCTGTGGGCCAGGTTCACCGTGGTCTCGACGATACTGTCGTTGTGCTCATCCTGCGCCATCGACGTGACGAAAGATTTGTCTATTTTGAGTTCGTGCAATGGAATATCACGAAGTTGTGCGAGCGAAGAGTGGCCAGTGCCGAAGTCGTCCATCGATATCTTTATACCGATGTCGCGCAAGCACTCGAGAACGGAGATCGCGTGCCGAATATTTCGCATGATCGAGCTTTCTGTTATTTCCAGAGTTAGGTTTTTTGCGTCCAGGCTGTGCTCATTGAGAATCTGCATGACGTGATAAGGAAGGTATTCGTCCTGCAGGTCCCTGGCTGAAAGATTCACCGAGATCTGCAAATCATGACCGGCATCTTGCCAGCCGCGGCACTCCCGAACTGCCTCGGTAATTACAAATCGAGTCAGTAAGACGATCGTTCCGGACTGCTCAGCGGCGGGTATGAAGTCATCGGGTTGCAGAAAGCCGAGCTCAGCATGCTCCCACCGCACCAGTGCCTCAGCGCCGCAAACATTGCCGTCGGGTAGAGAAAGTTTTGGTTGAAACCAAACCTGTACTTCGCCACGCTGCAATGCCGCTGGCAAGTCGTTCGCGATGCGCAGGCGGCGCAGGAATTCGTCCTCGCGGCCAGGCTGGTAAACTCTGACACGTTCATGCGCGGCATTGGCCTCAGTGCGCGCAATAGCAGCGAAGCGCAGTAGATCGGCCGGAACGTCTCCGTGGCGTGGAAACTCGGCAATGCCAATTTCGGTCTGCAATATCACGTTCATGCGACCCAGGGTGACGCCCGATCCTAATAGCCCCTCGATGCGGTCGACGTAAGACATCGCGTTTTCGCTGTCCTGCCCGGGCAAGACGAGGACAAATTCGTTAGTCCCTGTCTGTCCAAGAACTTCGAACTCGTCGAGATTCGCTCGCAAGTGTCGAGCCGCCATGCGGATCAGTTCATCAGTCGCGTTATGGCCCAGAGTCGACGAAATTTCGCTCATCCGAACCAGGCCGATCGAAAGGATTGTGACACTGGTTTCGTCCTTGCGCGCTTGCTCAACCAGGCCCGTCATCACTTTCAGAATCTTTGACCGATTCGGAAGGTCCGTTAGTGGATCGTGCAGTGCAGAATGCGAAATTCTCTGTTCGCGATCTGCAATCGCCGATTGCATGGCATTAAAACTGGCCGCAAGTTCGCCAAATTCGTCGTCGGACTTGATGGCGATACTGGTATCGTAATTACCCGAGATCATGCGGCGTGCAGCGGCGCCGAGCGTCTTTAAGGGTTGTGCGATTGTTGTCGAGAACCATGCGCCAATCAGTACAACGAACAGTAGTAACACAGCACCAAAAACCATCAAGCCTTGGCGCGCCTCAACGTACGGCAGCATCGCGTCGCGTAATGATCGTTGCAAGATGACCAAAACGGTTTCATCGCCGCGTACGAATGCCGTTTGAATGGTTAATGATTGATCGCCTTCTTCATCCGTCATGAAAACGACGCCGTTTTGAGAATTCAGCTGCCAGTTTTCCTGCGCTGTGCTGCGTGTGGAAATTATTGTTGTCGCCGGTGTATCGGTGTGTACGAAGGTGGTTTCGAGACCCGTGAGCTCAGTGACGCGACGGGCAAGCTTTTCGTCGACGCGAAAGCCGGCAACGACCCACGCGATGGTTGTCGGTGCGCGCAAGGGCACAGTAAACACGTGATAGGCATCTTCGAACATGAATGCTGTAGTTTCGAATGACTCTCGGCCCGAGGCCTCGGCCAAAATTTGCGGATCGACCAAGTTTCTCGCACCGATATCAATGGTGCTAACGATGGGTCTTCCGTCGATATCGAGGATAGCCAGCAAGTCTGCGTCAACACGCCTACTGTGATTGTCGAGAACTGAACGAATCGTGATCGCATCGCCCGTTGCAATCGCTTCCTTCAAACCGTAGTCCGCTGCGAGTACCTCCACGCTGGTTCGGAGTTGTTCCGCGCGAGCGGTTAGATATTCATTGACGACCAGGGCGCCGGTATTCAGTGAATCGTTCGCCCGCGCCTGAACGTCATGCTCGACTGTTTGCATTACAGCGAACATGGTTACGACCTGCGCTACTCCGAGGGGAATAATCGTCAAAAGGAGCAGTTTGGTGCGAAAACTCGCTCGCATTTTCATCGTCGCCGACCATGTCTAAATCAAAGCTTCACGAATTTTAATTAGATTTAGTCAAATAGAACGTGCGACAGGTCACGGATAACGACGGGGATTCGGGATTAGACTAAGCAGTAGCCTCAATAGATGGATTGAGCGAGTGACAATTGCCAGGAATTACAAAGACATATCTGCGCTGGGAGTGTTAGCCCTTGCGGCGGCATGGTGTACAGAGGTATTTGCCGTAGGCGTCGAGGTGCGGGTAATCGGGCCGCAGGGTGAGCCGGTCGCCGATGTTGTTGTTTTTATCGAACAGGGAGGTGTAGTGCCGACCGCACTCCCGGACACGCCAGCGACAATGGACCAACGCGATAAGCAGTTTGTCCCACATATTCTGGTTATTCGTAAAGGCCAATCCGTCGTGTTTCCGAACTCAGATGTCGTCGGCCATCACGTGTATTCGTTTTCCAAGCCAAACAATTTTGCATTGCCGCTTTATAAAGGCGACGTGCATGACCCAATTACCTTTGACCACGATGGTGTGGTGACGTTGGGCTGCAATATTCACGATCACATGCTCGGATACATTGTGATTGTCGACACCGATGTATTCAGCACAACGGACGAATCAGGTCGTGTCTCGCTGACAACGGGCGATGATGCTACGCAATATACCGTTCACATTTGGAGTCCCAGGCTCCGCGAAGCGGAAGATTCTCTAAGCAAAAAGTTGCACATTTTGGATCACGAAGATGCGCAACTAACATTTACCCTGCAGAAAAGTCTGCGCGCACCGCATCAGTCATTGTCGGATGGAGTGAAATGGTCAGAATACTGATCAGTCTTGCAGCGCTTTGCTTTGTTTCTGCCGGCGTGCACGCGGCGGAAATCGCCGCAGGTCATGAAGCAACCATTAGCATTGACGTTGGCTACGTTGATGTATCTGGCTACCCGTCATGGACCGACGGGTCTGTGGGTAAGCTTCGCTATAGCGATGATGGCTTCATCATGAATCGCATATTCATCAAATACAGTGGCCGCATGACTGACACCCTCGATGCGAACATTGTGCTGGACGCTTACGGCGACGACCTCGGCAGTGCCATCGATTTCACACAGGCTTTTCTTGAGTGGCGTCCGGTGCCTACATCGGCGACCCGCTACAAAGTGAAATTAGGTGCGTTTTACCCGCGAATATCGCTTGAAAACGTCGATGCCGGGTGGAGTAGTCCGTACACCATGAATACGTCGGCGATCAATACCTGGATCGCAGAAGAAATTCGTATATTTGGCGCCGAGCTTTCGATAAGCCGAAAACCTGAGTCGCTCGGCGGTGCACATACATTCTCTGTTGATGTCGCGGCATTCTGGGGAAATGATCCGGCCGGTTCGCTGTTGGCCTGGAAAGGATGGTCGGTACACGATCGTCAAACGCGTTTTAGTGATCAATTGCCACTCCCTCCCTTGCCACAAATTCAGCCTGGGATGATGTTGGAACAACAGGACCCCTACGTCGAGCCGTTCAAGGAAATAGATGGTCGCGCCGGTTACTACGCGACCGGCGAGTGGCGATACGCCGAGAAATTTCTGCTAAGGGCAGGTCATTATGATAACCGTGCCGACCCAACCGCAATAAAAGGGGGCCAGTACGCCTGGAAGACGGTTTTTGAGCATGTGGGCATACAGACGAACTTGCCAGGAGACATAGGGCTTGTCTCGCAATGGATGTTCGGATCGACTGCTATGGGGCCGGTCATGTTCCCGAATTCCGCGCGCGCTGTTGATACTGAGTTTGATAGCAAATTTCTCTTACTGACTCGTGCATTTGGGCGCCATCGTGTATCTGTTCGATACGATAAATTTGAAGTCACGCAAAACGACCAGTTGTTTGAAGATAGCAATCCGGAAAACGGTCACGCATGGACATTCGCGTACCAGTTCGGCTTGACAGAGAACCTGAGCGTGGCTTCGGAGTGGCTGAGCATCAAAACGCATCATTGCGGTTGGGTCTATTATGACTTGTCGCCGACAGCGACCGAGACGCAATTTTCCCTGTCCCTCAAACTGAGGCTGTAAGCTCGACAAGACTTAGTCGGCTGGAAAGTCGTAAGAAAAGAGTCGTAAGTCTTCGCGGTAAAAGTCCGCCACTTGTTGTCGCAGATCATGGTCGTAATACTGGGTAAACTTTGTGTGTTCCGAGGAATTGTTCTTGCTCAGTTCGCTCCTGGAAAGCCCGATGCGCTCGCAGATAGTGTCGTACGATTGTTGTAAGTCTTCATAACGGCCGATATAGTCCAGCGCAAGCTCGCCGTCAGCGGTACACAGTTGCCGATACTGAGGCTGCACCAATACCCGTTGTTGAAATCGAGTCCGCTGCAAATATTCCTTCATAAAGGCAACCGCGGTTATCTCGAAGCCAGGATCCGATCGATTCAGGAAAAAACAGCATGAAACAAATCGGTCGAACGGATTTCGCACAAATGCAAACTTAAAATAGCTATCCCACACTTCGGCCTCGAGGTGTGGTCGAATTTCTTTAGCACTGATGTGACCATGACCTAAGCGGGCTAATTGAGGGATGGGCAGGTACTGTTCGCCAAATAGCATCTGCTGTTCCCAGTCATCGGGTCCAGTGTGCTGACGCAACACGGAACGGATGGTATGTGTCGCGGTACCACAAATATATTGTTTCCCCAAATCGTCGCTTTGATTAGAATAACTCCATAGCAGGAGAGTGCGCTTGGACAGACCCGCCAATACAAATGACCACAAATACGTCGTAGGCCAGGACAATATTCGCGTTTTCGGCCTGGATATTCACAATCCGGTGTTCGTGGTATCGGCCTCACTGGTGGTCGCATTCGTTGTCGGCACGCTCATTTTCCTCGATTCTGCCGGTGCTGCGTTTTCTGACATGCGCGTCTGGATTACGACCAAGTTTGATTGGACCTTCATGATTTCGATGAACGTATTCGTTGTATTCAGTCTGTTCATCGCGTGCAGCAAGCTCGGAAGCATTCGTCTCGGTGGCAAAGATGCGAAACCGAGATATGGCTATCCCGCATGGCTTGCCATGTTATTTGCGGCTGGGGTCGGTATCGGGCTGATGTTTTACGGTGTCCTTGAGCCCGTTACACACACGCTAAATCCGCCACTCGGAATCGATCCGGCCAATCAACAAGAGGCCGCGGCAGCAGGAATGTCTGCTGCAATTTTGCATTGGGGATTGCATGCCTGGGCCGTGTACGCGGTCGTCGGTCTCGCATTGGCATTCTTCTGTTTCAACCGCGGATTGCCATTAACGCTGCGTTCTGCGTTCTACCCACTGTTCGGCGATCGTGTGTGGGGCGTTTTCGGCCACGTTGTCGATATCACTGCCGTGCTCGCGACAATCTTTGGACTTGCGACCTCTCTGGGCCTTGGCGCGGAGCAAATCGCTGGTGGCCTCCATTACCTGTTTGATATCGAACCGAGCGGCACGACGAAAATCGTACTGATTACGGCAATCATATGCGTTGCCCTGGCATCGGTTGTTGCCGGCCTGGACAAGGGTGTAAAACGGCTCAGTGAGATCAACATGGGTCTCGCCGGACTGTTACTTCTGTTTGTCATCATTGCCGGCCCAAGCTTGGTCATTCTCAAAACGATGTTGCTTGCCTTCTACGACTACGCGCGATACCTCGTGCCAATGAGCAACTGGATCGGTCGTGAAGACAGCGCCTTCTATCACGGTTGGTCGACGTTCTATTGGGCGTGGTGGATTGCCTGGTCGCCGTTCGTGGGAATGTTCATCGCCCGAGTCAGCTATGGGCGAACCGCCAGAGAATTCATTACCTGGGTCTTGCTCATCCCGACCTTCATCGGCGTCATCTGGATGTCGACCTTCGGTGGCACCGCGCTACATCAGTTGCTAACAGAAGGTTATCGCGGTGTTGCGGATGCCGTTCCGGAACTGGCAATGTTCAAGATGCTTGAGGGCTTGCCGTTCACTGGTTTCGTATCTGTGGTGGCGCTGATACTGATCGCAATATTTTTCGTCACGTCTGCCGACTCTGGCTCCCTGGTCGTCGATACGATCACGGCCGGCGGAAAAATGGATGCGCCGGTGCAGCAGAGAGTTTTTTGGTGCATTTTGGTCGGACTGGTTGCGATCGTGTTACTGCTCGGCGGTGGCATCGCGTCGCTGCAGGCGCTGGCTATATCCGTCGGCCTGCCGTTCAGTATCGTGCTGTTACTGATGTGCGCGAGCCTTTACAAAGGCATGCGCGAAGAGCTCGACTAATCCTTGTAATCCGCTTGTTGCAGATCGAGCATTCGCAGCAGGGCAGGCCATTCATACTTACCGTGCGGAAATATTTCGTATTGACCGGCGGCGGCCGCACAGACTGCGTCTGACGGTACGGTGTATTCTTGGCCGGTGGCCAATACCTGCATTTGCGTCCTGCACGACCGTTCGAGGTAGTACATCAATATGAACGCTTCGCCAACCGTGGCCCCGCACGTCAATATACCGTGGTTTCGCAAGATCATTACTTTCTTGTCGCCGAGGCTCGCGGCGAGCCGCTGCCGCTCTGCGACCTCGGTCGACATGCCTTCATAGTCGTGATACGCGACCTGCTTATAAAATGGCATCGCGTCCTGAATCATCGGAATTAAGCCGCTCTTCAGCGCCGACACTGCCAGGCCATGCTCCGAGTGACTGTGCATGACGCAATGCAAGTCCGGCCGTGCGGCATGTATCGCGCTGTGAATGACATAGCCGGTGACATTGACGTCATCGTCATTGCTGCGATCGTCGCTTGCAGAACCGGGATCAACGACATTGCCGTCGATATCCAGCGTGATGAGATTCGATGCTGAAATTTCGTCATGGCGCAGGCCAAACCGGTTGATCAGAAAATTTTCCGTGTTGGGTACCTTCGCTGTAATGTGATTCCAGATAATGTCAGAGAAGCCGAACATGTCCGCGAGTCGGTAGCACGCGGCGAGGTCGACCCGCGTCTGCCATTCAGCAGCGCTGTACTTCGATTTGCTTGCTTCTTTTAACGTAGTCATATCAGCTGCTCCGCGTTCGACTGTCGTCGTTTGCTTTGGTCTATCAACCAGGCTTTGAATACCGAAACTTCCGGTCTCTTGAGGTGTTTCTTCGGGCAAACGACATAGTAAGCGTAGTCGCTGTGCAAGGTAGTGTCGAATGGCCTGACGAGGCGCCCCGATGCCAAACGGTCGGCGACGAAATGAGCGGAGCCCAGAGCAACACCCAGCCCGTCGATAGCGGCCTGGATCAGGACATTAGTGTCATCAACAACAGTGCCGCGCTGCGGGTCGACGTTTTCGATGCCGGCAAGCGCAAGCCAGTCTGACCATGGGACATGATCGGTATCGTGTAGCAATGTGTAGTGTGCAAGGTTTTCGGGCGTCGTTAGCGGGTATTCGCCTTGCATGAATTGCGGAGAACAGACCGGGAAAAAGTCGATATCGAGGACGCGATCGGAAACGACGCCACGCCAATCACCCTTGCCATAGGTAATCGCGATGTCAACCGGCTGACGCCTGAAGTCGGCCGCTTCATTGGAGTGCGTAAGCGACAATTCGATGTGCGGATGCTTGCGACGAAAATCATCCAGTCTCGGCGATAGCCACTTCGCAGCAAATGAGGGCGCAAGTTTGACCGTCAATGCGGCGCTTGCGACGTCCTTGTTAAGTTCCGCGACAGACTCCCCAATCCGATCAAACGCGTCGCGCACCACCGGCAATAGAATCTTGCCAGCCTTGGTCAATTCGAGTTGTCGCGGCAAGCGCAGAAACAGCGCCGTGTCCA
>PVMS01025436.1_pt1 | contig 10940 bp, 10 predicted proteins | sample 1853461 | NCBI WGS metagenome assembly PVMS01 (sample SAMN08582032, study PRJNA380276) | Marine sediment metagenome, whole genome shotgun sequencing project. | isolation source: ocean sediment barecode stripped | collected 2017
CGTTTCCTTCTGACCTCGTGGCGGTCCTTCTTTGGCAAAGCGGCGAGCCACGCCTCGGGATCGTCCGGGAGGTCGATCACCGCAGTCATGGACTCGCCGGCGGAGGTGAAGCGATGACCCCCTTCCTCCAGGGCGTCGCGGAGAACCGAAGCAGCCTCCTCCGGCAGGCTGTCGAACGAAAATCGGTGTGCTGGAAATGCCTCAGAGACGGCCTCCAGCGCCACCCGCGGGTCGCCAAGAGGGCTGTGGTAATCGGTCAGGTCGGCGTCGCCGCAGAACATCACTGTGCGGTCGGAAACGCGCAGTGGGAGACCACCCGTTGCTCCGGCTGCCAGCGCCAGGCGATCGGCGCCCGCTCGGTGGCGCCACCACGTCTCCAGAAAGGCGCTTTCCGGGAACGGACCTGTACCGAGTGCGGTCGGGGGGTGAGTGAACGGCTCGTTGGTCCACTCGGTGGACACGGAGGTCATGCGCGGGTGACCGTACCGACCGGCCTACCCCCTCCGAACACCGTCGGCGCGGCGACCTCCGACAACGCCTCTCGCATTGCGCCGGAAATGAGGCCCAGCTGATCGGCGGCGGAGACGGCAGCCGCCACTGCAGCAGCGTCGTTTCCGGTACGTGCCTTGGCGGCAATCCCGACGCCGTGACGGCCGAGACCGATCGCACCTTGGGCGCCGACCTTGACCGGTCCGCCCCACCAGCGACCGAGTAGGACGTCGGGACGCTCGTTGCCCGCAACCAGCGAGGGAAATCGGGCTACCGCATCGGCGGCCATGGCGAACCGGTTGTCGACGGTCAGCCTGGCAAACGCCAGTGCCAGGCCTTTGATGGTTCCCCTCGCCGCCTGCGCACCGCAATGGTCGACCCCTGCCGGAGCGGTGGCGACGCCGGTGACGTCGGCGATCAATTCGACGATCCCAACCTGGAGAGGATGGTCGGGCTCGAGGTACGTCTCCGTTGGCCAGCCGGCTGCGACGCAGGCTGCGAGCATCCCTGCATGCTTGCCGGAGCAGGTGTGAAAGATCGATCGTTGGTGGCGAGCGCCACGTTGTTGCCGCAGGGCAGTGGCGCCCTCCGAGAACGGCCACGCCAGGGGGGTGTGAAGCGCAGCCTCGTCGAGCCCTGCTGCCCCGAGGATGGCGCGAACGGTGGCGAGATGCACCGGCCAGCCGCCGTGGCTGGCACAAACGACCGCGAGGTGCTCGGGTGAGATCTGGAGCCCGGCTTCCATGGCAATCGTCGCCTGGAAGGGTTTGACCGCAGATCGGTAGTACATGGGGTGATCGGGTTCGCCGGAGCTCAGCAGTTCGTTGCCTGCGGCGTCCACTGCATACACGTCGACATCATGGATCGCTTCGCCCAACCCAGATCGGACGATGACGAAGCGCACCGCAGCTACCGCTCCTTGAGGACGTCCCCGGCGTCGACGAGGCCTTCCTTGTATCGGCGCGTTACCTCGGCGCTGATCACGTCGTGGACGTCGTACACACTCCGTCGCTCCTGAGAAACCATGCGTTCGGCGTCGGTGAGGGTGCCCTGGATGGTGATCAGCTCATCATCGTCGAGCGAGGGTAGGTGGGCGAGGAAGTCATCTTGCAGGATGCGGTCGACCGGATGCCGCTCCTCACCACCCGATTCCGGAGGCTCCAGCGGAAGCTCCTTCGGGATGGGGCTACGGTGGGTGCCGCCCACCCCTTTGGCGAGGATCTGTGGCAACGCTTCGATCAGTGTCCTGGTCTCCTCGCCGGAGCGGCGTCGCAGCTCGAAGGAGAGCAGATCCATCCTGCCGTGAAGCATCCTGCGGTAATAGGAAAGCTCGGTGTCGAGGTCGTCGAGCACAGCTCGTCGTTCCCTGAGTTGGTCGATCGAGAGCGATTCGAGATCTGCGATGTAGGCCGGATCGATGACTTCGTCGATGCGGCGTCGGCGCGGTTCCACTGCTCGACTCCCTTTCCGATTATCAGGAACAGTAGTGGCGGACGGTCGGGTAGGGGTTCACAGCCACCCCATTCGGCCGGATCTCGAAGTGGACATGCGGTGAGGTGTAGCGGGCGTTGCCGCTGCTGCCGAGGTAGCCAATGATCGTTCCCGCGCTGACCCGTTGTCCGGATGAGATGTTGGTTGGGTGGCTCTCCAGATGGGCGTAGTAGTAGGTGATTCCGTCGTCCGAGTACACGTGCGTAGACACACCGCCGAGGCGGTTCGACGAGAAGCGCACCGTGCCATCGACGACCGCGACGAGGGGAGTGTTGCGGCTGTTGAACATGTCGACGCCCTTGTGTGTTCGCCCCCCGGAGCGCGGCGCCCCCCAGGTGTTGATGAACGAAGCCCCGCCGAGCACCGGGCACTGGAACCCGGGGGTTACCTCTGGCGGGAGACCACCGGCTTTTCCGCTCTGGCCGGCCACGCGTGCGGCTTCCTCGGCTCTGCGGCGGGCTTCGGCCGCCTGGAGCTCCCTGCGCTCTTTGGCGAGGCGATCGATGGCCGCCTTTTCGGCTGCGGTGGCGCTGGCGTACGTGGCGCGGGCCTGCTCGGCCAGCTCGGCGGTGCGTTCGACGAGCGCGGCCGTTTCGGCCTCGAGGGCTTCTACCTCGATCCGCTGCTCGTCGAGGTCGAGCGTGAGCCGATCCATCTCGCGAGACACCGCCTGGAGCCGGTCGAGGTCGGCGAGGTCGCGGCTCGCCGCGTTGTCGATGAGAACCCGGGAGGTGAGGAGATCCTGGATCGAACCAACCTCGAATGCGGTGGTGACGATGGTGCGGCCTCCCGAGGTGTAGGCCTCGATGACGAGGTCTCTGGCGATGACCCTGAGTTCGGCGACCTCGATCTGATAGGCCTCGATCTTGTGCTCGAGAAGGCCGATGGTGTAGATGAGGCTCTCCTTCTGAGTCGTGACCTCCTCCAGGGCGAGCAGCGCTGCCTCCAGCTCTTCCTGCGACTGTTTCCAGGCTTCTAGGGCGTGCCCTGCCTCGTGTTGCGCCGTATCCAACTGGTCCTCGGCGCGTTCAACGTCCTCCTCGGTCTGCGCAGACGCGCCGGTGGGGACGGCCGCCATCAGGGCGAACATCACAACGACCACCACGGCGCGCGAAAAGCGCGAAATCATCATGCGAGCCCTCAGGCTACAAGTCGGCCCGAGAAATAGGGCATGCCAAGACCGGTCAGGACAACAGCAGCACGCTCATCCAGAACAGCGGCGCTGCCAGGAAGACCCCGTCGATCGGGCTGAGATGTCCAGGGGCGCGTTGAGTGTGGACGACCGTGCCGGCCCGGATCAGTGATCCGAAGACCCGCCCGGCGATCAGACCGACCGCGGCAGCAACGGAGGAGAAGAGGCCGGTGGCGAGGTCGATCTCCGGTGCGAGCAGCCCGATAAGCACTCCCGCGACGATCGATCCGACAAGAGTTCCGACGTTGGGATCGAGGGTCTGGCCACCGTATAGCGCGGTGGCGAGCGCGGCGAGGATGCCCGCGGCGACCACGAAAGTGAAGGCCAGCACGGTCATCGTCGAGATCATGCGGAGGAGCACCAGGGCGCCGGTGCCGGTGGCTGCGATGACTGCGACGGTAGCTGTTGCGCCGATGGCGGTGACGTCGCGCTGCCTCTGGTCGAATATGGGCCAGGCGACGGCGACGATCACTGCAGCCGCCACCGCGCCGGCCCACCCTTCGAGGCCCCATGCGTATGTTGCAACTCCGGCGGCCGGTGGCGCGATGATCAGCGCGTAGACGTTCAGCCGCGCCTGGTTGCTGTCGTCTGTCTCCGTCAGATCCCAGATCCAGGCAAGCGCTGCGCCGACAGCGACCACGACAAACCATTCGATTGGGATCCATGAGGCGATGAAAAGAGCGAGCAGGAGGATGAACGAGAGCACGTTCTCCGTGGGATCGGCGACAGCCCCCTCTGCGACGTACTCTCCGCCAGACACCGGGGGGATGATGGCCACTTCGTCGCCGGCGCCGACCTTGGTCGCCTTGTCGGCTGGTTCGCCATTGACCCAGACCCGCGCTGCGGTTAGCCCGTCAGCGAAGTCCGCTCCATAATCGGCGACTGCCTGGTCGAGGACCTCGCCCACCGTGGTGGCGTCGACATTGACTTCGGACACGCCTGCGCTCTCTCGGAGCCCGGCAAAGAGGCGGAGTGTTGCCATGGCCGGAAGGGTAGTGAGTCGCGAATCGCGAGTCGCAAGTCGCAAGTCACGAGCCCAGAAGGTTCTCCTTTCCCACGAAGTCGGGGAGGAGCGGAGGGGCTCTGGGAGGTTCTTCGCCTCTCCCACGAAGTGGGGGAGGCGCGAGCCGGCGAAGCAGGCGAGCGGAGGGGGCTCTGGGAGCCGGAGTGTCTTGATTGGCTCACCTGGCCGGCAGACGCCAAACCTATCCCACGGTTCCCGTGCACTCGCCGAAACCGATGATCGGGGCGCCCTCGGATGCGCAGCCGCCCCGGATGATCACCGTGTCGCCGTCTCCGAGGTAGGAGAGCTCGGAACCGTCGTCGAGCTTGATCGGCTCGTTTCCGTTCTTGGTGATCTCGAGCAGGCTGCCGAGCGTGCCCGGCTCCGGCCCGGAGACGGTCCCTGAGGCGAACAGGTCGCCGGCGCGGACGGTTGCTCCGTTGACGGTGGCGTGAGCGAGTTGCTGGCGCATCGTCCAGTACATGTCTGCGAAGCCGGTGCGGGTCACCACCGTCCCCGCCTCGGCGCCGTTCGGGATGACCTCGACCTCGAGCCGCAGGTCGACCCCGGTATGCCCTTCGGTGCGCAGATAGGGCAGCACCTCTGGCTCCTGATGCGGGGGGTCCACCCGATACGGGGCCACCGCGTCCAGCGGAACGATCCACGGCGAGATCGACGTCGCAAAGGACTTGCCGAGGAACGGTCCAAGCGGCTGGTACTCCCATGCCTGGATGTCACGAGCCGACCAATCGTTGACCAGGCACATCCCGAAGATGTGTTCCTCGACGTCGCCTGCCGCAAGCGGCTCGCCGAGCGCGGTGCCGTTGCCGGTGACGAACCCCACCTCGAGCTCGAAGTCGAGTGCCTTCGAGGGACCGAACGCCGGAGGTCCACCGTCCGGACCGCGACGCTGCCCGGTGGGTCGGCTGATCGGCGTGCCGGAGACGACCACGGTGCCCGCCCGACCGTGGTAGCCGACAGGGAGGTAGCGCCAATTGGGGAGTAGCGGCTCCGCATCCGGTCGAAACAGTCGGCCCACGTTGGTGGCGTGGTGGATCGATGAATAGAAATCGACGAAATCGCCGACCTCGATGGGAAGGTGCATGGTGACGTCTCGTTGGGCGACGATGGCCGTGTTGGCGATGCCGGTCGCTGCGACCTCCTCGTTTCCCTCGCCGAGGAGCTCTGCAACCCGGGTGCGTACCGCGGTCCACGCTGGCCGACCCAGGGCGAGGAAGGGGTTGAGGGACGGGGCCGAGAACACCTCATCGGGCAGCGCAAGGGCGTCGAGCAGGCCCGCTCCGGCTACTTCATCGAGGTCGAGGATCGACTCGCCGATCGCCACCCCGGGCCGGGGCTTGCGGGTTTCGCCGCTGAACACCCCGTATGGCAGGTTTTGGATCGGGAACCCGGAACCCTGCGGCACCCGCACCCACGATCGAGCGCTCGCCGGTACGACGAAGGTCACGGCAGGTAGCCGAGCTTGGCCAGGTCTTCCACCGGCTCGTCGAATTCGCAGCTCCCGTAGGCGACGAAACCGTGGCTGCGAGTTTCGCCGATCGCATTCGGGCCGATCCGCTTCCCCTGCCACACGACTCCGGCGAAGCTCAGCTCGAAGGACCCGGGGTCGGTGTCGGCGACGATGGCCTCGATTGTCGGTACACCGGCTCCCCCCCTGGCGGCGACAGATGCGGTCAGCAGGTTGACGAATCCGTGACGCATCACGCCGAGGATCTCGTCGTAGTGCCGGATCGGGTGGTGGAGTCCCGCGGTCGTCTTGAACGGCAGATCGTGTTCGGTGCAGGCGACGATGAACCCGGCGACCTCGTCGGTGGATGGAAAGTCCTCAGGCAAAGGTCCGCCACAGCGCAGCTTGGCCCCGCCCTGGCGAAGTGCCTCGCTCACGACCGCAGCGATGCCGCGGACGGTCGCCGGGATCGAGCCGTCGCCAGGGACCTCCAGGAACGGGACGACGGTTTCGGTGATCGAGGCTGCCGTGGTGAACAGCCGTTTGATCGCCTCGGTGTCGGACCCAGGCGGGATGCGTGTTTCGGCAAGCTCGATAGTCGCAGCCGGCTCCATCTCGGAGTGGAACGCCGCTGCCGCGGCAGCCGACCCGGCTGGGTCGGTGTCGAACACGACACCGATCGGCCACGGTGCCTCGCCGCGGTCCATCGTCGCAACGAGGACCCCGGCGAGTTCCTCGAGCCGGGTGGCAGAGCACAGGAAGCGCCCGGCGATCCATCCCTCAGCCGAGGCGCGGGCCGCCCGGTAGCCGGCCACAGCAGCGGCCATGTCGCGCGAGGCTGGTGGGAACAGCCCCGCATAGTCGATCAGGCCACGGAACATTTCTTGCCGGGCGTCTGGGATGAGAACCGTCACCACCGCCACTCCAACCGTCCGTGCGGACATATGAGCATGTGGCACCTGACAGGCACGGTCACCGGCCGCCGAGCCAGGTCCAGGCGTAGTCGTCCTCCTCGGCGTCCCGTCCACCAGGGCCAAGCTCGAGAGGTCGGAAGGTGTCGATCATGACGGCCAGCTCCTGGGTCGCCTCGGCTCCGAGGCTGGCTTCGACGCTTCCCGGCTGCGGGCCATGAGTGTGGCCCGCGGGGTGCAGCGAGATCGACCCGGCCTCGATCCCGGATCCCTTGCGCGACATGAAGTTGCCGTCCACGTAGAAGATGACCTCGTCGCTGTCGACGTTGGCGTGGTTGTACGGCGCCGGGATCGCTTTGGGGTGATAGTCGAATAAACGGGGCACGAACGAGCACACCACCACATTCGGCGCTTCGAACGTCTGATGCACCGGCGGGGGCTGGTGAACTCGTCCCGTGATCGGCTCGAAGTCGTGGATGGAAAACGTGTACGGGTACAGGCATCCGTCCCAGCCGACCACATCGAACGGGTGGTTCTTGTACACGAACCGGGTGGTGCCGGTCCTGGTCTTGACCAGTACGTCGACGTCCTCGCCCTCGACCTCGAGGGGCTCGTTGGGTCCGTGCTGGTCGCGCTCGCAGTACGGAGAGCGCTCCAGGAACTGGCCATTGCGCGACAGGTAGCGACGGGGCGGCCCGATGTGTCCCGTCGACTCCATGATGAGCGCCCGCATCGGCTCCTCTGCATCACCGATCACCCAGCGGTGGATCGTGGACGCTGGAATGATCACGTAGTCACCCGAGGTGAACGGCACGGCCCCGAACGTGCTCTCCAGGGTGCCGGAGCCCGCCTCGACGTACACCATCTCGTCACCGACGGCGTTCTTGACCAGCGGGCTGTCCTCGCTACCGGTGAAGTAGGAGATGCGGATGTCGCCGTTCGCCAGCACGGTGTGACGAGAGGTCACGGGGTCGCCGCCCGCCTTGAGCTGATGGGTGCGGAAGTGGCGTGGCTTGAGTGGATGATTAGGGGTGAGCTCTTGGTCTTCGATGTCGACCGGCTCGATCGCTTGTAGTGCCGTCGGCAGATACTTGTGGTAGAGCAGCGATGAGTCGAAGCTGAATCCCTCTTCGCCCATCAACTCCTCGGCAAACAGGCCACCGTCGGGGTTCTCGAACTGGGTGTGCCGCTTCGGTGGGATCTCCCCGACGCTGCGGTAGTAGGGCATTTTGACTCTCCTGTGGCGTCTCTCCCCCCGTCGGGGAGGGCGGATGTCTCGGGCGCCATGGTACGCAGCCGGCGCTGGGCAAGGACCTGTTGCATGGGGGTGGCATAATCGAGAAGAACTCGCGTGGAGGACCACATGGACACCGATCTCAGGGCCAGAGCCAAGGAATTCGCCTCCAAGGACCCGTTTCCCTTGCAGGGCTTCTCTCACCTCGAGTGGTGGGTGGGCAACGCCTACCAAACCGCGATGTTCCTCAGAAACCTGCTCGGGTTTTCCATCGTCGGCTACCGGGGACCGGAGACCGGGGTCGCAGAGACCAGCTCCTACCTGGTCGAGTCGGGCGCCATCCGCTTCATCGTCACCGGCGCCCAGGCTCCCGAGCACCCGGTCGCCGAGCATGTCCTTCTCCATGGCCCTGGGGTCAAGGACGTCGCGTTCCTGGTACCGGACGCCGAGGAGGCGTTCCAGCTCGCTCTCGATCGCGGGGCCGAGGTCGCCTATAAGCCGTTTGTCACCGAGAACGATCGTGGCAGGGAGGTCGCCGGCGGCATCAAGGCATACGGAGATACCGTTCATTCGCTCGTCGAGCGCGACGGGTCGTTCCCCGACTTCGAACCTCGCGATGACCCCATCGCGGTCTCGGCGGGGCTGCACACCATCGACCATGTGGTGGCCAACGTCGAGGACATGAATCAGTGGGTCGACTGGTACGAGCAGATTTTCGGCTTCACCATGCTCAAGCACTTCGATGACGAGGCGATCTCCACCGAGTACACCGCTCTCATGTCAAAGGTGATGTGGGACGGGGAAGGGATCATCAAACTCCCCATCAACGAGCCGGCAGATGCCAAGAGGCGATCCCAGATCGAGGAATACCTGATGTTCTACCGCTCAGCCGGGGTGCAGCACATTGCGATGGCGACCGACGATCTGCAGACGACGATGGAGGATGTGCACGCCCGCGGGTTGGAGACCATCCACGTACCGGATGAGTACTACGACGAAGCCAAGGCGCGAGTCCCCGACCTCGATGCCGACTGGGATCGGGTCATGGCCAATCGGATCCTGGTCGACTCGGACGAGGGCGGGCAGCTGCTCCAGATGTTCACCAAGATGCTCCAGGACCGGCCAACGGTGTTCTTCGAGCTCATCGAGCGGCGTGGTGCCACCGGGTTCGGCCTTGGCAACTTCAAGGCGCTGTTCGAGGCGATCGAACGGGAGCAAGGAAAGCGGGGAAATCTATGAGTCGCGAGTCGCAAGTGACGAGTCGCGAGTCTTGACGGACACCGTCGAGATCGTCGAGGTTGGGCCTCGCGACGGGCTGCAGAACGAGGATGCGATCCTCGACGCGCCGACCAAAGTGGAGTTGATCCGACGTCTGGTAGCCGCAGGAACGTCGCGAATCGAAGTGGCATCGTTCGTGCACCCGGATCGGGTGCCGCAGATGGCAGACGCAGAGGCGGTCGTTTCCGGGCTCGGTCCCAGCCCGGACGGGGCGTCCTACATCGGGCTGGTCCTCAACCGGCGCGGCCTCGATCGTGCCCTCGCCACCACCGTCGACGAGGTGAACTTCGTGGTCGGGGCGTCGGAAGGTTTCAACGCCGCCAACGCCGGGGTGTCGCCCGACCAGACGATGCAGGACATCGAAGCGATGCTCCCCGATGCCGTGAGCGCCGGGAGGACGACGAGTGTCACGATCTCGGTTGCCTTCGGCTGCCCGTACGACGGAGAGGTGCCGGTCGACGCTGTCGTCGAGCTGGCTCGTCGGGCCGCGGAGAGCGGAGCCGGTGAGATCGCGCTCGGCGACACGATCGGCGTCGCCGTTCCCACCCAGGTCACCGCCGCCATCGAGTCGGTCCGCCCGGTTGTCGGCGGTGCGGTGTTGCGCTGCCACTTCCACGACACTCGCAACACCGGCGCCGCCAACGCGGTGGCCGCGTACCAGGCCGGAGTCTCCGTGCTCGACGCCTCGGTGGGTGGTACCGGTGGCTGCCCATATGCGCCCAACGCAACCGGGAACGTGGCAACGGAAGACTTGCTGTATCTGTTCGAGCGAATGGGCGTGCATACCGGCATCGACCACGAAGCGACGATTGCCACCGGACGCTGGCTCGGCGAACAGCTTGGCAAGAACCTGCCTGCCGCGGTGGCACGTGCCGGCTGGTGGCCGGAGTGAGTCGCGAGTCTGTTTCCTCCCTTTTTGGGGGAGGTGGCACCGGCGTAGCCGGTGACGGAGGGGGCTTAGTTGAGTCGCAAGTCGCAAGTCGTATGTCGCAAGTCCCCGGTCCCGCTTCCTCTCATCCTTGGGTTAGCCGCATTCGCGACGGTCGATCGAGCTCGAAGAGGTCGTGCTCGTGGAAGGATCTGCGCGTATCCTCGCTTCATGGCCATTCGGCTCGTGCTCGCAGAGGACAGCTACATCATGCGGGAGGGGATCAGCTCCGTGTTAGCAATTGCCGATTCCCTCGAGCTGGTTGCTTCCTGCGGAACCTATGACGAACTCATCGAGGCGGTCGAAGAGCACCGGCCCGATGTCGTCATCACCGACATTCGCATGCCGCCAACACAGACCGACGAGGGGATCCGGGCCGCCAATCTCATCCGGGAGCGTTATCCGGAGACCGGAGTCGTTGTCCTCAGCCAATACGCCGAGCCCGAATTCGCCATTGCCCTGTTCGAGGAGGGCTCCGCCGGTCGAGCCTATTTGCTCAAGGAGAAGGTCTCGGATCTCGACCAGCTGACAGCAGCAATCGAGGAAGTTGCCCGCGGGAACTCGGTCGTCGATCCCGATATCGTGGACCTGCTCGTTCACGCTCGAAAGGACTCGATCCTCGACCGGCTGACCGACCGCGAGACGGAAGTCCTAGCCGAGATCGCCAAGGGCCGTAACAACGCAGGAGTAGGGGAAGCCCTCTTCATCTCGGAGCGGGCCGTCGAGAAACACATCAGCTCGATCTTCACCAAGCTCGATCTCAGTCACGAAGAACAGACCAACCGGCGGGTGCGCGCCGTGCTGCGCTACCTGGCCGAGCAAGGCTGATGTCGTGCTAGCCGTACCGGAGAGCTGTGGCCTGCAGGCTGGTCGCGGCCCTATTCATGAAGGACGATGAGGTCATCGTGGAAACCAACGTCAGAGTCTTGATCGTCGACGACCAGGA
>PVMS01155510.1_pt1 | contig 10940 bp, 13 predicted proteins | sample 1853461 | NCBI WGS metagenome assembly PVMS01 (sample SAMN08582032, study PRJNA380276) | Marine sediment metagenome, whole genome shotgun sequencing project. | isolation source: ocean sediment barecode stripped | collected 2017
CGTTTGTCAAAGGAAGGCGAGCAGGGGCGTAAAAAGATTACGCAGTATACACGGTACGGTACGATATTGCTCAGTGTAATCCAGGGATTCGGTATTAGTGTCGGTCTTGAGAAAATGATGTCTCCCGGCGGTGCGGCAGTGGTTATAGATCCCGGCTGGGGATTCAGGATTATGACCGTGATGACCCTGACGGCGGGGACGGCGTTTATTATGTGGCTGGGCGAACAGATAACCGAGCGCGGAATCGGCAACGGTATTTCCCTGATTATATTCGCCGGTATTATTGCCCGGTTGCCGGCTGCAGTCGGAAATACATTCCGTCTACTTTCAACCGGGGAAATGGGACTATTTGTCATAATAATTTTAGTTATTCTGATGGTACTTGTTGTGGCCTTTATCCTATATGTGGAAACGGGTCAGCGACGGATAACAGTTCAATATGCCAAAAGGGTTGTCGGCCGCAAAATGTATGGCGGCCAGAGCACCCATTTACCGTTAAAGGTCAATACCTCCGGCGTGATACCACCGATATTCGCTTCATCAATCATCATGTTCCCGGCAACCTTGGCCAGTTTTATTGCAATTCCGTGGATACAGAACATTGCATCGGCTATGAGACCGGGTAATATCGTATATGAAACTTTATATGTCGGCTTTATATTCTTTTTCTGCTACTTTTATACTGCCGTCACCTTTAATCCGGTGGATGTTGCAGATAATATGAAAAAACAAGGCGGATATATTCCAGGTATCCGTCCGGGCAAACGTACGGCAGACTATATAGACAGAGTTCTTACCCGTATTACTTTAGGGGGTGCCATATATGTTTCTGCAGTATGCGTGCTTCCATCTATTCTGATGACAAAATTTAATGTTCCTTTTTATTTTGGTGGTACTGCCCTTTTAATCGTTGTTGGGGTTGCTATCGATACCATTCAGCAAATAGAATCTCACATGCTGACCCGTCACTACGAAGGTTTTTTAAAGAAAGGCGGGGCTAAAGTGAAAGGAAGATTCTAATCGTCTTGAGCAAACAGGCGTCGGGAGAAGATATGGCGAAAGAAGAAGCAATTAAGGTTGAAGGTACAGTACTCGAAACATTACCCAATGCAATGTTTAAAGTGGAATTGGAAAATAAACATCAGGTACTTGCGCATATTTCCGGAAAGATGCGCATGCACTTTATTAAAATTCTGCCAGGAGATAAAGTTACGGTTGAACTCTCTCCATATGATCTGTCTCGTGGAAGAATAACATACAGATCGAAATAAGGTGGTCATTGATGGCGGACGACAGGTGTATCGGTAATGGTTTAAACTCGGCACACAGTAACTATCGCCCATTGTCTACTACCCTAGTGAAGGAGAAATGTGAATGAAAGTCAGGGCATCGGTTAAGAAAATGTGTGCCAAGTGTAAAATCGTCCGCAGAAAAGGAGTTGTCAGAGTCATCTGCGAGAATAAACGCCACAAACAGAGACAAGGATAAAGGGAGGATAAACTTTGGCAAGAATCTCGGGAGTAGATTTGCCTAGACGGAAACGAGTCGAGGTTGGACTGACATATATTTATGGTATAGGTCCGAGCATATCAAGGCGTATACTCCAAAAACTCGATATTGATCCGAATACAAAGACAGATGATTTGTCTGAGGTTGAGGTCAATAATATTCGCAAGGTGATTGACGGCGAATATAAAGTTGAAGGTGAACTTCGTACTGAAGTTTCCATGAATATTAAAAGATTGATGGATCTCGGATCTTACCGTGGGCTTCGCCATCGAAAGTCACTTCCCGTGCGTGGACAGCGGACAAGTACCAATGCACGAACGCGAAAGGGACCCAAAAGATCTGCAGTTAAAAAGAAAGGTGGCGTTCGAAAAAAATAAAAAGGATATCCGTTTGTTACTCGATATTTTAGTAGCAGTGAATGAATAACGGATAATGAATTTTTAGGCAGGAGCTTAATACATGGCGAAAAAAATCCGTACCAAAAAAAAAGAAAAAAAGAATATACCCAGCGGGATAGTACATATTCATTCAACGTTTAACAATACCATCGTAACAATTACCGACCCTGGCGGTAATGTTGTCGCCTGGTCAAGCGCAGGAGTCCAGGGCTTTAAGGGATCGCGTAAGAGTACACCCTTTGCTGCTCAACTTGCAGCGGAGGATGCCGTAAAGAAGGCCATGGAGCACGGGGTGAAAAATGTTGAAGTGTATGTCAAGGGCCCTGGCGCAGGTCGGGAGTCCGCCCTTCGATCTCTCCAGGCTGCAGGGTTAAATGTTTTGGTGATTAAAGATGTAACACCCATACCGCATAATGGTTGTCGACCACCCAAACGACGCAGAGTTTAAAATAATTGAAAAACGATAATTGAAAAACGAAAATTGAAGATTGTTTGACGGTTTAATTCCATAAAAGGCGGATCAATTAAACGGTCGATCTTCAATATAAAGGGGGAACGTTTGGCTCGATATACAAGTTCAGTATGCCGGCTATGCCGACGGGAAAATTTGAAATTGTTTCTTAAGGGGGATCGCTGTTATTCCGATAAATGCGCTTTTGACCGACGGAGTTATCCGCCCGGGCAGCACGGGCAGCGTCGTGGAAGAAAGATTTCTGATTACGGGATTCAGCTCCGGGAAAAACAAAAGGTAAAACGGATGTACGGTCTTTCGGAAAAGCAATTCCATCTGTCTTTTCAAAAGGCGGACAATCAAAGAGGTATCACCGGAACAAATCTTTTGGTAATTCTAGAACGCAGGTTCGACAATGTTGTTTATCGTATGGGCTTTGTGAATTCTCGCACTCAAGGGCGTCATTTTGTAAGGCACAATCACTTTCTCGTTAACGGGAAAAAAGTCAACATTCCGTCGTATCTCCTTAAGATTGGCGATGTAGTTGAAGTGCGGGAAAAAAGTCGCAAAATTAAGGCGCTGGAAGATGCACTTGATGCTGTGGTGCGAAGAGGCATTCCACAATGGCTGGATCTGGAAAAAGAAAACCTGAAAGGGATTGTTAAGGGGTTTCCCTCCCGTGAAGATCTAACAATGCCGATGCAGGAACAACTCATTGTGGAACTCTATTCCAAATAACCGAGATACGGGATATGAGCCTTGGCGTACATGATGATCTAACGTCTGTATCTCATCCCGCATATCCTTCAATAATCCGATTAAAAAATGGAGATATAATAATGGCGCCAAATGAACTTATGTACATGAACTGGCGTGAGATGATAACGCCGGAAAAAGTTCAGGTAACCAGTGAGCCGACCTACGGGAAGTTCGTTTGTGAACCCCTTGAAAGGGGGTTTGGTATCACAATGGGGAATTCTTTAAGAAGGATAATTCTGTCGTCTCTTTACGGAGTAGCTATCGTATCTGTAAAGTTTGACGAAGTGATGCACGAATTCAGTGTTATTCCAGGTGTATTTGAGGACGTGTCCGAGATTATCCTGAACTTAAAGGAGGTGCGATTCAGACTTTCCGACCCTGAACCGAAAACAGTTCGTATTGATGTTGAAGGGGAACGTGAAGTTACCGCAGCTGATATTATCAGTGATGACGGAAGGTGTGAAGTGCTGAATCCGGAACAGTACATCGCGACCGTTTCATCTGAATCAAAGTTGAAAATGACCCTGACCGTCAAGGTCGGAAAAGGGTATTCTTTGTCTGAAGCAAACAAAGATGAAGACGCGCCTCTGGGTACCATACCGATTGATTCCGTTTTTTCACCCATTAAACGCGCTACCTACGTGGTGGACAATGCCCGTGTCGGTCAGAGAACAGACTACGATAAACTGACCTTGGAGGTTTGGACTGACGGAAGTATTCTGCCTGAAGATGCAGTGGCCTATGCTGCCAAGATTTTAAAAGAGCAGATGACGATTTTCATCAATTTTGATGAACTTCTTGAGCCGGAACCTGTGGTAAAGACCGAGGAGATTGAGAAACCAAAGTTAAATGAAAATCTTTATAGAAGTGTTGAAGAACTGGAGCTTTCCGTGCGTAGCGCCAACTGCCTAAAGAACGCAAATATTGTAAAAATTTATCAGCTGGTCAGCAAAACCGAAGGGGAAATGCTCAAAACCAAAAACTTTGGCAGAAAATCTTTAAATGAGATTAAGGAAGTCTTAAGTGAAATGGATCTGTCTCTCGGAATGAAGTTGGAAGGTTTCGAGTTGCCTAAGGAAGATATAGAAGAAGGAGAATAATTAACCCCATGAGACATCGAAAAGCCGGCGTAAAATTAAACCGAACGAGCAGCCATAGAGATGCTATGTTTAGAAATATGGTGACGTCGCTCTTTAAACATGAACGCATTCGTACAACAGATGTTAAAGCAAAGGAATTAAGACGTTGGGCCGATAATTTAATTACTCTGGCGAAACGGGGAGATGTTCACGCAAGGCGCCAGGCACTTGCAATTATACGGGAAAAAGACGTTGTTCATAAACTTTTTGCGGAAGCTACCGAACGTTATGGGGCCGTATCCGGCGGGTATACACGGATCGTCAAACTGGGAAGACGACCGGGCGATGCCGCCCCGATTTCTTTGATTGAGTTGCTTTCTTCCGAAGATGATAGAAAGAAGAAGAAAACCAAAAAAAAGAAAAAGGCCAAAGCCCCTGTAGAGAAAAAACAGGTTGCCGAGAAAAAAGAAGTTAAAGAAAAGACGGCTGTTAAAGAAGAGGTTAAAGAGGAGAAGGAAGACAAGGCAATTGTTTTAGAATCTGAGGTATCTGCCGAAGACGCTGCCGAAAAGCCTGAAGAGAAGGTCGCCGAACCGATGGCGTCGGAAGTAACCGAAAAAACTGAATCTGAACCTGAACCTGAAAAAGCTGAAGATAAAAAGGAAGACATCGGATCAAAAGAATAAATCCGAATGGACAGTCATCCCATGATCCTTTAAAAAGCCCTGTCTGAAAAGACAGGGCTTTTTTATCACGGCCGACTCCTCTTCGTGTAGTTTTATATCTTGTCAGCTATCTGAATACCCGATCCATAAGCGCCGGAAATTGGCTCCGTACCGAATCGACAAAACCGGGATCAATTTCAGCGGTGATAATTTCTTCCTCCTCACCGGCCTCGGCGAGAACCTGTCCCAGGGGGTCGACAATCATGCTGTGTCCTGCAAAACGGGTGCCGACGCTGGTGCTGGTGCTAGCGCAGTTGCAGGAGAAAAGATACGCTAGATTCTCGTGGGCTCTGGCCCTGTTAAACAATCGCCAGGCATCCACGCGTGCAAGGGGCCAGGCGGATACGACTAAAAAAAACTTTGCGTTCTTATCGACCATTCTGCGAAAAAGCTCCGGAAAACGCAGATCATAGCAGGTCGAAAATCCGCTTTCTCCCCAAGGGGTATCCGTAACGACAACATCCTTGCCCGGGGTCAAAAGTTCGGCCTCCTCCGACATATAGCCGAAAAGATGAATTTTGCGATATTTCGCAACAACCTCACCGTTTGGGTTCAGCAAAATTGTCGTATTAAACAAATTATAATTTTCTCTTTCGACAAAACTACCCATCAAAATATGGCATTGCCGTTGCCGGGCCTTTTCTTTGAATGCACTGACCGTCGGGCCATCCACTGGTTCGCTGTCAGATTGATACCTGTCAAAAGAAAAAAAACCGGACGGCCATATCTCAGGCAGTAGAATAAGGTCGCTTTCAGGTGCTTGTTCCACCATATTCAGCGCGTGTTCAAGGTTTTTCTGTTTGGACTGATCGACAATTCCCAGTTGGATGCTCGATACTTTCATTTTCGAACCTCTGACCATAAAAGTGTTAAACGATATTGACCTGCCGCCACTTTTTGCATCACATTTTAAGTTAGAATTTAAATGATATTTTCATGCAAAGACGATAACCAAAAAGGATTAAAGTGTAAAGGCATTATTGCCTTTTCTGACGCCGGATTCGTTCGACCCGTTTGTGGTTAATTAGCCAGCCGGCTTCCCTCAGTCAGGTCTCTGATCGCCGGTACCAATAACGGGCCATAGATTACCAACCTTTGTTTATGTGAGCATTTTAGGTGAACTCGCTTCAAACCGGTGTCTATTGCATTAGATACAAATTTTCAAACTTTTCCCACAAATTTATTGCTCATTTATTGTTATAACGATAGTTTTCCATCATTACAGTCATTGAATTGTATGGATTGCAGGGAATCCCGATTTTGTTTGTGCTCGGTTCGGGTCGTCATTTCCTGGGGTGAGCTATTGCAGATTCAAATTTTGACAAATACCAAGATAGTCCCGAAAAGATGACCGCTTTATGATCAATATTATCAATACGATGATCCCTATATTTTCGATAATCACCCTTGGGTGGTTTGTCAGATTTAAAGGGTTTATTCAGCCGGAATTTTTAGGTCCGGCAAATCGTCTGGTCTATTACCTGGCAATTCCCGCAATGATTTTTCACGCTATCTCTAAAGCTTCCTTAAAGGCTAATTTCGACGTTACCGTTCTGTTCATTACGCTCCTGTCCGTTCTGATCGTCTTTGCAGCGGCCTGGTGCGTGGGCTTATTTTGGCGGATCCGGCAAGGGACTCTGGGAACGTTTATTCAGGCCTCCTTTCATGGGAATATAGGATATATCGGTCTTGCCGTTGCATATTACTCCCTTGGCAATGATGGGTTTGTGAGGGCCAGTATTATTGCCGGGTTTATTATGATATTCCAGAATTTTCTTTCAGTCGTCGCCCTTCAATTGAATTCCGGCTATAATTCGGCCTCGGAAAACAAACGGGCTGTTGTTTTGCGAATACTGGGCAATCCTGTTATTGTTTCGGCATTTGCAGGTATTTTATTTTCATTTTCAGGACTGCGGCTTCCCATGGTTATAGACAGAAGTCTGAATATTTTGAGCGGACTCGCACTCCCCTTGGCATTGCTTCTCATCGGGGCTTCCCTCTCTTTTAAGTTGGTGCAGGCGAAGATATTTCAACTTTTTTCTTCGAGTTTCTTGAAACTGATTTTACTTCCGGGTCTGGGGGTTATTTTTTTTCGTTTATTCCATATAGATCCCCAAGGCTATCTTCCCGGCCTTATCCTTCTGGCATCGCCCACCGCCACTTTAACCTATGTTATGGCAAAAGAAATGAACGGTGATACGGATTTTGCAGTGGCAGCACTTTCCGTCTGTACCATATTGTCTGCTGTAACATTTTCCATGTGGCTCCATATCGCAGCCGGATAATTAGGGCCTGAACGAAAACTATCTTTTCCGCCAATATTCGGGTCAGATTCTAACTCTGCACGAAGTGGACCCTAAGTCTTAACAAAAAATCCTGGTTTTCGTTCGGGCGCATTTCATCTTAATTTAGGTTAAACCTTTTTTGGTCTCCTACGTCTAAGGGTGCAAAAGATGATAGAAAGGAGGCAAAAAAATGAAAAAGAAAAATCTGATAATCGTTCTTTTGGCAATGGTTTTCACGCTGTCATTTATCTCGACTTCGGCCTGGGCGGGAAGCCCTCAGCAGTATCGATGGGAAGGTGTAGCCATCGGCGTTGGTGCAGCGATTCTGGGTGGTGCACTGGTTAACGGTTGTATCTATCCATATCCGGCTCCGAGAGTGGCCTACAGATATCAGTATCCGCCACGTTATGGATATTATCATCCCCAGAGACATCATCGAGGACATTGGAAGGCCAAAAAAAAATGGCGCCGGCATCATTATAAAGAAAAAAGGCATCAAGATTACTACCATGGTTATGCCAGGTAGGAGCCATGAAGATAAACTTCAGTGTTGAGTGTTTCCCCCGTCCCGTCACAAATATAGTCGGGGCGGGGGGATAATTGTCGTAAAGTAAAAAGCATATCTTCAACAAAAAAAATGATTTGATCGACATTCTGGCAAATGGGAGCCGGGATATTTGTCTGAAGTGCTGTTATCTCCTCTGGTTGATTGTGGTATCATTTTTCAAATTAGAAAATGTACATTAACCGACACTAGAAAGGAAAAGTATGTTAGCGAATTCAATGTCACGGATTAATCTGTTTGTCGCCATTTTTTTCATGGCCGTATTGGCGCTTCCGGGACCGGTAAATGCTGCTGACTTTTCCGCCGATATGGTTCAAAAATCGCCCATGGGAACCATGAAGGGTAAAGCGTTTTTCAAGGGGAGTAACTTCAGGCAGGAAATGAATTTGCAAGGGAGAAAACAGGTAACGATTTTCCGAAAGGATAAAGGTGTTGTATGGGTTTTGATGCCTGAACAAATGATGTACATGGAAATGCCTACAGGCAGTCAACAAAATACGGTTCCCGTTGATCCGGATGAACTGGAGGAGATGGGGACGAAGAAATATCTGGGCAAAGAAAAAATAAACGGCTATATGTGTGCAAAATATCTTTACACGCCCAATGATCCATCCATTGGCACCGCAACATACTGGATTTCTGAAAAGCTCAATTTTCCCATCAAAATTGAGTCAGACGGGCCATCCGGAAATATGGTTATGGAATACAGAAACATCGATGAAAAAACAGTCTCCGACGCTCTTTTTGAGATACCCTCCGGGTATCAGAAGATGTCAATGCCAATGATGCCCGGTATGCCCGGACAATAAAAACAACGAAACTACTCCTCCAAAAAATTAAAACTGCCCCACAAAAGGATTATGCCGCTTTTCTTTGCCGATGCTTGTTTCCGGACCGTGCCCTGAAAGGACCCTAACATCATCTTCCATATTAAAAAGTTTGGTCTTGATGCTCGATATCAGGGTGTCAAAATCTCCCCCTGGAAAATCGGTGCGGCCAATGGAACCGGCAAACAGCGTGTCCCCCACAAAAACTATCCCGCTGGTATACAGCGAAATGCCCCCCGGCGTATGCCCGGGCGTATGGACAACTTTTAGGGTAATATCACCAAAAGAAACAGTATCGCCTTCTTCAAGGGTTTGGTCACACGGTGGTGAGTTTTCCACTGAAACCCCGAAAAGAGCTGCATTTGATGAAAGTTTTTCCAGCATGGGTGCATCTAGAGGATGAATCAGGATGTCGGCACCGGTTGCATCTTTCATTTTACCGTTGGCGCTGACATGGTCAAAATGTCCGTGGGTGTTGATGATATATTTTACCTTGAGTTCAGAATCGGCCAGAGAATGCAATATCATATTTGCATCACCTCCTGGATCAATGACAACAGCTTCTTTTGTTTTTGAACATCCGCAGATAAAACAATTTGCCATAAGCGGTCCAACGACCAGTTCTTTGATAATCAAATTAGCCTCCTATGATAGTTGATAATTAAATCCTGAGTATCATTTTAGCGATATGATTGGACAAGGTTGAACCGCAATCGCAACGGTCCGGTTTTTTTGCGGATCCCTGTCTGATTGATAATAGTCTTACACGTTATGGTGGGAAATTTTGTTGTTGGAGATATTCTTCCAAAATCCGCAAATTAAATTTAAGGAGCCCTATTTTTTGCTTGCTCGATGAGTTCAACAAGACTTACCATCTTAGGTTTTGGCTTTGCATTAACAAGACTTTGAAACGTCTCCTCCGGCAAAGAATTTTTTAAATGTTCCACCACATCGAAGCATTCCCACCAGCAGTCGAAAATTTTCCAGCAGGGCGAACCGTTTTCGTCGTTTGTTCTGCAGTACCCGAACGAAACAGGTCCGCCCAGCCTGGGGCATCTTTGCTCAAGATCGTCAAAAACTTTATTCATAGATCAACGGTTTTTCAACATCTGGGGTTTGGGGAAATTTTCGAACACCTTTTCCGACTCCGCCATCTCCGCTTCAGTCAAGGCAAAATTAGACAATTCTCCGGCAAAGTATTTGTCATAAGCTTTAAGGTCGATGAGGCCGTGGCCGCTCCAGTTGAACAGGATAACTTTTTCTTTGCCCTCTTCTTTGGCTTTTTTGGCTGCATCAATTACCCCGGCCAAAGCGTGGTTTGTTTCCGGAGCAGGTATAAACCCTTCAGTCCTTGCAAAAATAACCCCGGCCTCGTAAGCTTCCAGCTGGGTTGCAGATTTTGCTTCGATAATTCCCTCGTTAGCAAGCTGGCTCACTGTCGGAGACATCCCATGATAGCGGAGCCCTCCTGCATGAATCGGTGGCGGAACAAAGGTATGTCCGAGACTGTGCATGGGGAGGAGGGGAGTATATCTTGCTGTATCCCCGTGATCGTACACAAACGGTGCTTTTGTCAGGGTCGGGCAGGCCACCGGCTCATATGGATATATCTCTATATGTTTCCCATTTATTTTGTCGGAAACAAACGGGAATGCAAGGCCGGCGAAATTGCTTCCACCGCCGGCGCAGGCGATCACGATATCAGGATACTCCCCGATCTTTTCGAGTTGTTTTTTTGCCTCAAGCCCAATAATAGTTTGGTGCAACATAACATGATTTAGAACGCTGCCCAACGAGTAGCGGGTTTCCCCGCTTTCATCACTGACTGCCGCTTCAATAGCCTCACTGATGGCAATGCCGAGGCTTCCTGGTGTATCAGGATCCTTTTCCAATGCATTTCGACCGGCATTTGTTTCTGTACTGGGGCTTGCCACACACTTCCCACCCCAGGTTTCCATCATTGATTTGCGATACGGTTTTTGGTCGAAGCTGACTCTGACCATAAAGACTTTACATTCAATTCCGAACTGGGAACAGGCAAAGGAGAGGGCGCTTCCCCATTGTCCGGCCCCGGTTTCGGTGGTTATTTTTTTAATGCCGAAAACCTTGTTGTAATATGCCTGGGGAACAGCGGTGTTCGGTTTGTGGCTTCCAGGAGGACTTACCCCTTCATTTTTAAAGTAGATCCTTGCAGGCGTATCAAGAAATTTTTCAAGAGCGCGTGCTCTGACAAGCGGTGATGGCCGCCAGATGCTGAGAATCTTCAGGACATCTTCGGGGATATCGATCCACCTGTCGGAACTGACCTCCTGTTCGATGAGGTTCATTGGAAAAACCGGCGC
>PVMS01113429.1_pt1 | contig 10937 bp, 12 predicted proteins | sample 1853461 | NCBI WGS metagenome assembly PVMS01 (sample SAMN08582032, study PRJNA380276) | Marine sediment metagenome, whole genome shotgun sequencing project. | isolation source: ocean sediment barecode stripped | collected 2017
CATCGGTCGTCAAGCTCGAACAAAACTACCGCTCAACCGCCACTATCCTGAATGCCGCCAATGCTGTCATTGCGAACAACGCGTGACTGCGCATTGGAGCGATACAAAATGGCGGCATCCGCGCGCAAGTTACCCTGGTCGATCCAGTCGCGTAAACGCCCGATGATGAAATCGGATTCGTCGCGTTCGTTATAAGCAGCATAGACCTTGATCGTCTCGCCCTCGGCGCCATCGGTCCACAGGTTCTTGCCCATACGCGAGCTGTTGTTCGCAATGACAGCATTGGCGGCATTCAGGATAGTGGCGGTTGAGCGGTAGTTTTGTTCGAGCTTGACGACCGATGCGTTTGGAAAATCTTTTTGAAAGCGATGAATGTGTTCGACGCGAGCGCCGCGCCAGCGATATATCGACTGGTCGTCATCACCAACGACAAACGGCACTCCTGTTTTTCCGGCGAGCAGGCGTAGCCATCCGTATTGAATCGCGTTCGTGTCCTGAAACTCGTCGACAAGCAGATGCTGAAAGCGGTGCCGGTAATGATCGAGTAACTCGGCGTTGTCACGCCACAACTCATGCGCGCGCAGCAACAACTCCGCGAAATCAACCAGACCGCCGCGATCGCAGACTTCTTCATAGGCCTGATACAGGGCAATCATCTGACGCCGGTTCGGATCGCCTTCATCGTCGAGGTGCTGTGGCCGCAGGCCTTCGTCTTTCTGGCCGTTGATGAAATACTGAATCTCGCGCGGGACCCAGCGACTGTCATCGATTTCGAGATTCTTGAGCAGCCGTTTGATCAGGCGAATCTGATCGTCTGAGTCGATGATCTGGAAGTTTTGTGGCAATCCGGCTTCGCGCCAGTGCCGCCGCAACAGGCGATGCGCCAGACCATGAAAGGTGCCAATCCAGAGATGGCCAACCGGCATGTTGAGGAGCGACTCGATGCGACCACGCATCTCAGCAGCGGCTTTGTTCGTAAAGGTCACCGCCAGCAAACTCTGCGGCGAAACACCTTCGACGTCGATAAGCCAGGCGGCGCGGTGCACAAGCACACGCGTCTTGCCGCTGCCGGCGCCGGCGATAACCAGCAGCGGTTCGGCGGCCGCAGTGACGGCCTGACGCTGAGCGTCGTTCAGGTTTTCGAGGATCGGGGTGACGTCCATTGGTGGGGCGCGGCCGTTACTGGAAAGCGCGCCATCTTAACAAACAAAGTCAGTTACAGGCATTATGCCTATTGCTGCCAAACCACTCCAATTGAATAGCGATTACGGTCATACGCAATTCGCGCATCGGTCGACACGGTTTCCCGATATTCGGCCTCTGCAACGAGGCTCCAATGCGGGGTTATGCGATAGGTAGCGACAAGCTCCCCGTCGGCACTCTCAAGAGTTTTCAGGCCGGCGATCGGGTTGTGAAAAGCGAAGGCATTGGGGTAATCGTAAATTCGGTATTGGGCATTTAGCTCGAGGTCGAAACGCCTGCCCGGTGACCAGTGAAACTCGAATTTATAGGTGTCACGAGAATAGTCGTTATAGCCGAGGAAGCGATCGGTCCGCTGTGCGTTTTCGTAGCCAAAGCCGAACCACATGTTTCTGGTAATGCGCTGCCGCGCCAGCAGGCCAAGCTCAAGATGGTCGTAACGCAGGTTTGGATTAGTGATCAGTTGCTGACCGTTCAGGTCAAATGCCGGACGGTCGCCATAGCGACGACTCGATTTATCAACGGTTAGCCGCAGCAACGAGGTACTCGTAAACTTGTACTGCACGTTGCCACCAAACACGAAGTACTCATGGTCGTATTCGGGAACGAGCTCCAGGTCTTCGTAATTCCAGAGCTGGCCTTTGATACGGAGACCAAACGATAGTCTCTCGAAGCCCTTTTGCAGCGACAGTTCCGGCCCGTAACGCACATAATTCAAACGATCATCGATATCTTCGAGGCCGATGGTGCGCGGGATGCCATCGTTGGGATCCAGGTAAGTCTCATCATGTTGTGCAATCGTAAACGCGCTGTATACACGACTCTTTTCGTTGTCTTCACGACGATCAAATTCACTGCCGAAACGAATCTCGTGACTGCACTCGACAGCGTTATTGAGCGTCTCGTCACTATGGAAGCGACCGGACATCCGGTACTGGCCGAAGAACGACTCCCACTTGAGGCTGTTGATCGAAAATCGTGCGCGCAAATCAACCGGCACGAAGGCGCCCGAAAATTCCTCAGGTGTTACTAACGGCAAAGCGGGATCGGAGAAGTCGATATACGGCTGCTTGGGTGCTCGAAAGACATTGTCGTCTGAGCCATATCCAATTCGTACGTGCAAGTCGAGCTTGAACAGCGGCCGTTCCTTGCGTTTCTCGTTCTCACGAACGAGGACGGGATCGGCTGCGCGCCGCTCGGCGAGCAAACGCGAAATCGCAGTAATCGCAAGCCGTCGGATTTTCGCATTTTCCTGCTGGTCGCGCGCACGGCGAAACCAGTCCAGCGCATCGTCAATATCACCGGATGCGTAAGCGTTCAGGCCAAGGTTGTAATGCGAGATGACGCGCAAGCCGGCGGCTTCGGCCGCCTTTAACAGCGATGTCCGAGCGCGAATGTGTTGCTGTGCGCGGTAATGTGCGACGCCGGTATTGTAGTGCAGCAGGGGAGAGTTCATTCCCGCTTCGCCGGCCTGGTGATAGCGCAACAAGGCCGCCCAATAAAGATCGTCACGGAACAGGCGATTGCCGTCAGTGAAGGCTTCGTTGGCAGTCAATGCCGCGGCTGGCAAAGCTGCCAGCAAACACACTAAAGTTGCTGCCAGCGCTAGCGCGCCGCGCCTTGTTTGGCACTGCTTTTTCTCACGTATCACGAGAATGGCCCAAGCTCCAGGTGGTCCGTGTTATGTAGAATCGCAAGGGTACCGGCTTTGCACCCTCAAAAACTATGACGTGGTGCATAAAAATCCCCCTGAAAGGCAGACTTTCAGAGGGATTTGGCCGGGAACCGGCTATTCCGTCGAAAAAGAGCTATACAACGTCGTCGTTATCTTCGCCGGTGTCATCGTCAGAGTCGTCGTCGTCCATATCGTCGTCGTCTTCATGCTCGTCTTCATCAAACTCGTCGTCGTCGACTTCTTCGCCTTCCTCATCTTCGAATTCGTCTTCCTCGTCGAGATCTTCCTCATCGAAGTCCTCATCGTGCTCGAAGGCATCTTCTTCGCCTTCGAATTCGTCTTCTTCCTCGCCGAAGTCGTCATCACCCTCTTCTTCGTGCTCGGACTCTTCGTCTTCGAAGTTGCCGTCTTCACTGTCGTCGCCGGATTCGTCGTGCTCGTCCTCGCCGTCTTCATCGTTGTCGTCACCTTCGAGGCCGTCATCATCGACGCCGCTGCTTTCAGGGCCACGCATTTCAGAGATGGCGACATCGATGTCGTCCAGGCTCTCAATAACGTCCATCGTTACCTCGAGATCATCCAGGTCGGCAAGCACGGTGGCCGGCAAAAACGCGAAACACGTCAGACCGACGGTTGCTAAGAATAGTTTGAACTGTTTCATGGTTCTGCTCCGTTTCCTTTAGCCGGATATCCGTTCCGGTTGTTCGTTAGTGACGTCTACGCGCAACCGAAATGTACGGTTGCGGTCACCATGTTCAAGACGGGCCAGCAATTCGCCGCCAGTCGGGGTTAGCGCAACAAGCGTCAGCGGCAACAGGTTCTTGCCTTCGTTGAGGCTTGTCTGCCAGGTAATCTCCCGCTGCCCCGGGAAGCCATCGAGTTCGATGCCGTCCGGCAAGGTCACGGTCAGGGTTGCGGAATCAAGCGGCGTTGCCGACGCAAATACGAGATTAACGGTGCGTGGCTCTTCGAGCGCCATCGTCACTCCAGGGATGGCCGAATCGGCCGTGGGCAGCTGCGGATTGGTCAGCAACATGCCACCGATCATCCAGACGGCAACTGTTGCGGCGATCGCGGTGCCAAAGCCTGTGAGCATCCAGCGATTGCGCTGCCGGCGCGAACCCTCATGTGTGGCTCGTACCAGCGCCTGGTCAATGAATCCTGCGTCAGCTGCGGGCATGGGATAGTCCCTTAATAGCTCCAGGACCTCCTGGTCCTGCCTGTTTGTTTCGTCGTTTTGCATGATTTCTTCCTGCTTGTCCCCTTACACGATGCGCGTCAGGAAATGGTTCCATCAGCGAGCAGTATTTCCCGCAAGCGCGCCCGTGCCCGGTGTAGCCGGGATTTGACCGTTCCGACGGGCGTGCCCGTAAGTTCTTGTATTTCAGAGAGTTTATAGCCTTCTGTGTCGTGCAGCAGAACGACCACGCGGTGCTCGTCGCTGAGCTGAGCGAGGGCGTTGTCGAGGCGTTGCAGCTGCTCAAGGCGCTCACTATCACGTACCGGGTCCTCCGCTCCTGGCATGCCCTCGAGACCGTCTCCAGGGAGGTTACCCTCCTCCACGGTATGCAGTCGCCGCCGCGCAAAGCGCCGCCGCTCGTCAATAAAGAGGTTGTACATCACACGACACAGCCAGGAGGCTGGCTCGTCTACCTCGACGAGATCATCGAGCTTGCCGAAGGCCTTGACCAGCAACTCCTGAAACAGGTCTTCTGCCTCGGCTTTGGCGCCAGTGAGCCGCCAGGCAAGCCGGTAGAGTCGTTCGAAGTGCGGTCGCACGAGTCGTTCGAAGGCCAGGTTTTGTTCTGCGGTACCCACAATGCGCCTGAGTGTATAACTACTTCAGGGCCGAACAAGGGTTCGGTCGACAGTTTGCGAACAGACGCGGCGGCGGCGCCCTAGATACTGAGCTGAAACAGGAAGTAGTGATCGACAAGCAGTGCAGCGAACAAAATACCCAGGTAGGTGATTGAGTACTTGAACATCCGCATTGGTAATTCGAGGTCGCCGGGACTGCGACGCATTTGAACTGCGAAGTTCAGGAACACAACATCGAGCGCTATGGCGGCCGCAAGGTAAATCAAACCACTCATGCCGGTCAGGTACGGAATGATCGTGATTAATACGAGCAGGATCGTATATAGAAGTATGTTGAGCCGTGTGTATTCCTCACCGTGGGTGACCGGCAACATCGGAATACCCACCTTCTCGTATTCTTCTTTTCTTGCAATTGCCAATGCCCAAAAATGCGGTGGCGTCCAGACGAAGATGATCAGAAATAACAACAGGGCGCTGCTGGATATTTCTCCGGTTATCGCCGTCCAGCCGAGGACCGGTGGCGCCGCACCGGCGGCGCCGCCAATGACAATGTTCTGTGGTGTCGCGCGTTTCAGGAACACCGTGTAAATGACGGCGTAGCCGATCAACGACGAAAAGGTCAGAACAGCCGTCAAGGGGTTGACCAGAAACCAGAGAATGATCATCGCGATGACGCACAGCACGGAGGCAAAGCTCAGGGCGGCTCGTTCAGTGAGCTTGCCTTGCGGTAGCGGCCGACCGCGTGTCCGCATCATCAGTATGTCGGTACGCGCGTCGAGCACGTGATTGAAAACGGCGGCGGATGAAGAGGCGAGACCGATTCCCAGCGTGCCGAAAATAAAGGCGCCAGCCGCGGGCCAACCTGGGACCGAAAGAAACATACCGACGATTGCCGTAAAAACAATCAACATGACGACACGAGGCTTCGTCAGCTCATAGTAATCACGCCAGTCCGTGTAAGTATCTACGTTTGTATTCACGCGTCTGTTTATTAACCAATTCGTGACAGTCTTAGCAGGTGCTTAATGTCATCAACCATATCGGCTGGATCGATATCCGGTCGAAAATACATGACCAGATTGCCGAGCGGATCGATGAGAAAGTAACCACCTGCCGGGAGAACCGCTGGTCTCTTATTATTCAGCAACCCGGTCAGGCTGCCGCCTTCTATCGTTATCAGGCCCTGGTGCTCCTCGGCGACAAACACTGTATCGGGCGCCGTATCGCCGTGCAAGAAGACCCGCTGCAAGCGGTCCATTTCCTTGCCGAGCATCAGCCGCGACTGGCGCAGCGTGTACAGCGCGTTGCGGCAGCAATCATCACAAGTGCTCGGGTTCGTGTAGAGCAACAGCCACGCGGTACCGTCGTAATGCTCACCAATACGCAAGCCGGACAGTTCTGTACGTACGTTGATATGGGGCTCGAGCAACGCGCCATTATTGGTTCTACCCGCAGGCTGCAACGGAGCGCCCTGAAAATACAACAATGCTGCGATAAGCAACGGCCCCAGGAAAACGGCCGCAATCAATGCCAGTTGCAGGCGTCCCTTCTTCGGCTGCAATGACTCACTCACGACTCGAGGCCGCGCTTACGGAAGTTCCAGATCAGCAGGCCGGCGAGCACTACTCCCATGGCGAACCACTGCAAGGCGTAGGCGTAGTGTCGTGCGGGGCCCATCTCCTCGGGCACCCAATGGCGAAAGAAGCCGTGTTCCTCGTCCGGGTCGAGTAACAGGACGAAAGGCTGTACGTCTTTTCCAAGCGCCGTGGCAAGTTCTTCGAGAGTCGGATAGACGGCACGTTGTGGCCAGTCCCCGGGCGAGGCGATGGCGTCGCCCATCCGGTAGCCGGCCTTCGGTAGTGAGCCGGCACGGCCGCGCAAGGTCACTCGACCATCGGGGAGCGCCAGGCTGTCGGCGCTCACTTCCTTGCCACTGCGCTCGAACCAGCCGCGATTAATCAATAACACGGGCTCGTCACTGGAGACGGTTAGTGGCGTGAGCACGTAGTAGCCGTAGCGACTGTTGATGATGATGTTTTCAAGCAGGAACTGGTGTTCGCCATCGAGCTGGCCGGTTGCCTTGAGCATCTGGAACGAGCGAACCGCCATGCCATCGGACCAGGCGGCGAATCCTGCCTGTGAATCGAAGGCCTGTTTCTGCGCGCGTTTGTCGAGACCACGGTCGATTTGCCAGACGCCAAGCGCGCCAAACTGCAACACCAGGATTGCGCCAATTACGTACGGAATCCAGCCGAGGATTTTCTTTTTGGTGGCGCTGTTCAAGATATAATTGCTTGTTGTCGACGCTTGGAGAAAGCCATGAAGATCATTGTACTGGTTCTGCTTGCGGCTATAGTACTCGCCCTGTTCTCCGGGCTGTTCTTTCTCGTCAAAGACGAGGATCACCCAAATTCGCCACGGCTGCTAACCGCGCTCAAAGTGCGCGTGGGGCTTTCGATCGCTCTCGTCGCCTTACTCGTGTTGTCCTATCAGTTTGGCTGGATCTCGTCGTAGGAGCGCGCCTCGGAGCGCGACCCAATCGCGCCTCAAGAGGCGCTCCAACGGGGCTCTGCTACATCCAGTAAACGAACACGTAAAGCCCAACCCAGACGACATCAACGAAGTGCCAGTACCAGGCGACAGCCTCAAATGCGAAGTGTTTGTCGGGCGTGAAGTGGCCTTTGACGACGCGCAGCCAGATTATCGTCAACATGATCGCGCCAATCGAAACGTGCATGCCGTGGAAGCCGGTTAACATGAAAAACGTCGAACCGTAGATGCCAGTTGTCAGCTTCAGGTTCATGTGCTCGTAGGCTTCGATGTATTCAGCCGCCTGCAGATACACAAAGATGAAACCGAGAATAAAAGTCATCGCGAGAAATGCGGTCAAAATGCCGCGCTTGCCAGCAATGAGTGAGTGATGCGCAATGGTCACCGTGATGCTGCTCGTTAGCAGGATCGCCGTGTTGATAAGCGGCAAGCCGAACGGGCCCATTTTCTCGAACTCGCCGCCAACAGCGCCCGGGCCGTTCGTTGGCCAGGTGCTTTCGTAATCCGACCAAAGCAGCAAATTGGTGAAAAAGTTGTTGCTGTCGCCGCCGAGCCAGGGAACAGACATGTTTCTGGCGTAAAACAACGCACCAAAAAACGCGGCAAAGAACATCACTTCCGAGAAGATGAACCAGAACATCCCCATGCGGAATGACTTGTCCACCTGGGCGTTGTAAAGACCGCCAACGCTTTCGCCGATCACTGTGCCGAACCAACCAACAAGCATGAACACAACGATAGCGACGCCCGTTAACATGACCCAGAAACCGGCGCTCGCACCGTTGAGCCAGGTAGACACACCTACCATAAGAAACAACAGGCCGATCGAACCGACAATGGGCCAATGGCTGCCGTGAGGTACGTAATATCTATCTTGTGCGTGTGACATAGGTGTTCTCTGTTGCAAATAAGGTGTACGACAATGTGATGGTGTCGACATAGTCTGGAAGTTCGGGGTCTACGATGAACTGCAGCGGCAACGCCCGCTCTTCATTAGCCGCGAATTCCTGGCTGGTGAAGCAAAAGCACTCGATCTTCTTGAAGTGTTCGTTCGCGACAAGCGGCGCGATACTCGGCACGGCCTGGCCAACCATATTCTTGTCGGCTCGATTGGTCGCCGAAAACGTCGCGAAGTACATCTTGCCCGGGTGTACTTCCATGCTGTCGACGTCAGCGGCAAAAGACCATGGGGCATATTCGTTCACCGTCGTCACAAACTCTATACGCACGGTGCGCGCCAGGTCAGGCTGTTCGACGGCGAGTTGCGCGGTCGCAGAACTGCGGCTGCCAAAACCGGTGATATCACAAAACACATTATAAAGAGGCGGCAACACCAGAAAGCCGAACGCGAACATGCCAACAGCAAAAATGAGCAGCCGGGTCGTTAGCGATCGATTAGAAAGCTTTGCTTGTGGCTCGTTCATTAGCTACGCGCGAAGCACGCCCATGAGGATGAAGCCCACGTAGAATGCGATGGCGATCGCGGCCATAATTAACGCGGTGCGACGAATGTTCCTGCGTTGCTCGCTGTCGTCCCGGGTCATTCGAAGGACTCCTGTGCAACGCGGGCCTTCGGCGGTGCATCAAAAGTGTGGTACGGCGCAGGCGATGGCACAGTCCATTCAAGGCCTCTTGGCGCTTCCCATACACGATCGGTCGCTTCGACGCCCTTCTTCGATGTCAGCAATACATAAACGAAGATGAGTTGCGACAAGCCGAAGCCAATGGCACCGACGCTCGCCATCCAGTTGAAATCCGCAAACTGGGTTGAATAGTCAGGGATGCGTCGCGGCATACCGGCAAGGCCCAGGAAGTGCATCGGGAAGAAAGTCAGGTTTACGAAAATGGTCGACAGCCAGAAGTGCAACTTGCCAGCAGTCTCGTTGTACATGTAGCCGGTCCATTTCGGCAGCCAGTAATAGGCACCCGCCATTATTGCGAAGACCGAACCCGGAACCAGCACATAGTGAAAGTGGGCAACGACGAAATAGGTGTCGTGATACTGGATGTCGGCCGGGGCGATGGCAAGCATCAGGCCCGAAAAACCACCGATCGTGAACAAAAACACAAACGCGAGCGAGAACAGCATCGGCGTTTCGAATGTCATCGCGCCACGCCACATCGTTGCGACCCAGTTGAAGATTTTCACGCCGGTTGGCACCGCGATGAGCATGGTGGCAAACATGAAGAACAGCTGACCTGACAACGGCATGCCAACCGTGAACATGTGATGCGCCCAGACGATGAACGACAGAAACGCGATAGCCGACGCTGCATAGACCATCGAGTCGTGGCCGAACAAGGGCTTTCTGGAAAACGTCGGAATAATCTCTGACACGACCCCGAAGGCCGGCAAAATCATGATGTAAACCTCGGGATGACCGAAGAACCAGAAGATGTGCTGGAACATGACCGGGTCGCCGCCGCCGGCAGCGAGGAAGAAGCTGGTGCCGAAGAACTGGTCGGTCAGCAACATCGTGACCGCGCCGGCGAGCACCGGCATCACCGCGATTAGCAGATATGCCGTGATCAGCCAGGTCCACACGAACATCGGCATCTTGAGCAGCCACATGTCCGGAGCGCGCATGTTCAGGATCGTGACGATGATATTGATTGCGCCCATGATCGAACTGAGGCCCATCAAGTGCACAGAGAAGATCAGGAACGGGAAGGCATCGCCGGTCTGCAAGACAAGCGGCGGATACATCGTCCAGCCGCTGGCTGGTGCACCGCCAGGCATAAACAAGGTTGAGATCAACATGCCGAACGCAACCGGCAGAATCCAGAATGACCAGTTGTTCATCCGCGGTAGCGCCATGTCGGGCGCACCGATCATCATCGGGATCATCCAGTTCGCCAGGCCGACAAAGGCGGGCATGACGGCGCCGAAAACCATGCCGAGCGCATGCCTTGTCGTCATCTGATTGAAGAACTCGGGATGCACGAATTGCAGGCCCGGTGCCATCAATTCGGAACGGATAATGAGCGCCATGGTGCCACCAACGAAGAACATGACGAGGCTCAGAATGAGATACATCGTGCCGATGTCTTTGTGGTTCGTCGTAAACAACCATCGCGTGAAGCCCTTCGCCGGACCGTGGTCGTCGTGGCTTTCGTGCGTGTCTGCTACAGCGGTAGTCATGGCCGTGCCTCCATCTGCGCGAGTTGCGCGCTGCCATCAGTACGAGTTTCGACCCAAACCTGGTAAGCATCAGGCTCGACGACTTCAATAACGATCGGCATATAGCCGTGATCCTTGCCGCAAAGCTCGGCGCACTGGCCACGGAAGGTGCCGGCTTCTTCGGCACGGAACCAGGCTTCATTAATGATGCCCGGAATCGCATCGCGCTTGATCGCGAGCTCGGGTACCCACCAGGAATGGATGACATCATTCGAAGTCAGCAGCAAACGGACCTTCTGGCCCTTGGGAACAACCAGCGGACGATCGACTTCGAGCAGGTAATTCTCAACACCGAAAGGATCGATGCCGGATTCCTTGAAGCGCGCTTTTACGCTCGGCAATGCCAGGCTGGAATAAAACTCAACACCTTCATCCTGGGATTTGGGATGCCGTGTCCACTGATAGGCAGTGACAACAATCGATACGTCAGGATTCCGCGAGTCTTCGAGCTTGATCATTGTCTCTGCGGCTGGAATAGACATCACCAGCAAGATGACGCAGGGAATCGCCGTC
>PVMS01001975.1_pt1 | contig 10935 bp, 10 predicted proteins | sample 1853461 | NCBI WGS metagenome assembly PVMS01 (sample SAMN08582032, study PRJNA380276) | Marine sediment metagenome, whole genome shotgun sequencing project. | isolation source: ocean sediment barecode stripped | collected 2017
GGATTTCGATCATACGGCATACTTCGGCGATGCAAGTGGTTATGCCGAAGAGGGTATTTATGCCAACGTTGATGGTGAAGCACTTATCCAGCGGCTCATGCGCAAGCGGTCGATACGAGCCAGTGGATCTGCGAGTTTTGCCCTTTTGACAGTGGCACGCGGGCGGATGTTACAGTCGGTGCCAGTAGTGTCAGCGACGACTCGGCATACTTCGGCGATGCAAGTGGTTATGCCGAAGAGGGTATTTATGCCAACGTTGATGGTGACGGCTCGTATGTGCGCGGCGACCAGCGCTTGCAATGGCAAATCGAGGATCTCGGTCTCGACTCAAGATATGCAGCGTTGCGGGGCGGCCGTCAGGGAACCTTTGACTACAACGTGGCATACCGACAACTGCCACGATACCGGTTTTTCACAACCGATACCGTTTTCCTGCAATCCGCCGCGGACACGCTTTCGCTCCCGGCCGGTTGGGTCCGCGCACCCTTGACCTCAGGATTCTCCGAACTCGATGCAAACCTCACGCGTCGTAATATTGAAGGCGAGCGCAGAGTCCTGGAACTCGGCGGAAAATACCTGCCATCAAGCCGCGTCAGCTTATCTGCCAGAATGCGCAGGCAGAAACGCGACGGCCTCGACATTTACGGCGGTTCGTACTTCACACAATCGAGCCTGTTGCCGGGCTCATTCGAATACGTCACAGACATTATGGATTTTGGTATTCGTTATACTGGCGACAATGGGTTCCTTGCGCTCGAATACTACCTGTCAGAATTCGACAACAGTACTACTGCATTGAATTGGGAGACCCCATTCACGTCGTCACCGGGCGCCGAGTTCGGTGCGCTGGCACAACCACCCGATAACAGCTTCCAACAACTTTCGTTATCTGGAAAATATCGATTTTCGAATCATAAGTCAGTCATCGCATATACAGCGGCGATCGGAAGCATGGATCAGGACGCCCTGTTCCTCCCGTACACAACCAACGCCAATCTGAATGTTGCTCCGCCGCCCCGGACAAATTTGGCCGCCGATGTTAATACAAAAAACCTCGCGGTATCACTGACGTCCAAGTTATTCAAGAAAACTCGTTTAAAAATCGCGTACCGATTTGACGAGCGCGATAATCGAACCGCACAGGATGTTTGGACCCGCGTTATCGCCGACACATTCGTTTCGGGTGAATCGGAATTCAATATTCCATACGGCTTCGAGCGATCTGCATTCAACATCAGTGCTGAATATGAGCTGTTCGATGCTATTCGCATATCCGGTGGCTACGATCGAAAAACGATTGACAGAGATTTTCAGGAGGTCGCGGAACAAACCGAGGATGTTGGCTGGGGTCGACTTCGGTGGCGTCCGAACGGCACTCTGCAAGTCAGCGTCAAGGGTGGTGTATCCGAGCGCGACATAGATAGCTACAACGAAACATTCGCGGCAACGCTCGGCCAAAACCCGCTGATGCGTAAGTACAATCTTGCCTATCGCTATCGCCGCTTTGGCGAATTGATGATCTCGATATCATTGCCCGAAACCCCAGTTAGTCTCACTGTCAATGGTATCTACGCCGATGACGACTATACACAGTCGCAGCTCGGCTTAACGGCGGGCGAGGATCTTCGGCTTGCCGCGGACCTGAGCTGGGCGTTGTCCGACAGTGCGTCGCTGTACCTGACCGGTGGATACGAAAACATAGAGTCCGAGCAGTCCGGCAGTGAACAGTTTGCATTGCCTGACTGGCGTGCTACCAGCAACGACGATTTCTACACCGCCGGAGGTGGGTTCCGCATTCGGCAGATCGGTGGCAAATTCGATCTTCAAATGGATTATATGCACTCGGAGGGTACGTCTAAGATTAGCGTGACGTCGAACAGTGACGGACTGAGCCGGTTCCCAAATCTGCAGTCGACGCTGGATTATCTCCGGCTCAAGCTTTCCTATCAGCGGTCTGATCGACTCGAATTTGCCATGAACCTTCGCTATCAAAGCTTTTCAGCCGAAGACTGGGCCCTTGAAGGTGTCGGACCTGCGACCATTCCCGTAGTTCTCACACTAGGGGCAAATCCATATGACGATGAAGTATTGATATTTGGCCTTGGCGTCCGTTATTTGTTTGGAAGATCGGATGAATTACTGATCGAGTAAGTTATTCGCGTCTGAACAACACCTGCCAATCTGTGGTTCCCTGTCTTTTATCCAGACGATCTGACCGACACGAATCCCAATGAAACACGAAAGATAAGTAATCCTACGTCACGTTGCTTTTCCTCGGTCATATGCCCACTCAATGAGTTGTTGGCTATGGGACAGCGCCCCAAAACCGAAAAAGCCCAACCACCGCTAAGTGATTGAGCTTCTTGGATTAATTGGCGCGCCCGGAGAGATTCGAACTCCCGACCACCTGGTTCGAAGCCAGGTACTCTATCCAGCTGAGCTACGGGCGCATTGATTGGCGTCAAGAATACACACTCTTTATCATGTCGCCATAGAAACTTTTTTTGGGGGCTCGGCAATGGCCGGTGGATTCGCCAAAGACGGTGCAGTACAGGATCAGATCGATGCGACGGTCGAGGATGCGGTGAAACGTGCTCGTAGCAATCTGCCCAGCGGCGAGAGCTTGAAGAATTGTCAGGAATGCGATGCCGCTATCCCGAAAGCGCGGCGCGAAGCCGTTCCCGGCGTTCGCTTATGTATCGCCTGCCAGTCGCAACGCGATGAAAAGGAAAAAGCGGCCGGCGGCATCAATCGCCGCGGCAGCAAAGACAGTCAGCTGCGCTAGCGAGCCATCGTTTGCGAATGTATGTGGCTAATCTTGTCGCCTAACTGCAGTCGGTAAAAATCGCGCAGCTTCGTGATCGCCCTTTGATCATTCTCGATAAGTTCATGTTGTAGGCCATAACAGTATCTCGCCGCGTAGTCGTTGGCAGAACGGTAACGTTCGCGTTGATCTTCATCCAACCCGTCGTGATAGCGCACGTTGTCGAATAAGTGACTATGCAAATTGTAGAGCAAGGTCTTGTCGGCCTGTTCGATTGCCAACAGGGTCGTCGCGACAAACTTATCGATCTCGCCCTGCAATTCAAGCTCCAGCAATGACACGGTGCGGTCCTGCATCGCTTTCCAGACGACACAATTGAAGTGGCTGATGCCTTCCAGCACCTTCCAAAGATCGCTAAGCATATTGGCATGCAGGCAATCGAAAGGATTATCTGACTCCAGTCGCTTGAGTAATTCGCTATCCAGAAACAACGACAAGGAAAAATCGTCGCCGTCCTGAGCCATCAGCAATGTTTCTTCGCTGTCTCCCAGCACAGTGCCCTGGCCGAGTGCTTTCGCGAGCGTTGGGTCGGTAATCAGGTAATCGCGGACATCATGCGCCTGCCCAAGATGGTAGATATCGCTCAGCTGTTGCTGCAGCGCATTGAGCATGTCAGTGACTGTTTCGTCTGGCGACTGCGATCGGCACGACGCCCTGTTGGCGCAGGAGGTTCTCCGCTCGCTTGCTGCCCGTCTTCAACCAGATCTCGTAGGTGCGCAACACGTTTTCATTCGAGTTCGCACACGCACTGTGGCGAACTTCATGAAGGACGTCTATTAGGATTTTAAATTTTCTTGCGAGCTCGCCGTACACATGAGCGAATGCATTGCCGCGAAACGTGCCACGTGTTTCTTCGGACAATGAGCTGTAGGCGTTTTCGCCCATGTGAATGTAGTAGTCGATATCCACGGCTTTGTTCGCCAGGCTATCGACGAAAAATCCGGAAATAAACATGGCTACATCGCCAATACGCTGCAGAAGTTGATTGCGATGTTCTACGCTCGGAGCGTCGGCTGCGTCAGCCAACATCAATGCCAGAGGTTTGATGCCGTAGATTTCACCGTCATCTTTGTAGAGTTCTTCGGAGCGAGAAAATAATGTCATCATATTGACGACGTAGTGCGTGGCGTGCGGATCGACGGACACGCCCTGCTGGGCCACCACTTCATCAATCGATTTGCGAAAATAGTCACTAAGGTTGTGCACCGGCATCACCCGGCCCTGACTAGAGTATTCACCCATATCATCACCTCCTCGTTCCATTATGTTATATCGAATTCAGTCGGAATCTCCCGTGATGCGGTTCACGAAATAAGAATGTGCCAAATCTATCGAGACGCGTAATACGCGACTACGCGTGGATCAGCGGCGACTCTGTCCGAATGAGCCGCCAATCCCGGGGCCAGTCGATCAACAATATCGGTCGGAACATGATCGAGCACACCGGCGCGTAATGCGCGCATCTGCACGAAGGCTTTGATGTCTGCCATCGTTAACTGAGCGTCGGCGAAATACTCTCCTCCACCGCGCGTCAATAGTTCATCGAGTCCTTTCAGATAGACGGTCATCCGGCCCTCGACCAATTTTTCGCGGGCTTGTTTGAGCGCATCACCTTCGAGAAAGAAGGTCTGTACGATGTGATTCGTCAGATCTTCCAATGCCTCGACCACCTCGTCGCAATAAAGCGCCTGCAATTCATCGGACGGATACAAGCCCGCCATCCTGCCGATATAGCGACCGATCGCGTTTGACTGCGTGATCTGGGCGCCGTCGACGGTGAGCACCGGTACCGCATAGAACCGAAAACCCGGTTGTGCCGCACTGAAATCAGGAAATGCCAGGCGCTCGTCTTCGAATTCAATACCGGCGGCATGCAAGGCAATCCGAATAGGCTCGCCACGACCGCCATCAAAATCGAAATAAGTTAGTTTATAACTGGCCATACGATTAATCCTCCGGCTTCACGCTGCTCGTCCGACATTGGGTGGAGTCTTCTATGCATTCAATCGCGTCCGCCGGCTTAATACTGATGTTGGGCTCGCGGTAGCGATACAGATAGTCGTACATCGAAACGATATTCGACTCGAGATATTGATCCATCAATGTGTAGTCGCTGAATTCGTCTCGCATAGATGCGTTAACCCGGGTCTTGATTTCCTGCAGAGGTCGTCCCTCGGCCATCAGCTCAAGCACCTGCATTTTCAGGGTTTCGATGTAACGATACGACTGCATGTAAACAGACTGATCCACAAGTGGGCCGTGACCCGGCATGACGATATCGACGTCCGGCATGTACGCGAGGATTTTCAGCACACGCAATTGATTGTTCACCTCCATGTCGCGGAAATCGGGAAACAGTTTCTTGCCGCGCGATGCATCGATGGCAATCAGGACTTTCTCGTCAGGGATGTGGATCTGTATCAGGTTGTCGCTGTGCGTCGGTCCCAGGTACATCAACTTCAGATACACGCCGCCCAGGTGCAGATCGAGCTCGCTATCAAACAAGATCTCGGGGATTGCAGATTCGCGCTGCTCAAATATCATGTGGGGTCGCAAATAGCGCGAGCCTATTGCCGTGGACGTATCACTGAATAACTCGGTGCCACAATTGTGTGCTGCGTGATCATGACTAATGATCGTGTACTTCACCGCAACGTCGTAGCGCTTATCGAGTTCCGACTTCAACCAGGCCATCGTCGGCGAACCGCAATAATGACCATCGACGAGAATAATGCCCTCGTCCGTAACGATATAGGCACCAAACTGATTGTCGGATCCCCATCGATAGACGTGCTCCGATATTTGCTCGATGGTCTGGTCGTTCGCCCATTCCCGGTCCTGGCCTAACGCGGTCTGCCACGACAGTACTGAAACGACGGTAATGAGAAGAACCGCTGCTATCTTGTTCACTTTTTATTTTCCTTCGTTCAATCCAGGGAGAGACCATTCCTTGACCGCCATCGGGCTGAAATTCGGCTCTCCCAGGGACGGGTGCGACAGCAGATAGACGCCGGAATCCGCTACTGCCCATATGAGATTCCGATCCCATTCAACGAACAGTCCGTCGCCGATTCTTGCGTAAGTGCCGCGTTTGGAAAGGTCACCGGCACTCGGCGGGATGAAATAGCCGTCTGCCTTGGGTTGCGCGGGATTCGAAAAGTCCATGAATTGAAAGCCCGCATTAAACGCCGCGTAGCCAGCAAAGCTGGCATGTCGTTTGCCCGGCGCTTTTAGATGCGGCGGATTGTGGGTTCCGTAGCGACCACGCTTATTGCAGAAATCATCGTACGGCGCATCCGATGGTGTCACCCAACGGCCGAAGGTGGCAATGGGTTTGGGATGTTGCATGTCCTTCATATCCAGGACGTAGTTGTCATGGAACGGCTCGTTGCAATCGGGATTCAGGGTCTCGGCCGAGCCGATAATGATGCCCCGATCCAGCCAGCTCACGTCCGCCGTATGAAAAGGAATCGCGCCGGGAAGATACGGCGGACGCCACTGGCTGACGAGTTTTGGCGCCGCGGGGTTTGAGATGTCGTGCACCGTCATACCGAATGATCCGTAGGAGCAATACGCAAAACGACCGCCGTCTTCCACGCGCTTGGGAACGTAGAATGCGCCGTGTGCCGCAGTAAACGATGAACGATCACCAAACTCGCGCCAGCTTCTATACGCGTTGCCCTCTCCCGCGCGTTGTCCCGGGAACCACCAATTAGAAACAAACTTGGGATTGGCAGGGTCTTGCAGATCTATAATTTGCAGGCAGTTGGTGTACAAGCGCACACCGCTTTCCATATTGATAAAACTGTTGTCCGGAGACGCATCCAGGTACGCGTAGCGACCACCGTCGTAGTAATTCCGGTGCGTGCCACCGCCGGTTTGCACTTCTCGATCGGGGTCGCCCTGATCGCAACTCCATTTCGACAACAATCGAATGTCTGTTGGGTCCGTCGCGTCATAGATACGAATACCTCGCAAGCCGGCGTAGTAGCGCGCGCCATCAAGCAAACGTGGATCGTCGTATTTGCCGTTCGGCGCTTCGGGTGTGGATGAGGTCGGCGGCGGAGATGCGCTGGTTATCAATATCCATTTGCCGACGTTCTCATTCCAGGCCAACTGCAGCTGAGTGCCTGTGAAGGCCTGGTCGTTAATTAACTGAGGGCGCATCGCGTCCGTGACGTCCCAGGCCTTGCCAGCGTTGAACAGGATGCGCTGCTCGCCGTTGGTCATCATCTGTGACTTGCTGCCCGGAGCCTTGGAGCCCTCCAAATGATGATGTACTTCGACTGTGTCCAGGTAGGTTTTAGGGTCGAGATAGTCGAGGCTATCTGCATGTGCGTGCGGGTGGTTATTCGCCAGTGCAACGCGACATGCGCTACCCAACATTGTCGCGCCCAGTATGCTGGCGCTGCCTTTTAGAATATCGCGACGGTTCACCTTACTCATTCGCACTTCCCCTGTCGTTTGGATACGGCACCACCGTAGCATGGATGGGGTTGCAGGTTTCGCGTCGCGCGGTGAGCCTATTGCTTGTGTTTTAAAGCGACAATCTGTCGACGTGCACGAATACGTCGTAAGTCTTCCATACTTTGCATCGTCAATGTATCGCTGGTTCTGATCCGCTCATCCATTGCCGCATCGATAGCAGGAGCATTTTCGAGCTTCAGTCGATAGCGACCTAGTGCAATGATGTCATTGCTTCTGAGGATCGTTTTGTGCACAACTTTCGAATTCACGGTCGTACCGTTGGTGCTGTTCAAATCGAGCAAGACAATCGCATTCGAATAGACCTGCAACATCGCGTGCGTCTTACTGACATAGGAGTCGTCAATATTGATATCGGCAAGGTCGGTACGCCCGATAACGTATTTGCGTTCTGTCAGCTCGTAGTCTGCAATCGTTTCGCCATCGTGAGTGACTACGATTCGTGGAATAGGTCTTGCCGCGTTGAGTTCGGTCATACGCTCCATGACACCGATCGCCTGAATGTTCAAGGCGCCCGGCCAGCCGCGTGACGTTTCACGCAGTTTCTCGCAAATCTTCGCCGGAAATACTTTTTCACTGCGTTCGCCGCCGGCCGCGATCAAGCGCGTTCGCAAGTAGATCATGGTTTCCTGAGCCGACAGCGGATTCAGCGCATAAGTTGCCGGCCGTCGGCGCGCGAGGCAACGCATGCTGTCTTGTTGCAGTAAATCTGACATTGCTCCTTTGCCCGTCAAAACGATTCGCAGGGCAACGTCACTTCCTGCATCCAGCGAGGACAACCAATCCAGGAGACGCAAGGTACTCGTCGAAGCGCGATCCACGTTGTCAATAATCAAAACGGGTGCGTGCCCGTCGCGGGCTTGCTCGGTCATATAGCTATTGAGCTGTTGCAGCAAATGATCGTCGTGCTGCGACACCGTTTCAATGCCATATTGCTTCAACATTCCATTCATCAGTTTACGCGGCGTCAGGTGAGTGCCATCGAGTAGCGCGACAACCGAATTCAACGCGGACCAATCACGCTGCGCCTTAACAATTGTGCTTTTTCCCGATCCACCTGGCCCTTGCAACAAGGCAATGCCATTCGGCTGCGACAGAGCGGACGCCAGAAACCGCATGGCATCCTGATGCGATTGATAGGCAACGACTAGCGAAGGATCGGCGTGTTTACCAAACGCTTTGCTAGCTATTGAGGACTCATGAATAGGCATTAGTTTTTCTTGCTTTTCTTATCGGTCACATTATTGCCCTTCTACGCCCTTCGGCGTGCCCGAGATTGCATAATCTGGTTAATCATAGGGACAGTTTAGCACTCCCAATTTGGCTAGAATGCCGATTCCCAGCCTATTCTACGTGCCAATCCATGACTGAAGCCCTCATCGCTCTAATTGTCGCCGCCAGCGTACTGCTCGGCACGCCCGGCCCGGCCACGCTGTCGCTTGCCGCTGTGGGCGCAACGGCCGGGGTTGCAAAAGGTCTGCGCTATCTCGCGGGCATTCTTGTCGGACTTGCTTGTGCGATGGCCGGAGCCGTTGTAGGCGTAGCCGCGATCTTCGTGCAGTGGCCGCAGGCGAGAATAGTCGTTCAAATTGTCGGAACGCTGTACCTTACGTACATTGCGTACCGCATCGCATTCGCACCTATAGCTAGTGACAACATTGATGGTGAATCCACAGCGCCAAGATTTAGAGACGGTGTTGTGCTCAATATCCTAAACCCCAAGCTGTATGCCGGCTTTTTTGTGTTGTTCAGCCAGTTCTTGCTGCCTGTGTCGAACGCTCCGGCACAATATGCAAGCACTGCAGCAGTGATGTTCGTCATTGGAATCGTGGTCGACTCGATCTGGTTAGGGATAGGTTCGAGCATTCAAGCGATTTTCGCGCATCCCAGGTACGCACGCGCCGTTCGAGTGCTGTTTGGACTGTCGATAGTCGTCGCCACAGTTTGGGCGTTGCTGCCCTAGATTGTTACTCTTAGTAGACATGGATATTGACCAACACATACGCCGTGATGATCTCAAGCGCTATGCCCTGCAATGCGGGCTCGCCGGAATGGTTGTCCTGCTGTTGTTGCTGGTCCTCGATACCGTCACTCAAACGGTTCTGATCGCATCTCTGGGCGCAAGTGCGTTTATTGCTTTCGCCGTTCCAAGATCAAAATTGTCCGGGCACAGACACTTGATCGGCGGCTATTTCGTCGGCATCGTGGCCGGTGTCGTCATGGCTTCGTTGAACAACTGGATCGATCCTCCCGGTGGATGGGACCACGCCGTAGTGGTCGTATGCGGTGCGCTGGCTATTTCTCTCGCAATGTTCCTCATGGTGATAACACGCACAGAGCATCCGCCCGCGGCAGCGTTGGCGTTGGGCCTCGTGCTTAATGAGTGGAATTTCATGACTTTGCTGGTCGTATTGGCTGGCGTTGTTCTTCTGAGTGTCATCAAGCGACTCGTATTGCCGGTATTGCTCGATCTTGTTTAGACGCTAGTTGCTAACATATGTTTGTTTGTCTAACATATGTTTGTTTAATTGAATTTTGATTGATATGGCTAGCCGCGAACAACAAGTCCTTACGCTCATCCGGGAAGACCCCATGACGCCGCAGCAGGCCATTGCGGCGCAGCTGGGGATAAGCCGTTCCGCGGTGGCCGGCCACATCATGAATCTCAGCAGTAAGGGGCTTATCAAGGGCCGCGGTTACGTCCTAAGCAATGCGCCGTTTGTCTCGGTGATTGGTGGCGCGAACATCGACATTCATGGCAGATCGACACAGCCTCTTCGCAGCAACGATTCAAATCCGGGTGACGTGCATATCTCAGCCGGCGGCGTCGCCCGAAACATCGCCGAAAATCTGGCTCGACTGGGTGTAGATACCCGGCTCATCTCCGCCGTCGGTGACGATCACCATGGGCAGGTACTCATGCGACTCTCGCGAGAAGCCGGGATCAACGTGCAGAATGTTTTGCAGATCCCGTCGGCCACAACCTCAAGCTATCTGTCGGTACTCGATGACACAGGCGACATGCTGGTAGCGATCAATGACATGAGCATCATCGACGAACTAACCGTCGCCAGGCTGCAACCGCTGCAGGCAATGCTCAAACAGTCATCGCTGGTCGTGCTTGACGCTAATCTCGCAGATGACACGCTCGTATGGCTGACGGAAACCTTTTCGGACACGCCTATCTTCGCTGACACCGTATCAACAGCCAAAGCGCCACGCCTCAGGCCGCAATTGCAGCATATCCATACTTTGAAGACCGGCACTATCGAAGTTGAGGCGCTCATGGGGCAAGAAGCGTGCAGCATGTTCGCAACCTCTATCAGTTGCGCCTTGCTGCGCGCTTCTTGCCCCATGAGCGCTTCAACTTCGATAGTGCCGGTCTTCAAAGTATGGATATATTGCAATTGCGGCCTGAGGCGTGGCGCTTTGGCTGTCGATACGGTGTCCGCGAAGATAGGCGTGTCCGAAAAGGTTTCCGTCAGCCAGACGAGCGTGTCATCTGCAAGATTAGCGTCAAGCACGACCAGCGATGACTGTTTGAGCATTGCCTGCAGCGGTTGCAGCCTGGCGACGGTTAGTTCGTCGATGATGCTCATGTCATTGATCGCTACCAGCATGTCGCC
>PVMS01061201.1_pt1 | contig 10935 bp, 10 predicted proteins | sample 1853461 | NCBI WGS metagenome assembly PVMS01 (sample SAMN08582032, study PRJNA380276) | Marine sediment metagenome, whole genome shotgun sequencing project. | isolation source: ocean sediment barecode stripped | collected 2017
ATATTGATATGATTTCGTTGAGGATAAATTTACTGTTTTTTCGGATTTGTCACCTAATATTTAAATTAAAAATAACTTTGATTAAGCTCTTAACCTCGATGAATTATATCTATTGTTGTGTTTAGTCTTTTGCCAGAACAATAAAGGCCTTCCAGATTCACTTTTATTTAAACGTATGAATTATATCTTCGATATGTGTCGTTCGTTTAATTGTTTGGGAATCTATATGAGTTTTAATGTTACGGTTTTCCCTTGCTAATAGTAAGGAGTAATCTGCCGATTTGTGCTCAAAAAACCCGAACTTGCTAAGACTTTTGGAATTGCCTGTCAATGCAAGAGTGAAACTCTTTCCCCCGTCAATTCCAAAAGCCTGACAGCTTAAATCCCTTACTTAACCATCCTGCCGTAGCGTTAAAGCTACCTATAGTCCAAACTTAAATGGAGATTGATGTCCGACCTGTGCGGAAGGATTAAATATCAACTTGTTTATATGCGCAACTCCGTAGCTGAATAACATCCAATTCGGAATGTAAAGCATAAAATTGGTTGTTTTATATATTTGTAAATATATTTAATTTATTTGATCCAACGTATATCCAAACAATGATTTTGACCCCTCTTAAAGGCATATTTTGGACAATAAATCTAGATCACCCTTTAGTAGTCCATATGGACTTAAGATTGCTCTCTCAGTCTTTTTTGTATTAAAAAACCCCAAGCAAAATACTTAGGGCATTAACTTTATATTCAAATTAAGAATAACATCGCTTACCTTTTTACGTATGAACATGTAGTAATTCTGCTCAGTTATTGAGATACTACTATGTCCTAGAAGCTCGGAAACAATCATAGAAGATTTGCAAGTTTACAAATCGAAAGAATTGACTAAATTTACATCAATCAACAGTTCATTAGTTTTAATAATTAGTGAAATAATTGACGTCTTTTTTAACTTTCCTGATAAAAAGTTATTAACATAGAATGTAACTCTCCATGCTACAAAAATGCATTAAAAAAAGCTTAACTCAGTGATTAATACCTTGTTAAGCTTTTTAGTTGGTGCGGGCGAAAGGACTCGAACCTTCACACCGTGAGGCACTAGATCCTAAATCTAGCGTGTCTACCAATTTCACCACGCCCGCAATTTATGGAGTGTCTACCTCCCGATAACTATAGGGATTCACAACGCCCATATTTGGGTTTGCAAATATAAACAATTTTACAAATTACAAAACATTGTTTAAGTATTTATATCTGTCTCTTTTTTAAATCCAATTCATCATACTATTAACCTGAGTAAAGAAATCTATTCCGCTTCCAGCTTTATTAATTAATTGACTCAATAAATCATTGACTCATTTATTTAATACGTGTCTTTTATCCAATTATATGGTTGACGTTTTAACCATAATCCTCTGGTAAAATCAGGAAAGTTCTGGGGCTCCCCATTATTTTCAATGGATAATTCTGAAAGTGGCGTAATAGCGCTCCAGGCTGCTGCATCATAGGCATCTAAAGGAGGGGCAATATTTTGTTTTGCCGATTCAACAAAGGCATTTATCACAAAGAAATCCATACCACCATGCCCGGCACCCATTGCGTGCTCTCCATACTTTATCCAAAGTGGATGATCGTATTGTTTTAACCAATCATCAGCAGAATCCCATTCGTGAGGTTTTGATTTTCCTTCAATATAAATACGATTCCCATCTACCTCCCAAAGCCCGTTTGCCCCTTGCACTCTAAATCCTAAAGAATAAGGTCTGGGTAAATTACAATCATGTGTAACAATAATTGTTTCTCCCCTGGCCGTTTCGATAGTACTAGTGATCACATCTCCCTGTTTAAAATTTAGTTTAGCATTTGGATGATCCTTCCCACCGTTATCCACAATATAATTGTGCAAACCTATTCCTTTCGTAGCATGTGAGGTAAGAGATAAAAATCGATTTCCACGATTTATATCAGTCATTGCAGCAATTGGCCCTACTCCATGGGTAGGGTAAACATCGGCATTTCGCAATAAAGAATGCTGTGTTCTCCATTTTGATTCCGAAATTCCCTTTTCACCAAATTCAACTCCTTTACCATAAGGAGTTTTACCATCATTGAATTTAACAAATCTCAAGTCGTGTTGATAACCACATCTGAAATGAACCAACTCTCCAAAAATATTTTGTTTAACCATGTTTAAAACGGCCATGATATCTCTTCGATAATTTACATTTTCCAGGATCATCATATGGGTTCCTGTTTGTTCATGAGTATTGACCAGATCCCAACACTCTTCCATGGTGTTGGCTGCAGATACTTCGACTCCTGTATATTTACCGGCTAACATGGCATCTTTTGCCATACGGGTATGCCAAAGCCATGGAGTAGCAATTATTACAGCGTCAACTTCTTTTAATTCCAAAAGGTTTCTGTAATCATAATCGTTCTTGTCATAAACTGCTGGTTCTTTTTGACCTGCTTTTTTAATGGCATCCAGGTTTAAAGAAATTCTAGCCGGATCGATATCGCAAATAGCGGTTATTAAAACGTCGTTTCTTAATAACAGATTATTAACATGATCTGTACCACGTAAGCCAACTCCTATCATCCCAATTTTTAATTTCTCTGAACTTTTATTAATTCCAAAGGTCAGATTTGGAGCTATTGCGATTGCCGTACTAACTACTGCTGTTTTTTTAATAAAATTTCTTCTTGAACTCATGTTCAGATTTTTTAATTCTTCCAAATGTATGTTTATTCATTTTATTATCTTTGCTTTCATTAAAAATTTTCTAAAATGTCTATACTAAAAAACTATGTTCAAGAAAATAAAGATCGATTCATCAATGAATTAATCGAACTGTTAAAAATACCTTCGATAAGTGCAGATTCCTCCTATAATGATGATATAATTAAAACAGCAGATGCAATAAAAATCTCTTTAATAAAGGCTGGTTGTAAAATAGTTGAAATCTGTGAAACACCTGGCAATCCAATTGTTTATGGTGAGCATATTATCAACAAGAAATTACCTACGGTTTTGGTTTATGGCCACTACGATGTACAGCCTGCAGATCCTATTGATTTATGGGATTCACCTCCATTTGAGCCTGTAATTAAAAAAACAGATATTCATCCGGAAGGAGCTATTTTTGCCCGCGGTGCCTGTGATGATAAAGGTCAGATGTACATGCATGTTAAAGCTTTTGAATATATGATACAAAATGATGCTTTGCCTTGTAATGTTAAATTTATGATAGAAGGTGAAGAAGAAATAGGTTCAACAAGTTTGGAATGGTTTGTCAAAAGAAATCAAAACAAATTGAGCAATGATGTGATTCTTATTTCTGATACAGGGATGATCAGCAACGTGCAACCATCAATAACTACTGGCTTAAGAGGTTTGAGTTATGTAGAAGTTGAAGTAACCGGTCCAAATAGAGATCTACATTCGGGTTTATATGGAGGTGCGGTTGCAAACCCAATCAATATTTTAACTAAAATGATAGCTTCTTTGACCGATGAAAATAATCATATTAGCATTCCCGGTTTTTATGATAAAGTTATTGAAGCTACTGCTGAAGAAAGAGTAGAAATGGCTAAAGCACCTTTTTCTTTGGAGGCATATAAAAATGCGATCGATATTGAGGAAGTTTATGGTGAAAAAGGATATACTACTAATGAACGGAATTCCATTAGACCAACCTTAGATGTAAATGGTATTTGGGGAGGGTATATTGGAGAAGGAGCAAAAACGGTGATAGCAAGTAAGGCATATGCAAAAATATCTATGCGCCTTGTACCGAATCAGGATCCGGATGAAATTACCGAAATATTTACCAGGCATTTTGAAAGTATAGCACCAAAAGCAGTTAAAGTAAAAATAACACCTCATCATGGTGGCCACGCTTATGTAACACCAATAGATAATATTGGTTATAAAGCAGCAAACAGAGCATATAGCGAAACTTTTGGCGTGGAAGCAATTCCGCAAAGATCTGGAGGTAGTATTCCTATTGTTGCTCTTTTTGAACAAGAATTAAAAAGTAAAACCATTCTAATGGGATTTGGATTAGACAGCGATGCCATACATTCACCTAACGAACATTTTGGTGTTTTTAATTATTTAAAGGGTATTGAAACTATTCCTTTATTTTATAAATATTATGTTGAATTATTCAAAAATCAAAATGATTAATGCTAATTTCAGATTCACATCGATTTATTTTTGTCCATACCCGAAAAGCTGCCGGAAGTAGTATTCGCGATACTTTAAAACCATTGAGTATTCATAAACCAACCGATATTATTTCTAAATTAAAAAGCAGAGTTCTACATGTTGAAGGCGATTATCATAAATATGCTTTTAGACAACACAGTGATATCAACGTAGCAAAAAAAATAATTCCTAAAGAGTTATTTGATTCTTATTTCAAATTTGCCTTTGTGAGAAATCCATGGAAAAGATTGGTATCTGAATTTGAATTTATAAAAAGAAGACCTGATCATGGCAGACATAAAAAAGTGATGCGAATGACCTATAATGAATATATAAAATATCAAGCCAAAAGATATGATGCACACCAAATAAATATGTTGGCAGATAAGAATGGAAAATTACAAATGAATTTTATTGGAAAATTTGAAAATTTACAAGAAGATTGGAATTTTATATGTGATAAAATAGGAGTTAAAAACAAAGAATTGACCCATAGAAAAAAAGCATCAAAGGTTAATTATGATGAATATTATATAGGTGAAAATAAGGAACTAGTTGCCAAACTATGGAAAAAAGATATTGATGCTTTTGGATATAATTATTTAGATTAAAGATTCAGATGATTTTTTAATTGAATACTAAAGTGTTTTTTAACAAAACTTTAATATAACAAAAGAGAGTTTTACACAACATATAAGCGGATTTTAACGTTGCAATTGTTTAAACCTCCCAAATTATGATAAAAACCTTCTTTTGGATGTGCTCAGGCGCAGACACCGATCTACTTCAAAATTGCTCAAAATCAGAACAAGTTAAATATGCCGGAATTGGCGGTACCGTATTTTTTACGGCAGTTATGGCCTTTATTGCTTCAAGTTATGCGCTGTTTACTGTTTTTGACTCTGTTTATATAGCTATAGCGTTTGGTTTGATTTGGGGCCTTCTTATTTTTAATTTAGATCGATTTATTGTGTCAACAATTAAAAAACAGGGTAAACCATGGAGAGAAATCGGTCAGGCTATTCCAAGATTAATACTGGCAATAATAATTGCAATTGTAATAGCCAAGCCTTTAGAATTAAAAATATTTGAAAAGGAGATCAATCAGGTCTTGTTAGAACAAAAGAACAATTTAACACTTCAAAATAAAGAACAGATCGCCTTGCAATACACACCTGAAATTACAAGGGTTGAAACTGAAATTCAAAATTTAAAAGGAGCTATTACAAACAAAGAGATTGAAGTTAATGAATTGTACAGTACATATATCACCGAAGCAGAAGGAACAAAAGGAACCATGAAAATAGGTAAGGGACCGGTTTATAAAGAAAAACGTGAGAAACACGATGCCATGCTTTTGGATTTACAACAATTAAAGACTGACAATAAAGAAAAAATAGCTGAAAAAGAAATAATTCTTGCTGAACTTAGAGATAAGCAAAAATCACAAATTATTAATAGCCAGCCTATTATAGATGGTTTTGACGGTTTGATGGCCCGAATCAATGCATTGAATGAATTACCTTGGTTACCTTCATTTTTTATCTTTTTGCTTTTCTTAGCTATTGAAACTTCACCTATTTTGGCAAAACTAATATCGCAAAAAGGAGAATATGATATGAAATTTGACAGTCAGGAAAGCAAGGTAAAAACCTGGGTTGAACAACAAAAAAATCAGTTGGAAGAGTTATTGAAAGCCGATGTTATACTAAACAATAAAGTTTATTATGATTTAAGCGAAGAAGAGAAGATCTATGCCTATAAGAAACAAAAAGCAGAAGAGTTAATGCAATTTCAATCGGATGCTTTTTATAAAAATCAGAAGAATATAATTGGCTAGCTTTAAATGTTTATCTTTCGTTTATAATATGCCATATGAAATCTTTGCTTGCAACCAAACGATTATTTTTATCTGAATTCGATATAAATGATGCTCCTTTTTTATTTCAATTAATGAATGATCCTGATTGGATACTAAATATAGGAGATAGAGAGATCAATAGTATTGAAGATGCGGAAAAATTTATAAGCAACAAATTTTTTAAAAGTTACAAAGAAAACGGATTTGGTTTTTATATGATCAGATTGTTAGAAAATAATTCTCCAATTGGAATTTGTGGTTTGATCAATAGGCAAGGCCTAAAACATGTAGATATTGGTTATGCTTTATTGCCTCGGTTTAGAGGGAAAGGATATGCTTTTGAAGCAACCGAATCACTTTATGAATATGGGCATACTAAATTAAAAATAGATGTTATTGTTGCCATTGTAAATTCAGATAATAATAAGTCAATTGAACTTTTAGAAAAATTAGGATTACACTTTGAAAAAATGATCACCCTGCCAAATGATACTAAAGAGATCAAACTATTTTCACCTGATTAATTCTCCAAATAAATCATTTTGTTTAACTTTCTATCCATTGATATTCCTGTTTAAAATTTAATGAAATCCTTATTTAATAAGGATGATATATGAATCAGTGGTTTACAAAATAATAGGGACATTAATCTTTCTTTCAACGAAATATTATACATGGTATATTTAAGTAATATTATGTACATTTATCTCAATTGAATCCAGTTTAAAATCTTATTATGAAAAACATATTTCTAATTGCGAGCCTGTTTGCAACATTGACAATTCAATCACAATCAACCGAACAAAAAGACAAAGAATCTATTTTAAAAATTATGGACGTTCAGGAAAAAGCATGGAACGACTATGATTTGGAAGGTTTTATGCAAGGATATATGAAGTCAGATTCTTTAAAGTTTTATGGTAGTAATGGACTCACTTTTGGATGGAGTAAAACCTTAGAAAATTATAAAAAAAATTATCCCTCTAAAGACCATACAGGAAGTTTAAAATTTAAAATAAACGATATCTCAAAAATCAATGACGGGGCTTACTTTGTTATGGGAGAATATTATTTAACGAGAACAATCGGTGATGCCAATGGTGTTTTTATGATCATATTCAAAAAAATTAATGGAAAATGGAAAATCATAGCAGATACCTCCTGCTAATTAAACATGTTTAATTCTGGATTATATGTATTTCGTTAGAAAAGCTACCTTAGAAGATCTGCCAACTTTATTGGAATTTGAGCAAGGTCTAATCAAGGCCGAACGTCCAATGGACCCAACTATAAAAGATGGAAAAATTAATTATTATGATATTTCAGAATTAATTACTGATAATGATTCAGTAGTTTTTGTCGTTGAAATTAATAATAAAATTGTCGCCTCCGGATATGCTCAAATAAAAAATGACAGAGTATACTTAAAGCACAAAAAACAAGGTTATCTGGGTTTTATGTATGTTTCTGAATTACATAGAGGAAAAGGATTAAACAAATTAATTATAGACTCCTTGTTTTTATGGTGTAAGGAAAAAGAAATTTTTGAAATTAAATTGGATGTATATGAAAACAACATCGTTGCAATTAATGCTTATAAAAAGGTTGGTTTTCAAAAGCATCTGATCAATATGAGGTTAAACCTTAAAGATCTTTAATAACAATGATACTAAAATTTTCTATCGGGATGAAATGGGTCCAGATTTAAAGAGCTTGTTTTTTCCGAGATAATTTCAGACACTAACTTACCGGTTGCAGTTGCCATACTCCAGCCCATCATAGCATGACCTGTTGCAATTGTTAAATTATTACATTTATTTGATTTACCAATATAGGGCAATCCATCGGGGGAAACAGGGCGTAAACCACATGCCGCATTTTCTTTTTCTTCTTTGGTAATTTCAATATTGGGATAATATTTTTTGGAAGCATTGGCAATAGCTTCAACTCTAACTTTGTTAATATTATGATTTATTCCAGCTATTTCCATTGTTCCTGCAAAACGTGTAAATCCATGCATAGGAGTTACTGCAACTTTTGATTCGGCCATAATTGAAGGAATAGTAATTCCACTTGGTCTTTCAGAATCAATTCTGTACCCTTTTCCTGCTTGCAATAGTAATTTTAATCCTAATTTTTTACTTAAAAAAGGACTCCATGCCCCGGCAGCCAAAATAAATTCATCTGCAATATGTGTATTTTTATCTGTTTTTATGGAAACAATATTCCTGTTTTGAACCTCCAAATCTTCAACTTTTTCATTTTTGAAGAATTTAACTCCTGACAACATTAAATAGTTTTTCATATCGCTCATAAACTCATGAGGTGTTGAATGATGATCACATTTAAAATGAACTCCTCCTATAGTATTTATATGCACATTTGGTTCTAGTTTCCTAATTTCTTCTTCATTAACCTCTCTTGCTTCTAATCCAAGATTTGTTGCAAACTCTGCCACTTTTACCTCTTCTTCTAACATTTTTTCAGTCTGACATAAAGTTAAGAGTCCTATTTTTTCATAATGATTAGTGAAGTTTTCAGATCTTTTGATATCATCAAACAGCTCCTGACTTAATACGCTAATATCTCTAATGACGGGTGCAGATCGCCTAACATGACCGGCATCACAGGATTTGTTAAAGGCCCATGTCCATTTTAAAAAATCTAACTCTAATCGAAGTTTGATGTACAAAGGGCTTGAGGAATTGAACATCCATTTAATTCCCTTTTTCATTACTCCCGGAGCTGACAAGGTAATTATGTGACTCGGCGATATAAATCCGGCATTGATATAGGATGCCCCGGTATCCATATTTGATTGATCTATTACCGTAACTTCATGACCTTCTTTATGTAGAAAATAAGCTGTACTTAAACCTATTATTCCTCCTCCTATGATTATGCACTTTTTCAATGAGATAATGTGTTAATGTGTAATTATTAATCAAATATTGTATTCTTTCTTGCTTTTGAAACAATTTTTACAATTTCCAGATATTCATTTATTAAAGGATTTAAAGTTCCTTTTGTCGCAAGTTTAGTTTCTTTTAAAATTTCCAACCAAAATAATGTTTCATCTGTTTCTTCAAAAACAATAGAAATTTTAGAATAAAATTCTTTTTTTGAACGAGATAAACACGCAGCTCTATAATTAGCAGCAGTTGATGTGACCGATCTTATAAGCTGTTTCCCAATAATTACTGAAGAATCTGTTTTATTCATATTATAATATCTATAGCAAGTTTTTTTGTTCTTTTCTTTATACTTTCAACAAATTCTATTTTATTCATGATCCAACGATTCAACGGATTGATATTTTTACAATTTATGTATCAAACTATTAAAAGATAACACCATCTTTTCCCTGTATCATTATCTAACATTTTTTATATCATTCATTTCATTGTCTCATTATTTTCTTGTCTCATTGTCTAAATCACCTGAAACCCGAACGCATATGGATCATCTTTATCATCAATAGTGATAGTATTATATCCATATATTTTGGCCCATCCCTGAATACTTGGAATAATTGCAGATATTCCTTTTAAATTTACTTCTTTTTCAATTCTTCCAATAAATTTTGAACCTATAAAACTTTCGTGAATATATTCTTCACCCAACTTTAGTTTACCTTTAGCATGTAATTGTGCCATTCTTGCCGAAGTACCAGTTCCGCATGGCGAACGGTCAATAGCTTTTTCTCCGTAGAATACTGCATTTCGACCAGATGATGATGGATCTAACGGTTTTCCTGTCCACAATATATGGGTAGCATCACGAATAGATTCATTTTCCGGATGTACAAATAAGTCTGGATATTTTTTATTGATTCTATTTCTAAGCACCTGTGAATATTGAATTATTTTATTCGCTGTAAAATTGTGGACACCCGAAAAGTTTTTTTGGGGGTCAACTATTACATAAAAATTTCCGCCATATCCAACATCAAATACAATTTCTCCTAATTCAGGGCAATCTACAGTTAACTCACTGGCCGCTAAATATGATTTCACATTATTAAACTTTACCCAATCCACTTTTGAGCCTTTCATTTTATAAGTAACCTCAACCAAACCTGCCGGAGTTTCCAACTTAATAATTCCGGGTATTTTAGGCTTTATTAATCCCTCTTCAATTGCAATTGTAATTGTACCTATGGTACCATGACCACACATAGGTAAACATCCAGAAGTTTCAATAAACAAAATAGCAATATCATTTTGAGGATTGTGAGGTGCATATAAAATACTCCCACTCATCATATCGTGCCCACGTGGTTCAAACATCAATCCTTTTCTAATCCAGTCAAACTCCTTTATAAAATGAAGTCGTTTATCATTCATGGTCTTCCCAATTAATTCAGGGCCACCATGTGTGATTACGCGAACCGGATTTCCACAGGTATGCGCATCAATACATATAAACTTATTTCTTGCCATGTTTACATTGGATCAATAATTAGCTTATCATTTACTAATCTTGTAATATGCAAAGGGTTTTCATTTTTCAATGCCCTAGGCAACATTCTGTCTGGCCAATTCTGAAAACCAAATGGGCGAACCCATCTTTTTATTGCATGGATTCCAACCGCAGTAAATCTGGAATCTGTCGATGCAGGATAAGGGCCTCCGTGTTGCATAGACGGGCAGACTTCAACACCGGTTGGTACACCATTTAAAATTATTCTGCCTATTCTATTCTGCAAAGCTTCAATAAGTTCTTGATTTTCATGCAACTCGTTTTCTTCTGCTAAAATTGTACCGGTAAGTTGCCCTTCTAAATTCTTTATTATTTCTAATAATTGTGCTTTATTATTACATTGTACAATCATTGAAAATGGACCGAATACTTCCTGATG
>PVMS01119293.1_pt1 | contig 10935 bp, 9 predicted proteins | sample 1853461 | NCBI WGS metagenome assembly PVMS01 (sample SAMN08582032, study PRJNA380276) | Marine sediment metagenome, whole genome shotgun sequencing project. | isolation source: ocean sediment barecode stripped | collected 2017
CTGCGTCGCCCGATTCGCGACAAACCCAGCGGATACTTGCGCTTCGCCGCCCTCGCTACGAAACCCGGTGAGAAGAGCGGTTTAGCCCGCACTTCACACCGGGATTCTACTGCGGACGACGAATCGTTGGCAGAGCCCGTATACTTGTATAGGGGAAGAACCATGACATCGAAGATCCTCCTGTTTGCCCGATGCGTCCTGCTGCAGGGTGCTATCTTGGTCGTCGGTGCACTCGTCTGGTCGTCGGAAGAGCAAACCCCGACGCCCACGCCTCGTCCGGTTGGGGGGAAGTCGTTGGCCGATGTGGCCAAATCGAAGCAGCTCAAGGGTGCTGAAAAGGGTAAGTCGATCGTCATCAGCAACGAGAATCTCGCGGACTATGCGTCCCAGAGAGAGTTGACGACCGCCTCGGAGAAGTCACAACCCTCCAGTAGACCCATCCACCGCGGTACAGGCGCCGGCATTGTCACGACGCCGGCAGTTTCGGCGTCCGGTCATGACGATGAACGCAAGCGGTACTGGCAGGGCCGATACAAACAACAACTCGATCTCATAGAATCCGTCAAGAACCAGATCCAGAAATTGGACTACGAGATACCCGGGCTGTGGCGTGACTTCTACGCTTGGGACGATCCTGCGTACCGGGATGGGGTGATCAAGCCCAATCTCGATTCTGCTCTTGCCCGTCGCGATGGCCTCGAAACCCAGCTTCGCGAAATCGAAGAAGAGTTGCTGCAGATCAAATCATCTGCGCGAGAGGATGGCGCCGAGCCGGGCTGGTTCCGAGAGATTCTGATAGCGACGCCAACAAAACCAAAACCAGAACCAACCCCAGGGATAGTGATTTATTAGGCGCTGATCTGGGCGGGCAGGTGCCGCACACCAGTTAAGGAATTAGGTTACAATTCCTGGGCCTTGGAATTTAACTGCGAATGAGATCCTATTTCATCGAAACCTGGGGATGCCAAATGAATCGGCACGACAGCGAGCTGATCGAGGGGCAGCTCCGTGAAAGCGGACTCCGTCGCGCAGACTCCGCTGCTGAAGCTGACCTCGTAATCCTCAACACCTGCTCGGTACGGGAGCGGCCGATGCAGAAGATAGTGAGTCGGGTCGGCGTCCTCGAGAAGTTGGCCCGGCCGCCGGTCATCGGCGTCTGCGGGTGCGTTGCACAACAGGAAGGGGCATCTCTCCTCGGCCGCTCGGAGTCGGTGGGGTTCGTGCTCGGCCCTGGGCAGATCGGGCGGGTAGGGGAGGCGGTCCGCGCCGTCGAGCAGGGTGAACGGGCTATTCTCACCGGCTTCAACGCGGAGGGTGAGCACAACTTCAGCACTATCTTCCGAAAGAGCTCGACACGGGGGATGGTGACCGTTGTCGAGGGCTGTAACGAGTTCTGCACCTTCTGCATCGTGCCCTACACCCGCGGGCGGGAATCGAGCCGTTCGATGGCTGATGTGCTGACAGAGGTGAGGTCGCTCGCGAGCAGCGGTGTCAAGGAAATCGAACTCCTGGGGCAGACCATTAACGCTTACCTCTGCCCGGAGTCCGGTGCCGATTTCGCAGACCTTCTCGGTGCAGTGGCCGAGGTGCCTGGGCTTTGCAGAGTACGGTACATTACCTCGCACCCACGGCACTTCAGCGACCGTTTAATCGATGTCCTGGCCTCGAATCCGAAGGTCTCGCGATACCTCCATCTCCCGGTTCAGGCTGGTTCCGACACGATCCTCGAGCGAATGCATCGACGCTACACCCGCAACGAATACGTCGAGCTTATTGGGAGGTTGAGGACCGCGGTGCCGGACATCAACCTCTCGACCGATGTGATCGTCGGCTTTCCCGGGGAGACCGAGGAAGACTTCCTCCAGACCATGAAGCTCCTCAAGAGGCTCCGCTTCGGGCAGGTCTTCGCCTTCGCGTTTTCGCCGCGTCCTGGCACACCGGCGGCAAAATACGGAGATCAGGTCTCCGAGGTTGTCATGAAGGAGCGTCTCCACAGCCTCTTCGAGCTCACCGACCAGATTTCTCAAGGGCTCAATCAGGAGCTCGTCGGCAGCACGGTGGCGGTCCTCGTCGATGGAGACAGCCGCCGCGATCCGAACGACTGGCAGGGCAGGGGAGAGGACAACCGGGTAGTGAACTTCTCCAAGACCGGGCATGAGACAATTGGGGATGTTGTAGCCGTTCGGATTCGGCGGGCCGGTGCCCATTCGCTGGTAGGCGACCGAGAAGACGGCGTCAATCGTCTGCCGGTCTTCGGGCAGGCTTGACATTGGCCGCTGGGCCCGACACATTAGAAGCTGAGATGAATGAACGAGATCTCTCATCGGCGATTAAAATGACGGTTCGCGGGCTGGTCATGGACCCGACGTCCAACAGCCCCGTTGTAGTCCTCCAAAACGATGAAGGGAACACCTTCCTTCCGATTTGGATTGGTGTGTGTGAAGCCAACTCTATTGCCCTCGAGTTGGAAGGGGTTGCCCCGCCACGGCCGATGACCCACGACCTCATCCGCGATCTCATAAATTGCACTGGGCATGCAGTCGACCATGTGTTCATCCACACACTGGACGACAGCGTGTTCATAGCATCAATCCAGATCCGGGATGCGAAGGAGGTAGTCCACCACGTCGACTCCCGTCCGTCCGACGCAATCGCCATTGCGCTGCGGACGAAGGCTGACGTCCTGGTCGACCCATCCGTGCTCGAGCGTGCGGTGATGAGTGAGGAAGACGTCGAGGACACCCTGCGAACGATCCTCGAACGCATGCGCCCGGAAGACATGGGCGAGTACGAGATGTGACCGCGGTCTCAGCTTCCTTTGATTCCGTCGTTGACACCCGAATATCGGCAGCCATAATCCTAAGATGAGCGATTCTGCCGGATGGGAATCACTCATCTATAGGTTATAGTGACTGAGCTCGAATTGCTCGTTGCGGAGAATTCATGAAGATCGCAATCACCAACCAGAAGGGCGGTGTTGGGAAGACAACCACCGCTATCAATCTCGCAGCGGGGCTTGCGCAGAAAGGGCTGAAGACCCTGCTCATCGACCTCGACCCTCAGGCCAACTCGACGATGTCCAACGTCGATCTCGAGGAGTTCAACGGAAATATGTATGACGTTTTGAACGGGGGAACCTCCCTGGCGGAGGTCGTCGTTCCCGGCGCCCTCGAAAACCTCTTCATCGCCCCCTCCCGGATTGCCATGGCCAAGCTCGAGGTCCGTTTGGCCGGTGAGCTCGATGCACCCTACCGTCTCAAAGACTGCATCGATTCCCTCGGTGGAGAGTACGACGCGATCATCATCGACACCCCGCCGACCCTCGGTCTGCTGACCGTCAATGCCATGGTTGCCGCAACCCACGTGCTCATTCCGATTCAAGCATCGTACTTTGCACTCGAGGGAACCGACGACCTGTTGGAGACCATTGACAAGATCAAGGCGCGGCCCAACACCCAGCTGAGAGTGTTGGGAGTGCTGATTACGATGTTCGACCGGCGCACGATCTTGGCTCGTGAGGTTCGGGAGGAGATCCTGGAGGTATTTGGCGACCACGTTTTCGACACCTTCATCACGAAGTCTGTCCGCCTCGAGGAATCACCGGCCCATCGGTCGAGCATCTTCGACCACGCGCCGTCCTCGAGCGGTGCCTACGAGTACTATCGTCTCTGCGAGGAGGTCCTCCAACGTGTCGGCTCCAAATAACCCCAAGGCGGGCTTGCCCCCACATCGGCGTATGCGTCACGATCGTCACTTCGTCGACGAGTTGGCCGAGCGGATGGGGGAGGGGATTGGTCGTATGATCCGCATCACGGCCATCACCAGCAACCAGGATCAGCCGCGATCCAATCTCGGCCAGCTCGACGACCTGCAATCATCGATCGACGTCCACGGGATTCTCGAACCCCTTCTGGTGCGCCGGATCGACGGAGGAAAGGTCCAGCTGGTTTCGGGGGAACGGCGGTTTCATGCGGCCATGGCCCTGGGTTTGACCGAGGTTCCGTGTATCGAGCTCGACGTCAACGACCAACAGGCTCTCGAGATCGCGCTCATCGAGAATCTGCAACGAAAGGACCTCACGGCGTTCGAGGAGGCGGATGGCTACCGCACCCTGATCGGAAAATACGACTACACCCATCAACAGGTCGCGGATGCGGTCGGTCGCTCTCGAGTGACCGTAACTGAGAGCCTTCGCCTTCTTGAAATCCCGGAACCGATCCGGGAGCTGTGTCGGCATGCCGACATCAACGCCAAGGGGGTTCTGCTCGAAATCGCCAGGGCGCGTGACGAATCCGCCATGCGTGAGCTTATCCGGGTGATCGTCGAGGAACGCCTGGATCGAGCAGCGGTCAGACAACGACGGGCCGACCTCGAAGGCGGCACCGGTACAAGTTCGACCGAGGATTCCCGCGGAGACCGGCGAAAACCGTTCACCGTTCGATTCAGCAACCCTGATCGGAGCTTTTCGCTTTCATTGTCCTTCCGAACCGAAGCGGAGCCGGAGCCTCGCCAGGTCATCGAGGCCTTGAAAGAGGTGATTCGCGAGCTCGAATCGGGACTCGAGCGAAAACAGCCGTAGCTCGGAGGAGGAGGGCAACCTGAACCCGAATATGCGGTGCAACCATATCAGGTTTACATAATATATCTTATCGGACATTCGATTTGGGACGCGGTGCTGCGGAAAACGTCCCTCCTGTGGAAAACCTGTGGATCTTCACCGATCGCAACAGACGGTCGATGAGAAATGCGGAATGGTCGTTTTCCGTGTAAGATTCAACGGATGAGATCTCAGTATCAGATTCACGCGCTCGGACGGCGGACCCGGTGAAGCTCTTCGGCGTTGTCGATCGGCTGGTGGTCCGCGAGGTGGTGCCACCAACCATCCTCGGATTCATCACCTACACCTTTCTCATTGTGATGCGGGGCATCTACAGCCTCATCGAGCAGGTGCTGGTGCGCGGCGTTTCGTTTGCGGACGCCGGCATGGTCCTCCTAATCACCATTCCACACGTCGTCATATTGACCATTCCGATGAGCTTCCTCTTCGGGGTTCTGCTCGCGGTTGGACGGATGAACGCCGACAGCGAGCTCGTGGCCCTCCAGGCGGGCGGCATTCCGATCCGCCGGTTGCTGAGACCGATCGTCATCCTCGGTCTGCTCCTGACTGTTGTGAACGGTTATCTGTACCTGGATGTTATCCCCCGCTCGAGCCGTGAACTGAGAGACCTGAAGGTACGACTCTTCGCAGGCGCCAAGAATCTCGGGCGCATCGATCCGGGTGTTTTTCACGAGGAGATCCCAAACGTCCTCCTGTATGTGAGAGAGGTGGACAACGACACGGGCGAGTGGCGTAACATTCTGTTTTTCGACAGCAGCAGTCCCGGTGAGGAACGACTGACCCTGGCCAAACGGGGCCAGATGGTAACGGCCGGCCTGCCCGAAATGGTGGACGCCAACCTGACTTCCGGGGAGCTGCCGGAAATGGAGCAGTGGATCCGTCTCGAGGAGGTTGTGACCCATCAGTTCATCCGGGCTGAACCGGAGACCTACCGGGTCAACCGCAACCGTTCGCAGCTGATCAGGCCGATCACCAAGGGGCAGGGGAAGGTTCGCTACCGACTGAGCATGGGAGAGAGAGATACCGGCGATCTGGTTTCGTTTGTGCGCGGCGGCGAGCTCGAAGGCTCCGACCCGGAGCGGGAATCTGAAGAGGACAGGTTGCTGCGGCGACGCCTGGCGTCCATCGAGCTCAACAAGAGACTGGCGATTCCTTTCGCCTGCACGGTCTTTGCGCTCCTCGCATTGCCGCTGGGTGTGGGCGCGCGTTCGGGAGGCCGGGGCCGAGGGTTCGTGGTTTCGATTGCCGTGGTGCTGGCGTACTACTTGGTCGGTAATCAGGGAGAAATGCTGGCGATCGAGGGACGGGTATCGCCGTGGATCGGTATTTGGCTGCCCAATATTGTGCTCACGATCGCGGCGCTCGCACTGATGCGAAGAATGAGTCGGTGGTTGGGCGAACGCGACAGTGGCGAAACCTTCGTTGGGCGTGGCGTCAAAATCTGGCGGTCGTGGCGCGAAAATCGCCTGCACCGCCGCCACCAGGGGGCCGCCGCCACTCCGATCAGCGGCAGCATCCCCCTGAACCTGCAGCGAAGGCGGTACGCGACCCGTTTCCCCGCCCTCTTCGATCGCTACATCAGCCGCCGCCTCGTGCCTCCCCTGCTCCTGGTGCTCGGCAGCACCTCCCTGCTGTACATCGTCATCGATCTCAGCGACCGCGTCGAGGATATGGCAAAGAACAACGCGCCGGTCGATGTGATCCTGGCCTACTACGCAAACCTCGTGCCACAGGTCTTTCTCGATGTGACCCCGATGGCGCTGATGATTTCCGTGCTCATCCTGCTCACCGTGCTCGAGCGTCAACAGGAGCTTACGGCGCTCAAGGCCGCAGGAATCTCGCTCTTCCGTCTGATTGTCCCAATCCTCCTCATCGCTGCGGTGTCGGCCGCGGGTCTGTGGGTGCTCGGAGAAATCGTGGTGCCGAAAGCCAACCGCGACGCAAAACGGCTACGGGATCGAATCATGGGTCGCGAAGCGACTCGGTCCTACCGGTCTAGTGATCGCCAGTGGCTGATGTCCCGGGATGACGAGACGCTGTACAATTTCCTGCGCTACGACTCACCTTCCGAGACCTTGATCCGCTTTACTGTCTTCAGGATTGACGAGGACATGAATCTCCGCTCCCACCTCTTCACTCGGAGAGCACGCAATATCAACGGGGAGTGGATAGCCGATTCGGGTTGGTTTCGCCAGATCTACCCGGACGGCAACGACGAGTTCAGACGAATCACCGGCCCCATGAAGCTCCACATTTCGGAGGGTCCGGAGTACTTTGGACGGGAGTACCGGACGCCTGCGGAAATGTCGATTCGCGAGCTCGGAGACTACATTCACGAGCTCGTCGATTCCGGGTACCGTCCCAGTAATCTCATCGTTCGCTGGCATCAGAAGCTGACCTATCCCCTCTCCGCATTTGTCATGGTCTTGTTGGCCCTTCCCTTCGGTCTGAGCCGCGGCGGCCGCCGGGCGAGCACGATGCAGGGGATTGCCATCGCACTGGTGCTCGGCATCGCGTACTCGATGCTCGTGGCGCTGTTCGGGAAGTTGGGCGAGGTGGAGGTTCTACCTCCTCTGGTCGGTGCGTGGGCGCCGTTCGTTCTCGCCCTGCTTTTTGGGATCAACCGCCTCACCGACCTCAGAACCTGATAGCGGAGTTGAGAGTTCAGAGATAAGAGTTGAGAGTTCCAATCGGGACAGCGGATCGAAATTCATAACTCTCAACTCTCAACTTAAAACTGAGGAGATGTCGGCATGCCGACAATCACGTTAATGACTCTCGTGCAAGCGTGTGGAATCGTCGCCGGAGCGGGTGCAGGTCGTTTTCTCGCTGACCGGGGTGATTGCGGTTTGTGAGCAAGACGAATACCCCCTCGATTTCGGGATCGATCCACACCGAGACCCCGGTAAACCCGGTATGTCCGAAAGCCCCCGGCGAAAGTGACGGACCGGCGGAGCAGCCGGGCGACGAAGCAAGCTGCCATCCGAGGCCTCTCGCCTGTTCGAGATCCTTTGTGCGGAGAGTTGTCGCCATCTCGATCTCATCACGATTGAACAGCGTTCCTCCCAGAAACTCCTTCGCCAGACCGAATACGCCCGCGGCGGTTCCGAAGAGCCCTGCGTTTCCGGCCGCACCGCCCAGGAAGCGTGCGTTTCCGTCGTCCGGAAGCCCCGGCGCCATGGGTGGAATCCATCGTCGATCGAGCCCGAGCTGGTTCACGAGGCGACTTTCCGCAACAGGGGATGCCGCTCCGGCGCTCAGTGAATGAGTCCCAGGATCTGGGCAAAAGCCGAGCTCGTCGTCGATACCGAGCTTACCCGTGACCTCGCGTCGAAAGACCGAGGCGAGAGGCGATCCAAAGATCCTTTCGAGGATCATCCCGAGAATCAGGAATCCGACACAGGAGTACACCACCCGGTTCCCGGGCGTCTCGACCAGGCGGACGGAGCTGAGGCCCTTTTCGAGGCGCCCGGGATCTCCTTCCGCGAGGCAGTAAAGCGGCAACCACGCCGGTAGACCCGATGTATGGGTCAGCAGTTGCCCGATATCCAGATCTCCGACATCGCCGTCCCGCAGCTCGCCCAGCACCTCCCCCACCGGCGTTTCGAGCGCCAACTCGCCCTTACGAAAGGCGATCATCGCCAGCGTCGTCGTCACCAGAGGTTTGGTCAGCGAGGCAAGGTCGAACCAGGTTCGATCGGACGCCGTTTCGCGGACAGGAACCTGGCGGGCGGAACCCACAACCTCGCTCCGAGTTTCGCCACCGACCCTCCCCCACTCCGCTATCGCCGCCGGCGCCACGCCCCCTCCAACTCCCCGTTTGAGGAGCTCGTGAACCGCGTCAGCCTTCATGTCTCACGGGTTCCGGTCGGTTTTCATCATTGACGTTGACGTACGTGATCTCGGCCTCCGTGACCTGCACCTCCTCGTCACGGTCCCAGCGTCGCGCGGCACTCACCATGACCCGGACGGTGACCGAGGTTCGCCCCACCCGCACCAGCTCGGTGAAAAAGGAGACGAGATCACCCACAAAAACCGGCTGGTGGAAAATCACCTCGTTCATCGCAACCGTGACCACCCGTCGAGCACCGTGGCACAGCGCTTCCTCAGCACCCGCCTGATCCATGTAGGAGAGAATCACACCACCGAATATCGTGCCGGCAGGGTTGGTGTCTCGCGGCATCATCAGGACGCGGCTCTTCGGCTGCAGTCGGCTGTCTTCCATCATGACTCCCCTACCATCGGGTCCGAACAGAGTATATCCTCAGCTCTTCACATTAAGATTGATATACTGGAAAATCATACTAACCTGTTTGGTTTCAATCGTTTATGAAATTTTTCATCCCCTGTTTTTGACTCCAACACCACAAATCCACCATACTCTCGCCATGAACTGGCTTCCGGACATGGCTCGCAAGCAGCCCCGGCGGACCCTCGAGCTAAGCTACCAGGTCCCTTCAGCACCGGGCCTGGAAACCAACGATGCGGACGTCGCAGCTGCACTCCACGGCACTGGTCTGCAAGTGACCGGTTCCGCGGTCGAAGGGTGGAGCCTCTCGTTACCCGGTCGAACCCGGGTCTACGGGCTCATCCCCCGTGAACTTGACGAGTCTGTCGACCTCCGTCTTTCTTCAGGACCGGAGTACTCGCAGCTCGTCGTACGTTGTCATCCGGTTGAAACCCACGCCGCCCATGCCGCCGGCCTCGCCGGGGTGCTGGTGCTGGCGGCCGCAGTCTGGATCGCGGGGGGTCTGCTGGCCGCCGTGACGACAGTGATCGCCGGCGGTCTCCTGGTCGAGGTCACCCGCCACTGGGCCTTTGACGCGCTCGAACAGCAGTTGCGGCGGCTCACTGGCGATGTCGGCAGCGCACTCTGGCCCGGTCAACCCGCCCAGATCATCGTCGCCTGACATGCAACGGTTTTTGAACCGCAAAGTCGCCAAGATCGCAAAGAACGTGTCTTATATTTTCTATCTTTTCCTTGGCGCTCTTTGCGTCTTTGCGGTTTCAACATTTTTCCCGAGCTCCCCTGGCTCGCTACTCGACCGTTGCGGTCTCGTCCTTAACGAGGTCTTCCGGATCGGGGAGGTCCTCGGCCCGTTCGAGACCGAAGTGGACCAGAAATTCCTTCGAGGTCCGGTAGAGAAACGGCTTTCCAACGACCTTCTTCCGTCCGGCCATCCGCAGCAACCCGCGGTCAAGGAGGGTTCGCACGACGCTCGCCGAGTTCGTGCCGCGAATGAAGTTAATTTCTGGGAGGGTCACCGGCTGACGATGGGCGATGATGGCGAGAACCTCGAGCGCCGCCTGCGACAGGCGTTGACGGGCGGCGATTCCATGGAAGGACCGCAAGTACGGATCCAGGGTCGGCGGCGTTGTGCAGCGCCAGCCGCCGGCAACCTTTTCCAGCCGGAGGCCGCTGCCCGGTCTCTCGAAATTCTCGCCGATGGCCTCGAAAACCGCGGCGACCTCCTCCTCACCCACCTTACGATCGTCGATCGCTTCCGTGACCGCGGAAACCGTCACCGGTCCTGACGCGGTCAGAAGGATGGCTTCCACGACGGCGGTCAGTGTGTCCTTATCCACCGTTCTTCACCCGGGTCAAAAGCTCCTGAGGGCCGAGCGACCTGTCGCCCGGCCGCAGGTAGATCTCGGCGAATGGGCGCCGCTGCTCGGCGAACACGCCCCGCAGCCGTACCAGTTCCAGGGCCGCCACCATGACCGTCACGACTTCCACCGGATCCGACCTTGAGTTCAGGTGCCGAAGAAGCGGCACCAGACCGTCGGATCGCACAAGCTCGTAGATGTCCTTCATCTTGTCCTCGACGCGGAAGCGGAGCGGTAGGACCTTGATCGGCGGCGGATGAGATGCCGCGAACCTTTGCATCACGTCGAGATAGGCCTGCGCGAGCACACGCAGGTCGACGTCTTCCCAGTCAAGTTCCGTTTCTCCTCCGGCGCCGACGTCGGCCGCAACCTCCGGAACCCACAGGCATCGCCGCACGATGTCGCTATCGTGCAGGAACGACGCGAGTTCCTTGACCCGGCGATAGGCGAGCAGCCGCTCCACAAGCTCTTCCCGCGGATCCTCCGCCCCCTCGTCAACCTGCGGCAGAAGCATCTTCGACTTGAGGTGGAGGAGCCACGAGGCCATCCACAGAAAATCTCCCGCCCTATCGAGATCGAGCTCCTTCATCGCCCCGAGATGAGCGTTGAACTGATCACAGATGCTGAAGATCGGGATGTCGTAGATCGACACCTCGTTTTGCTTGATCAGATGAAGGAGCAGATCGAGCGGCCCGCTGAACACACTCAAC
>PVMS01120426.1_pt1 | contig 10934 bp, 13 predicted proteins | sample 1853461 | NCBI WGS metagenome assembly PVMS01 (sample SAMN08582032, study PRJNA380276) | Marine sediment metagenome, whole genome shotgun sequencing project. | isolation source: ocean sediment barecode stripped | collected 2017
AACATCACGTTGGCGACACCGTTACCATATCGGTATTCCGGGACGAACATTTGATGCGATTCCCGATCAAGCTTGGCGCGCCGCCTGAAGACACCTGTTACCTCGAACTGGAAAGCGATCCCGACGCCGGGACAGAGAAAATGCGCAGCGCCTGGTTAACGGGCGATTGAGGCTTCACTCTAGCCAGTTACCCTCACAAAATTGCCAGTGCGCGCTTCAGGATCTCGATCTGAAAATCTGTCTGCAACGCCTGGACTTCACCATCGAGATGCGATGGCACGGGCCCGTCCGCGATTAACCTGACCGAATTCACTCGCACACACGTCACTTCCGGTGCGCTGATATGACTGCCGTTCACCAATCGTGGCAGCAACGTGAAAATCCGCAGCCGCCCGACAGGCTCAACAATGACCAGATCGAGAAACTCGTCGTCGTTTTTCGCCATGGGCGCTATCTGAAACATGCCGCCGACGGAGGGGCCGTTACAAACCTCGACGAGCGTAACGGGACCGTCGTAATCAGCGCCGTCGTATTGTATCCGTACGCTTGGAGTTATTACTCCATTCCAGACGCCCTGGAAAACCGCAACAAGGTAGACGAGATCGCCAAGCGGCAGACGGTTGCCGCGTGCAATGTGATTGATCTTTGCATCGAAACCGATACCGGCCCCGTTGGCAAAGTACCGATCGTTCATACGACCGGCATCTATGTAGCGCAATGGCATGTCACTGCCGATACGATCAGCGAGTAACCTGGTTGCATCTTCCCAGTGCAATGGTATTGAACAGGCTTTGGCGAAGTCGTTGCCGGTACCAAGCGGAATCACGCCGAGTGCAGTCTGCGAAGCGGATCGTAGTATGCCGTTGACCGCCTCGTGAACACTGCCGTCACCGCCGGCAACAATTATTCGATCCGCACCGGCTGACGCGGCTGCAAAAACTTTGTATTCGATATCACCGACGGCATTGCTGTGGATCTCTTCGCAGGCGACGCCGCTGTCGGCCAGCAAGCGGCGGATCGAATCAGCATGGCGTTTGGCGCGTCCCCTGCCAGCGGTCGGATTAATAAAAAGAGGAATGGGGCGCTTTCGCATTATTTGATCGCCCAAAGCATTGGTGAGCTGATGCTACAATGTCCTTCTCTCTGGTTCAAAATTACCCTTTTTTGTAAATGTTAGAACTTAGCGTCAAGTTTCTGCTCAGTTACTTCATTGGCTCGGTGATGGGGTCGATGCTTGTCGGCTGGTTTCGTGGTGGCGTGGACATCCGGACCATGGGTAGTGGCAACGCCGGGGGAACCAACGCGTTGCGCACACAAGGCTGGATATTCGCGCTCGGGGTCGTGATTATCGATGTCGGTAAAGGCGTACTAGGCGCTGGCGTCGTGCCCGGGCTCAACTTGCCTCTTATTGCTACCGATCCGGCGTTGTCGCGAGACTGGCTTACGCTTTGTTGTGCCGCAGCCGCAGTTATCGGTCACGTATGGCCAATGTGGCATAAGTTCAGGGGTGGGAAAGGGGCCGCAACCCTGATCGGTACTCTCGTTGTATTGTCCCCCGATCTGCTATTGCCGGTTCTCCTTGTCTGGGCCATTGTCTTGACGTCGTTCGGCTATGTCGGATTCGCAACGATTGCTGCCGGAGTCGCCGCGCCGATATACCTTGTGGCAACCCGGCTCCCTGATGACCAGCCACTTTTCATTTATTGCGTCACTATGGCCCTGTATATCATTTTCAGTCACCGCCTAAATCTGCAGCGCATGCGTGACGGCAGCGAATCAAGGCATGTGCGCCTGATGTTGTTTGGTAGACAACGCGAAACAACGAAATGAGCTTGCTGACCGCTGACAGCATTCGCGCACCCATCAGTGGAGAATCTCGCTCCCATCTCGACATTCTCGAAGTATTTTCCGAGATCGGGTCTACGAACAGTTACCTCCTCGATCAGCCGTGCCCCGCGCCAGGCCGCTATCGCGTCGCACTGGCCGAGCACCAGACCGCTGGCCGCGGCCGCATGGATCACGGCTGGTATTCGCCGCCGTCGTCCGGTCTGTGCATGTCGATGGCATTCACGTTCCGGCGTACGCCCGAGAATTTGCCGAGTCTGTCTCTCGCAATCGGTACCGGTATCGCCCAAACACTCGAGCGCCTGGGAATTCGCGGCATAGGCCTGAAGTGGCCCAATGATATTGTCGCGCGCGACGGCAAACTCGGCGGAGTATTGTCAGAAGTCTTGCCGGCAAACACGAAGAGCGTAACCGTCGTCGTCGGAATCGGTTTGAACATAGACCTCGAAAATACTGACATCGAATCCAGGATCACGAGTCGTCTCGGCCGGGTGGTCGATCTGGTGTCCTGTTGCGATGAATTGCCTGCCCGGGCCGTAATGTCGGCAGCACTTATTGAATGTCTCTACGACACGATGGTTCGATTCGAGGTCGACGGATTTTCGCCATTTATCGAGGCATGGCAAAAATATGATTGGCTGCGCGGACAGAGGGTGACGGTCGAAACGGGCAACGGGCTTGCCGCAGGTGTTGCGGAGGGTATCGATACCGATGGAGCACTGCTCCTCATGGCAAAGGGCGACAGGCGGCGCATCACCTCAGGCAGTGTGACGCTCAGCGGACCAGCAGGTGAACATCCGTGAGTGAATCCGGGGCGTTGCTGTTTGACGTTGGCAACACTCGATTGAAATGGGGCGTTCTCAAGAACGATCGAATTGTTCGCGCCGGCAGTATCGATCATGACAAACTCAAGAAGCAGGGATTCGCACCGCTAACAACCCGCTTGCCGGTAAAAGTGGATTACGTATTGGTCAGTAATGTTGCCGGCACGGCATTTGCTACCCGTCTTGCCGGCGTAATCGGCATTCATTGTGACACCGACATACACTTTGCCCGATCCGAGAAAGCGGCCTACGGCGTAAAAAACGGCTATCGGCAGCCGAGGCGTCTTGGCGTCGACCGTTGGGTCGCTTTGGTCGGTGCGCGTGTGGAAACCCGTTCCGCGGTCTGTGTCGTCGATGCAGGAACAGCAGTAACGATCGATGCGATGGACAAGACCGGCCAGCATCTGGGCGGCCAGATCATTCCCGGGCCGCGCCTGATGACCTCTGTGCTTAGCAAAGAAACAAATGACATAGGTTCACCAACAGGAACGGTCAGAGATCCGGGCCCCGGCATGGGGATGTTTGCCAGGAATACCGGCGGCGCGGTACAAAGCGGAACTATAAGTGCCGTCTGCGGTGCGATCGAACGGGCCGCAAAAATTATGCGCTCCGCCGGCCTGCGGCCCAAAATCGTCTTGACCGGAGGAGACGCCTCGCGCATCCTAAAGCAGCTTGATGGCAATGTCTTACATCGTCCTCATCTTGTTCTGCAGGGTCTGGCGTACATGGTGCAAAGCAAGGCATGAGAAATCTCTTAATGCTCCTGGTGGTGGCAAACGTCCTGTATTTTTCGTGGACCAGTTTCGTCACTGAGCCGGACCAGTCCGGCGTGGCTGTTATTGACGAAAGTCAGCTCGGACCGCCACTGGCGGTATCAAGTTCCGCCGTCGCCGCCACGAGCGTTGGTGCCGTTCTGGGTTCCGGAAAACCGTCGGACCTGGCAGCGGTTGTCGGCAGATCCTGCGTCAGCATCTTTTTCAAGACGAATGTAGAAGCAGATGCGGCGATCGCTGCCTACGCAAGCGAGGGCATGCGGGCCAGCTTGCGCACCACACAGGGGCAGGTCTTTGTCGGCAACTGGGTGCAGATCAGGAACATAGAGGATCTCAAAGCCGGTGCGGGGATGATTGACAGACTTAAGGCGGGCGGTATCACAGACGCTTACCTGATGGATGCTGAAGACGGTACATTCAAAATTTCACTTGGTCTTTTTGGCGAAATGAGCCGTGCGGAAAAAGTTGAGCTGCAGGCGAAGTCGCTTGATCTCCCGGCAGACATCACGCCCAGAATGCGGGAAGCAACAATCTTCTACGTTGACATCGGGCTGCCGCCCGGCAAGGGCGCTGGTGCCATGATGGAGAAATACGGCGAAGCGAGAGTTTTGCTGCGCGACAAGGCGACCTGTCCGAGGTCCAATTAAATCGGGGACAGTTTACTTAATTGCTGAAATTAGCAATTTTCTAGATTCTTTACTCAATTGGAAATCAGGCCTGGCAATTAAGTAAACTGTCCCTAGAATGCCTTGCCGAGCCAGGGATGGCAGCGATGAATTTAATATTGCCGGTATAGCTCAGCTGGTAGAGCAGGGGTTTTGTAAACCTCAGGTCGGGAGTTCGAATCTCTCTGCCGGCACCAAATAAAGAACGGGCTCCTTCGGAGCCCATATCATTGAATAAATTGCTTCACTATTCAGTTCAGGCGAATTCAGCTATCTCGATCTGCTCTGGCTCCGCTCGATACGCTTGACGACGCACGAAAACCACCACGCCGTAAACAATGCTTATGAGGCCGCAGGCTATGTACAGTGATGCTCCGGGAGCAGTTACGCCTATATAGATAGTCCCGAAATTGAAAAGCGCTCCGCCAAGGATGTAAACATAAGGCAGGCTTTCGTAAAGCGGTGCAGGTAACCACATGGCAAATCCCTCTGCATTGATCGTTCCTAACGCAAGTAAGTATGTGATATGTGGATATTCTTGTCGTCCGAGCGTGTCACATCTTCCGGGCGCCCGGTTTCCATGGCGCGGCAGATTGTGAACCAGGTCACACCGCCAGAAACCGCTTAGTTTGATTGATGCGGCAAATATAAGTCTCTATTCTCTTGCGCCTGCGCCGCTTGAGTAACGAATTAACGTATGGAGTAAGCATGCAGTTATCTGACAAGAAACTTCTAAAAACCAAGGCCTATATCAATGGGGAATGGGTGGACGGCGATGGTGGCAATACTTTCGCTGTGACAGACCCCGCAACCGGCGATTCGATAGCTGATGTTGCCAGCTGCGGAACCGCGGAGACGCGCCGAGCGATCGAAGCGGCCGAAGCTGCGATGCTGACCTGGCGCAAGCGAAGCGTTAAGGATCGCGCCGGCATTCTGCGCAAATGGTTCAACCTGATGATGGACGCGCAGGAGGATCTCGCACAAATCCTGACCGCGGAGCAGGGCAAACCACTGGCTGAAGCGCGTGGCGAGATCGCGTATGGCGCCAATTACATCGAGTGGTTCGCAGAAGAGGGCAAGCGCGTTTACGGCGATACGATTCCTGCACCGTCGGACGACAAACGCATCGTTGTAATCAAGCAGCCCGTCGGCGTGGTTGCCTGCATCACGCCCTGGAATTTCCCGAACGCGATGCTGACCCGAAAAATCGCGCCGGCGTTAGCCGCCGGATGCACAGTGGTGTGCAAGCCGGCCAATGCGACACCCTTGTCTGCTTTTGCCTTCGCCGAGCTGGCTGAGCGGGCTGGAGTACCAGCCGGCGTCATCAATATCGTAGCTGGCAGGACCTCGGAAATCGGCGCGGAAATGACTGCCAACCCAATCGTGCGAAAACTGACGTTCACCGGATCGACGGAGGTAGGCAAGAAGCTGATCGCCGATTGCGCTGCGACGGTGAAGAGAACGTCGATGGAACTCGGCGGCAACGCGCCGTTCATCGTGTTTGACGACGCAGATCTCGATGCCGCTGTGGCTGGCGCACTGATATGCAAATTTCGCAATGCAGGACAGACTTGCGTTTGCGCCAATCGAATTCTTGTCCAGGAAGGCGTCTATGACGAATTCACAGAGAAACTGATTGCTGCTGCTGCAGACCTGAAAATGGGCAACGGTGCAGAAGACGGTGTGACGATCGGCCCGTTAATCAACGAAGGTGCGGCGAATGACGTGCTTGAATTCATCGAAGATGCAGTGGCCAAAGGCGCCAACGTCGTTGTCGGTGGGCAGCGCTCGGATCTTGGCAGCTGCTTCATCGAGCCGACAATTTTGACGGAGGTCCGGGATGACATGCGGGTCTTCCGCGAGGAAATTTTTGGTCCGGTAGCGCCTTTGTTCAAGTTCAAGACCGAGGAAGAAGCAATCCAGATGGCGAACGATACGGAATTCGGGCTCGCCTGTTATTTCTATTCCCGGGACGTCGGCCGCATCTGGCGCGTAGGTGAGGGACTGGAGTACGGCATCGTTGGCATCAACGAAGGCATCATCTCGAACGAGATGGCTCCGTTCGGCGGCGTCAAGGAATCCGGGCAGGGTCGCGAGGGCTCCAAATACGGCCTGGACGACTACCTCGAAATCAAATATATGTGCATGGGCGGCATCGACCGCTAGTGTAAATAGCCGGAAATTCAGCATAATCATAGACGTCCGATTCTGGCTACTTTCGGCATGGTTGCGGCGTATACTGGCGCTCAGATTAGTTGAGGCCAGCCGATGTTGCAGAACGATATTTACGAACGCGCCAGACTTGCCAGGGATGCAAGATTCGATGGCCAGTTCTATGTCGGCGTCAGGTCGACTGGCATTTACTGCCGCCCGATCTGCCCTGCCAATGCACCGAAAAGCGAGAACGTAAGGTTTTTCCCGAGTGCGGCGGCGGCCGGTGAAGCCGGCTTCCGGCCGTGTCTGCGTTGCCGGCCGGAGTGCGCGCCGGGCACACCCGCCTGGAGTGGCACATCAACCACGGTTCGACGGGGCCTGCGGCTGATTTCGACTGGTGCGCTCGATGACGGCAACATCGAAAGCCTGGCCGACCGCCTCGGCGTTACGAGCAGGCACCTGCGCCGCTTATTCACCAAACATCTCGGCGCGTCGCCACTGGCTGTCGCACATACGCAGCGACTGCATTTCGCGAAACGATTGATCGACGAAACGACGTTGCCGATGAGTCACGTATCATCAGCAGCCGGCTATGGCAGCATTCGCCGCTTCAACGATGCATTCAGGAAAACCTACGGGCGCTCGCCGCGCGAGCTTCGCAGGACGGGTGAAGAAACCGAGTTATCCGGCCGGACCGCGACGTTGACGGTCCGTCTGCCCTATCGACAACCATTCAACTGGTCGACGTTTCTGGATTTCTTTGCCGCGCGCGCGACGCCGGGGGTTGAGGCAGTCAACGGCAATACCTACTCACGGACAATTATCTCGAACGATGATCACGGCGTGGTCGAGATCCGACCGGATCGACGCGATGGATACCTGTCGCTGACATTGCATTGCGTCAACACCAACGCGTTGTTCGAAACCGTACAGACAGCACGCGAGGTTTTCGATCTCGATGCACCGATATCCGAGATTCGAGCCACGCTCGGGAAAGACAAATCGATCAAGGCCATGTTGCGCAAGAATCCGGGCGTCAGGGTGCCGGGCGCCTGGGATGGCTTCGAAATTACGATTCGCGCCATCCTGGGACAGCAGATCTCTGTCAAGGCGGCGACCACCATTGCCGGGCGTATAGCCCAAAAATACGGTGAGCGTCTGGATCTGCCGGGCACGAATATCGAGGACGGATTGAGCCACATATTTCCGACCGCGGAGCGGCTGATGCGAGCAAGGCTGCAGAACATCGGGCTGGTACGAAGCCGCGCCGAGACGATCCGGCGAGTCTCTGCAGCCGTGGTATCTGGCGAGCTGCAATTCGATGTCGCGCAGGACCCTGAACAATTCTGCGACGCCCTCACAGCGATTAAAGGCGTCGGCGACTGGACCGCGCAATACGTTGCGATGCGTGCGCTCAAGAATCCGGACGCGTTTCCCGGGTCCGATCTTGGTCTGATCAAGGCCATTGCATACCCGGATCGCGTCACGCCGAAAGAATTAACAGCACGGGCCGAGGATTGGCGGCCCTGGCGGGCCTATGCCGCCATGCTTTTGTGGAGTTCACTACCGGGCTCCGGAGGATAGATCGATGTATTACTGTTACCTTGAGACGCCGATCGGCGACCTGTTGCTGGCGGGCGATGAGGAAGCGCTGTGCCTGGTCGGATTTCCCGAAGGATCGATGCGCCGGGAACCGGAGCCAGACTGGATATATTCAGAGAAGCCGTTCGGCGACGCACGCGAGCAACTGAGCGCCTACTTTGCCGGCGAGCGCAAATCGTTCGATCTGAACCTGAAACCTGGCGGCACCGAGTTTCAGATGCAGGTTCTCGAAGAGCTGCAAAAAATACCTTACGGAACCACTACGTCCTATGGCGATATCGCGAAACGCATTGGCCGGCCCAAAGCGGTGCGGGCAGTTGGTGCCGCAAACGGACGCAACCCGATTCCGATCATCATTCCCTGTCACCGGGTCATCGGCAGCTCAGGCGATATGACCGGATTCGGCGGCGGTATTCCGACCAAGGAAGCGCTGTTACGGCTCGAGCTCGAACACAGCCAGTTTCCGCACAGCGCCTGATACAGGCAGTGGATCGAGCGTGCGAATTAACGCGGATTTTTCGAAACCCGCTCTTGTGATTGCACAGGAGAGCGACTGGATTTCGTCGCCGGAATCCGGCGTGGAGCGGATCATGCTGGATCGTATCGGCGATGAAGTGGCGCGAGCGACCAGCATCGTGCGTTATGCATCGGGTAGCTCCTTCGCTCGCCACGTGCACGCGAAGGGCGAGGAATTCCTGGTACTCGATGGTATATTTTCAGACGATAGCGGCGATTACCCGGCAGGTTTCTATGTCAGGAATCCACCCGGCAGTGGCCATGCGCCATTTAGCAAAGACGGCTGCCGTATCCTCGTGAAACTGCGGCAATTTGACCCGCAGGATCTCACGCCCGTGGTCATAGACACGGGCGACCGGAGTCTCTGGCGGGGAGTGGATGATGCCAGCACGAGATATCTCCCGTTGTATGAATTCGATACGGAACGGGTCTGCATGGTGTGGGTCGAGTCCGGGAGCACCTATGCGGTGGCATCCGATTCCGCTGGTACGGAGATTTTCATTGTCAGCGGGTCGGTCCGGTATGGCGATGCTCAGCTTCCGGCGGAATCCTGGCTGCGTTTTCCTGCCGCCGAGGCGGCAGATTTGCTGGCAAGCGTTGACAGCGTATTGTGGGTGAAGCGTGGTCACCTGCCGACTAAAGGGTAGCTCTAAAACCTAGATTTTCCTGTTTTGCAGCGCTTTGACGATGTCCGACGGTTCAACGCCCGGTAACAAACGCTCATCGTCCACCAGTGAACTCATGGACGACATTATCGGCAACACGCCGGCCCAGATCGGAATTTCGTAGTCGTCGTCTTCGTCGTCAACACCGCTGTCCGAGATCTTTGCGGATGCAGTCTCTATCTCCAGTGCGATAACACCGGTCATTTTGACCTCCCGCTCGTGCGGTTCACGAAGTTCATCCCAACGCCCGGGCATCGTGTGTTCACTGATGATGCGCATCGCCCGGAGCTTGGCGTCGGACCCCTCAACCAGGCGCGGCGTGCCAAACGCTGTGACAGACCGGTACTGCATTGATGAGTTAAAAGCGGAACGTGCAAGCACGAGGCCATCGAGCAATGTCACGTTAAGGCAGGCTTTCCCGGTTTCCTCTAACAGCCTGATCACACGCGCTTTCCGCGCACCATGCAATAGCACCGTGTCGCCGTCACGGCCATAAATCATGGGTACGACGACCGGTGCGGCGTCCTGTACAAACGCGACCTGCGCGACGAGGCCAGCATCAAGGACCCGGTGTATCGTCTTCCGATCGTAGCTCGCCTTTTCCCGTAACTGCCGTATTTTGTTTGTGCTGCTTAGTGGATAGCTGCCGTCCATATTGATCAATCCTGTCGAAATCAGGGCCCGAAAGAGCCTTGGCTACGACATCTTGTACATAACTCGCCATCAGGTACAAGATGTAGTAGCATTCGCGCGTACCACATCGGTACGCACGGAGATGGGGTGTTATTGAGGCAATGCCGGCGTGGCTGCCATGCTGGAAGCGGAATTTTCGGACATTGAGCTACTCGTGATACCTCTCATCGCGATGCTCAGATCGACGTAAGCCCGTTCGCCTGGACAGCGCGGGTAAGCGACATCCGAAATGCGGACTGCCGGTATTGACGAGATGGTTGGCTGAATTATTGACGAACAAAGAGGTTTGGGTAGTTCAATAGCGGCGATTTCGGGCCTGAAACACCTTCTGCTTAGTAGCCGCCCAGTTTCTGGGCGGCTTTTTTCTGTTCACTATCTTAGTCGCCAGTAATTCGCGTGATCCGGCCAGTCGTCCACCTGCTCCTGCACTTCCTGGTACCTGCGGCCGTGGCTGGCGTGTTTTTTCGACAGAACTTCTTCAGGGCATGGATCACGATGGTTGCGACAATGATGATTGATATTGATCACTTGCTGGCTGATCCGGTATACGATCCCGGTCGCTGTAGTATCGGATTTCATCCGCTGCATCAGTATCCGGCAATCGCCGCGTACGCTGCGATTGCGCTTTGGCCAAGACTGCGATTGCTGGGCCTTGGTCTGATTATTCACATGGCGCTGGATGGAGTCGATTGTGTCTGGATGCATCTTGAGAATTAGTTACCGATCCCTGGTTATGACGAGCAGCCTGCTGCTGTCGATGCTTGCCGGCTGCGCAGCCGGTGTCCCGCAAACGCCATATCCCGCCTTCGTTCAGGTTGACAGCTTGCCCAACGTTTTCATCGCAGGTCTGCCAGGAGTGCGCGCGAAGCAACTCGCCGGCGATCCTGCAACCAGGAGCTCGAGTAATCGCATATTGCTGCCAAGCGATTGGCAATTCACAACCGGTGCATCACCGGGCAAAAGCGTCGAGATATTCGTGCTGGCGGGTGAGATCGGATTCGGTGACCTGACCCTGGGCCCGGGCGGGTACGCCTACCTTCCATCTGGCTCAACCGGCCTGCAAATGAAGACTTCGCGAGGTGCCTCGCTCCTTTATTTTGTGGACGATGCCGACCCAAGCGCCGTCATTCAGACACCTCTTATTTTGGGTAGCGACCTGGTCAGCTGGACGCCGTTGTCCGAAGACCCGAACGACAT
>PVMS01168392.1_pt1 | contig 10934 bp, 9 predicted proteins | sample 1853461 | NCBI WGS metagenome assembly PVMS01 (sample SAMN08582032, study PRJNA380276) | Marine sediment metagenome, whole genome shotgun sequencing project. | isolation source: ocean sediment barecode stripped | collected 2017
TCTTTTCAATTTGTTCTGTGACTAGTTCCTCTACCTTCAGGGAAGAGGCTCCGGGCCATTGGGTGACCACAGCGGCATTCCATTCAGGAAACTCCGGGTTTTCCTGCTTGCCAATAATGTCCCAACTGACAATACCCGTTACGAGCACCATGAAATAGAAAAAGAATATAACGCCTTTATGCTCTAGAGAATACTTAACCATATCGGGGTTCCCGCAAGTTTAAATCGAGATAATTTTCAGAGTTTTGGTACTCTCGTCTAAAGTTATTTTGAATCACGGCTAGTTATCCTTATTTTTTCTTAGACGTACTTTCATTCCCTCTTCGAGTTGATCCAGCCCAGCAACAATAATCAGGTCGCCTTTTTTTAATCCTTTTTTAATTTCGATATTGTTCTGGACAATTTTCCCGATAACCACGGTTACCTTTTTAGACGTGTTTGAGGCAGGATCAAACTTCCAAACGTATTTACTATTTGAAATTTTATCTTGCAGAACCGAATGAATGGGCAAAACAGGATATTGTGTGCCCCGGCTCCGAAATATCATGAAAATATTGGCGGACATCCCAGGCAGAATTTCCTTATTTGGGTTGTCAAATTCGGACCAGACGGGATAGGTCAAAGTGGTCTTGTCTGCGGCCACGCCGACTTTAGTAATTTTCCCTTTAAATTTTTTGTTTGGAATGGTCAGAAACTGACCGTCGACCTGTTGCCCTTTTTTAACAAAAGCAATCATGGATTCGGGGATACTGATCTGAACCTCGATTTTGTCTATTTGAACAACATCAAAAATTTCCTGCCCCGCATTGATTTGTTCGAAATTAGAAACGTGCTTGATGGATATCATTCCATCGAATGGCATTCTTAAAAACGGTATCAATTAGGCTGGCCTTGGTCTTTTCAAGGTTGGATTCAATGGATTTGATCGTAGCCTCCTGGGCGCGGACTTCTTCCTCGCGTCCTCCTTTCATAGCAATTGCCAATTCCTGATGTTTAGTTTCAAGATTCGCGATTGCTAGATCCAGGTCCGATCTGGCTTTATCAAGTCTGCTTTTGGCAGCTACATCATTGGCATACAATTGCTGAACCCTTTTATATTCGAGAAGGGCCGTCGTTTTGGCAGATTCAAGACTTCTGATCTCCGCTTCCAGTTTGAGTATGTCCTCTTCTCTGGCCCCCGTCAGTATTTCATCCAGTTTTGCCTGGGCGCTGTTCAATTGGTTTTCAAAATCTTTTACGGCGAGAATAAAATCTCTAGGGTCGAGACTGGCAATCTCTTCCCCTTCATTACGAAAGTTGCCTACCGCGCCCACCAGAGTTTGCAATACACCAGGAACCCGAAAACTCAAGGTTGGGCTCTCAATGGCTTCGGCAACACCGCTGAACGTTTTTTCATTACTTCTGGAAGCAATCATTCCTATTCTAAGGACTTTTACGGGCCGAATTACGGTTTCCGGCGGAGCCGGTGGTTCTTGTTTTTTGCAGGCAAGGAGAACTGCAAAAAGAATTAAAACAATCAGGTATTTTTTGGGCTGAAACATATCATTATTCTCGAGTTTCTTTATTTATTAGAGGAGGGCTTGTATTTCCCCGATGATTCATAGCAAGTGACTTTTCATCAAGATATTGGTCCATCCTGTTGCGGAAAGTACCAATAGTCTCATCATCCAAAAAATCGCTGATCAAATTGGTGATCCCGATATTTCTAAAAAGGCTGAACAATGTTTTATAGAAATCAAAACGGGTTTGGATACTGTCTCTTTGGCTTAGGATTAGTCTGCTTTGGCTGTCCAATAAATCGATTATAGGCAGATCGCCCTCACGATAAGAAATTTCCGCAAGTTTCAAGTTTTCTTTCGAAGATTTAACATTCCGTATTGAAAGAGTGGTGTTTCGTTTGCTACGAACCACGTTGAAAAAACCTGTTCTAGTGCTTTCAGCAATGTCATTTTCCAGACTTTTCCTCCGGGCTAAGAATTCCAGAATCCGGGTATTGGCCTGATCTAACTGCTTGAAGCGTGCCCCTCCCTGGAAAATCGGGATATTTAATTTGAGTTGAGCGGTCCATCCATCGCCAAACCGATCATCAAACACTTTTTGGTTTGCGGCGGTCAGGCTTTTCGAATCGTCCTGTAGCTGAGTAAACCAACTCGCGCCCAGTTCAGCGGTGGGCAAAAAACGGCTTTTGACTAATTCTTTATCAACATTCGACTGTTGAATGCTGGCATCAATGGACTTTATTTCAGGTGAATTGGCCAGCGCCGTTTCCGTGAAAAAATCTCTTGTGAGTTTTAAATTTTTGTGATTCCAATAAAATTTCTCAAATCTTTTTTCCCGATTCACAAAAGCCGTTTCAGAAAATGGCTGTAATTCATACTCATGCAGAGTTTCTTTAGGAAGGCTCAGGAGATTATTCAAACGAGCCTGCGCCCGAAACAAAAATTCCTGAGCGTCCACAAGGTCGATTCTGGCATTCTCCATGTCAATTTCCAATCGCAGGACATCCCCCTTGCCAGTTTCTCGCAGGTCAAATTTCAATTGGGCAATATCGAGGTTTTTTCGAAGAATATTCAGGAACTCTTTTTGTATCCGGACAATTTCATCCCCCAGAAGATTATCCATATATGCCAGGGCAACTTGCTCAGTAATATCTTGATTAATTACTTGCAGGTTTCTCTGATCAATCACGTTGGTGTATTTGGCGGATTCAATCGATTTTGAAAGTTCGCGGTCGAACAATTTTTGCTGCAGACTCAGTTCAAATTTTGTTTCCCCTCGAGGCTCCGAGGTTATGTCGGCTCTGGTCTCATCTATCCTTGAATAGTTTAGATTGGAAAATAATTGCGGATAAAAGCCCCGTTCAATTTCCTCGGTTCGGATCAGAGACTGGTTTTCAATGAGAGACTGTATTTTTATATTGTAATTTTGTTGAAGAGCGGTTTGAAAAGCCTTCGAAAAGGTGAGCACCTTATGCTTTTCTTTTTCCCCATACAGTTCCGCATCATCAATGAGGATGAGAGGTATGTTGTAGTTAATTCTTCTTGCAGTTTCCAGATTGAAACGCAATTTAGTTTTAATAAAATCTTTTACTGTAATCTCATTTGCGGGGGTACCGTTGATGATATCAAATATTTTCAAGGCATAATTTCTACCTTCTTTAACAAAATCTATTTCGTGGATTGATGCCAGTGCACCTCGCTTGATTCCATAAATGCTATCTACTGTGTAGGAGCGGATTTTTCTAAGCGCCAGTTCATTGAAAAAACTTTCATACTCATTTTCGCTGAAACCAAAAAGTCGGCCTACAAAAACCAAAGAGGTATCCAGATTAGAAATTTTTTTCGCAAAATCCGTTTTTGATACCGGCAGTATCTCCAGATTTATTTTCCCCTTCCGGAGGTTTTTGATGATGGCCTTCTGGAAATGTGAATTTTTATCGCATACAAGGCTGGAGCAGATCACTGTGATTTTATCAAAGGGAGTGATCATGGGAAGCAACTTGGCGATTTTTTTATCAACAGAGGGATCGAAAGATGTTGTCCAATTCGGATTAGTCGGTATCAGGGTTTTCGGGTCCACCAAACCCAACTCTATTGGAAATGGAACAGACATTGCCACCACGGGTTTTGGCAGGGGGGCCATTTGGGAAAAAGCAATGGCCGACTCAGGTCCTATCGTCAGGATTACATCAAGGTCCACATTGTTGGCTAATTGGTGGGAATATTTTTTGATCTTTTCGGTGTCAAAATCCCCAATAAATACGGCATCTTCTGGATAGAAAATTTTGACCCTGTCATTAAGGAGGTTCGATAATTCCTTATGAACGTTATCCAATAAAGGTTGATTTGACCAGTAAGGACCATCGGCCAGAATGCCGATTTTAATGTTGTCATCAGCAAATGCCCATCCAGTAACAATAAAACAGCAAAAAAAGTTAACTACTGCGCAGAGAATAACCCTTTTCAGATTTAGTCGGATATTTTTCTCGGCTGTCAGTATTAATGGGACCATAAAAAATATGATTATATCTGTAAGTTTATAAGCAGTTGCCCAAAGATCAGTGCACACCTAATGCGCTATCTTCACATGTCAAAATGTTGGCAAAAACTGGAATGTTAATGATATGGAGCAAATTGTATGCCAAATGTAACTCATTTTCAACTGATTACGCTTTTTCTAGGAATGTAGGAACCGTTAATAGATTGTTCGATTGTGGATCAAACTGCTTTGATCTTGTGAAGCCCACGGTTTATGGTTTCCGCCGCTCCGTGAGTCCTCAAATTGATACCGACATGATTTCTGTTCCTTTGAATTTATCTGGGATTACCATGTCCCAATCAATTCCTTGGGCGGGAGGCAATCAGTCATAATATGCTTGAGCAATACAGATTTCATAGAAGGGGTTATCGCTGAAGAGTATGAGGGGTCAGAGTTTTAAAGAAAAGGGTCTTACTTCGGTGATTGTTTGTACAAATGGAACCCGGTCCTCAGGGGAAAAGCAAAACGTTCAGGAAGAAGTTCGATACGATCTGAACGATTTGGTTGTTCACATTTAGCGGGCAAAGTACAGCTATCACCTGACAGGCGGGAACAGATCCTATAGCCATTTATAAAGCTTTATTCCCATTCAATAGTGCCGGGGGGTTTTGAGCTGATGTCGTAGACGACGCGGTTGATGCCTTTGACTTCGTTGATGATGCGGTTGGACATTTTGCCCAGCAGTTCATAGGGCAAGTGGACCCAGTCGGCGGTCATGCCATCAACGCTGTTGACGGCGCGGATGGCGCAGACGTTTTCGTAGGTGCGGGAATCGCCCATCACGCCAACGGTTTTGACGGGAAGCAGGACGGCGAAGGATTGCCAGATTTTGTTGTACAGCCCCGCTTGTTTTATTTCCTGGAGAATGATTGTATCCGCCGCCCGCAAAATTTCCAATCGATCCCAGGTGATGGCGCCCAATATGCGGATGCCCAGTCCCGGACCGGGGAAGGGTTGTCGCAGAATGATTTCATCCGGCATGCCGAGTTCATGACCGAGCACACGGACTTCGTCCTTGAACAATTCGCGAAGCGGCTCAACCAGCTTGAGTTTCATTTTTTCTGGCAGGCCACCGACGTTATGGTGCGATTTGATCACGGCTGACGGTCCTTTAAACGAAACCGATTCAATCACGTCCGGGTACAAAGTTCCCTGCGCTAAAAATGTGAAGTCATCGCCCAGGCGTTTGGCTTCTTCTTCGAAGACTTCGATGAAGACGTTGCCGATGATTTTTCGCTTTTTCTCTGGATCGGTCACATCTTTCAGCCGATCCAGAAAACGGTCGGCGGCATCGACCACATCGAGATTGATTTGAAAATTATCGCGAAACGTTTGTTCCACCTTGTCCCGTTCACCAGCACGGAGCAATCCGTTATCGACGAAGATGCAGGTCAGGTTTTGTCCGATAGCTTTATACAGAAGCACTGCGGCGACTGAGGAATCCACCCCACCGCTCAGTCCACAAAGAACTTTTTCATTGCCCACCAGTTGGCGGATTTGTTCAATCGAATATTCCGCCAGAGAATCCATCTTCCAATTTTGTTCGCAATCGGAAATGTTGTAGAGGAAGTTTTCCAGAATGGATTTACCTTCTTGCGTGTGCACCACTTCCGGATGAAACTGCAACCCGAATATATTTTTATCTGAATTTTCGATCGCCGCGATCGGTGAGTTGTCCGTATTAGCAATGGTTATGAATCCATCGGGAAGCCCGGAGATGCGGTCGCCGTGGCTCATCCACACGACGGAATCGTCTGGTATGGCGTTAAAAAGTTGCGAGTTTTCTTTGAGTAGCAATTTGGCTCGGCCATATTCCCGATGCTCCGCTGGCGAGACTTTACCGCCGAGCAGGTGGGTGATCAATTGCATTCCATAACAAAGTCCGAGCACGGGGATATCCAGCTCAAACAACCCTGGGTCTATCTGCGGTGCGCCGGCTTCCAGAACACTGGACGGTCCGCCAGATAAGATGATGCTCTTCGGCTGAAAAGCTTTTATTTGTTCGAGAGACCATGTGCAGGGGTGAATTTCGCAATAGACTTGGCATTCGCGTACTTTACGCGCAATATTTTGCGTGTATTGCGATCCAAAATCAAGAATGAGGACTTTTTGCTGGTGCAGAGTGTCGGTGGTCATAGAATAGAATTTTCCGGGGACCTCTAATAATTCAATATTTTTACTCCCGGCAATTCGCTAGCCCTTATTCCATAAGGGCTGCTCATGGCCATATCAATTTTTAGAGGTACTCTTTTGTAAAAGTTGATTTTTTTCTAAGGGAGCCGCTAATAACCAGTGTTTTCAGCGCTTGGTCTTACCTAACTGGATGAGCCAAGCGAGAATGATCAGTCGATATGGTAGTTCGGTGCTTCTTTAGTGACGACCACATCGTGAACGTGGCTCTCCCTGAGTCCGGCAGAGGTGATGCGAATAAATTGTGCATTTTTTCTGAGGCTGTCGATGTCTTTACTACCGCAATAGCCCATTGCCGCGCGTAATCCCCCAAGAAGTTGGTGCACGGTGAATGACAGAGTGCCGCGGTAAGGAATTCTTCCTTCCACACCTTCCGGTACCAGTTTGCTTTCGGAAAGTTCGCGTTCCTGAAAATAGCGATCGCTGGAACCTTGCGACATAGCGCCTACTGATCCCATGCCTCGGTATTCTTTATAACTTCTGCCTTGGTAAAGAATTTTTTCCCCGGGACTTTCCTCTGTTCCCGCGAAGAGCGATCCGATCATGATGCTGTGTGCTCCAGCGGCAATAGCCTTGGAGATATCTCCCGAAAACTTAATGCCGCCATCGGAAATCACTGGCACGCCTTTTTTCTCTGCGACCTTGACGCATTCGGCGATGGCAGAAATTTGCGGGACGCCAACACCGGTTACAATACGGGTGGTGCAAATCGATCCTGGCCCGATGCCGACTTTGACTGCGTCGACCCCGGCTTTGATCAGGTCTGCAGTGCCCTTGCCGGTCGCGACATTGCCGCCGATGACCTGAAGCTCCGGAAACGCAGCCTTGATATCCCTGATCGTGTTCAGGACTTTTTCTGCATGACCGTGGGCGCTGTCGATGGTCAGGATGTCGAGGCCCACCTTTATCAACGATTCGATATGATCCAATTGATTTTTGGATGCACCCAGTGCCGCGCCAGCCAACAATCTTCCCTTGGCGTCCTTGCAGGCATTGGGAAATTGTCCGGCATTTTCGATGTCCTTGAGAGTGATCAAGCCTTTCAAATTGCCTGCCTGATCAACCACCAGGAGCTTTTCGATGCGATTATCGTGCAACAGTTTTTTCGAGTGGTAGGGCGAGGTGCCTTCTACCACCGTCACCAAATTTTTCTTGGTCATGACCGAGCTGATGGGTTTGCTGAAATCCGTTGCACATCGCAGGTCGCGATTGGTCAAAATTCCCACCAGCTTATTATTTTTAGTGATGGGCATTCCCGTGATGTTGTATTTTTTTCTGACGCTTATGGCATCGCTGATCTTTTGGTCCGGGTCCAGCGTGATGGGGTCCGGGATCATTGCACTGATGGACCGTTTGACGCGATCGACCATTTTCCTCTGCTGATCGGCAGTCAGGCTTCTGTGGATGATTCCAATGCCGCCTTCAAGCGCCAGAGCGATGGCCAGATTGGCTTCTGTCACTGTATCCATGGGGGAGCTGATCAGCGGGCAGTTCAGACGAACATTTTTGGTCAGTTGGGTGGAAATATCCACTTCTCCGGGAAGGACTGTGGAATGTGCTGGCAGGAGCAGGACATCGTCAAATGTCAGATACACCTCAACTTGTTGTGGATTCAGCATAAATTTTATGTCGGCGGAATTTTTAGGAGACCTATGGTAATTCAATACTTTCTGTCCCGGCAACTCGCTGGCCCTTATTTCATAAGGGCCACTCATGGCCAAAACCATTTTCCAGAGGTACCCTTTGGGCATTTTAGGGACGATTTAAGTTTATGATCTTATCACGCCTCATCACTTTAATTAACTTAAATTTTGGTCATAAAATATTTAGGAGACCTGCGATAGATAAATCAATATTTTCACTCCGGGCAACTCACAGGTCTTCCTTTCATACGGATCGCTCATGGTCAAAAACATTTATTAGTTATGTTCTTTGGTGTTAACATTATTAGATGAAAACTATCAAGCCAATACTACCTATACTTTTGATTTTTTTTGTTCTTAGGGTTCCCTCAATTAGCGGGTGCAGAGCCAAAGGCATCCACATTTCTTTCCGGGTCAGGTGAAGAGGAAGCCTGGATGGGAACCTATTACCACGGCAAAAAAATTGGTTATACATATTCCAATTTGAGTTGGACTCCGGAGTTGATCACCGTATCGACACAGGTTTTGATCAAACTGAACTCCCAGGGAATCGATCAATCAACCTCGTTTACGCAAAAAACCCATTTGTCTCGCGATCTGGAATTCAAGAGTTTTAATCTGCTCCAACAAATCATGGGAAACCGGCAAAGTGTGGAAGGCAAAAATATCCACAATCAATTGCAATATCGTGTGCAGGGGAAAGGTTTTGATCGAACCAAGTCGATTAAAATCCCCAAAGATTTTGCGCCTTCGTCTACTTACTTGTTGAATATCATTCGCGATGGTCTGGCTGTTGGTAAAAAAGGCCGGTATCGGATATTTTTGGAACCGTATCAGATGATGTCTGATTTGTTATATGAGGTATTGCGAAAAGAAACTTTTACCTATCAGGGAAAAGCCTTCGACACCTTTGTCGTTGTGCAACGGATCAGTGGCATCGAGTCCACCATTTGGGTGGGAAATGATGGAACGGTGTTCAAGGAAGTGACCAATCAGGGCCTGGAATCCAGAAAAGAACCGAAAAAGATGGCTTCCTATATGGATGGCAAAGGCCTATCCGTCAGCAATATGATCACAATGAGCCTGGTGAAACCTAACCGGGAGATAAAGAATCCTGGGGAAATCAGGCAAATCAAACTGAAAATTTCAGAGCTCTCCAGTCCAACAATGATTCCCAGCGATCATCGGCAAAAGTTACTTCAATCTGTGCCCAAGGGCAAAAAATCCTATATCACTACTATCGAAATAAAAAGTGAGCCAAAGAAACCGGTTCCATCTGCCACTTTGCCTTTCAAACAGGTCCCCGATCCGGTTTATCTGGAAGATTCTTTGGAAGTGCAAAGCAAGCATGGCATGATTCGCGCCTTGGCCAGGGAGCTAGCTCAAGGGGAGAAAGATGCCTGGAAGCTGTCGCTTCGTATCAATCAATGGGTGTTCAGCAACCTGAAGAAGGAATTGGTGGACACGGTCACAGCACTGGATGCGCTCCAGCAAAGGCGAGGGGAGTGCCAGTCACATACTTATTTGTTTACGGCGATTGCCCGGGCGGCTGGAATTCCCACCAAGATCGTCAATGGACTGGTTTATTCCTCAGAGTATAAAGGTTTCCTTTATCATGCCTGGCCGGAGGTTTATGTGGGGGAATGGCGGGCTCTCGATCCAACTTTTGGCCAGGACCTTGTCGACGCGACTCATATCAAATTAGCCGAAGGCAAGGGGGATGCCGTATTCAAATTGATGGAGTTTGTGGGGCGTATAAAAATCGAATTGATTGATAATTAAGGCGCTCACCTGACGGTTAAAATTTCCCTGTTTTTTTTCCTCGTTATCCTGAATTCCAGGTGTTATAAAAGTACCAGCTCGTCTCTTGAGCGCTCTTTCTACAGCTATAAAATTTCAGGGCGTTTTGTGTCTGGCTGGTAAGTTTTCGCTTTATTTTCGCCTTTATATTGGTTATGATTACTACCAACAAATATCTGAAAAAAATGCTTTAAACTCTTGGAAATTTGTGATTTAAAATCTTTTGAATTCAGTTGACAGCACAACATATTGTATATATCTTAGGGGACCAACACAAAATGTAGATTATTTGTGTTGGTTCGATCCAGAGGGGATCCTTGGGAGAGTCGCTACTAGCGGCCTCAATTTTAGACTCTAATTAGCCCAAATAAACACCGTTTAAATTAAATCCATCCTAATCAGGAGTATTTTGTATGCGTATCCACCGAACCTTCACAGAAGACAAGGGCGATCCTTTTATCGGTATCCATTTTTTGGAAAGGACATCCAAAATTACCAATGTTGATGGTTCAGTGGTTTCTGAAATCAATCAGGTTGTGGTTCCTGATAAATGGTCACAGGTGGCGGTTGACATCATGGCGCAGAAGTATTTTCGTAAGGCCGGTGTTCCTACCCGTCTAAAAAAGAAAACTGAGCCGGGAGTTCCCGAATGGTTGTGCCCATCAGAACCCGATTGGGAATCTCTGAAGACCTTGCCTGAATCCGAACGGTTTAGCTACGAGACAGATTCCCGTCAGGTATTTAATCGTCTGGCAGGTTGCTGGACTTATTGGGGATGGAAGGGGCGATACTTTAGCAGTGAAGAAGATGCGCGCATTTATTTCGATGAAATGTGTTACATGCTGGCAGCGCAAATGGGTGCCCCGAACTCTCCGCAATGGTTCAATACTGGATTAAACTGGGCTTATGGGTTGGAAGGGCCGGCGCAGGGGCATTATTTTTTCAACACGGAAACCAATCAAGTCGAAAAATCGCAGAACGCTTATGAACGGCCGCAACCACATGCCTGTTTCATCTTGTCGGTCAAAGATGATCTTGTAGGCGATGGCGGGATTATGGACCTTTGGCGGCAGGAAGCACGCTTGTTCAAATATGGTTCCGGTTGTGGTAGTTTATTTCGATGAAATGTGTTACATGCTGGCAGCGCAAATGGGTGCCCCGAACTCTCCGCAATGGTTCAACACTGGATTAAACTGGGCTTATGGGTTGGAAGGGCCGGCGCAGGGGCATTATTTTTTCAACACGGAAACCAATCAAGTCGAA
>PVMS01079242.1_pt1 | contig 10932 bp, 10 predicted proteins | sample 1853461 | NCBI WGS metagenome assembly PVMS01 (sample SAMN08582032, study PRJNA380276) | Marine sediment metagenome, whole genome shotgun sequencing project. | isolation source: ocean sediment barecode stripped | collected 2017
ATCGGCATGGACAAGAAAGATAATAACATCAATCTGTCACATGGTACGATGACAGTTACGGGGGAGAAAAAGCAGGAAAAAGAGGAGCATGAGACCTATCACTGCACGGAGCGATGCTACGGGACTTTTTCCAGGAGCATATCTCTTCCCTTTGAGGTGGACGGTGACAAGGTGGATGCGAGCTTCAAGGACGGAGTGCTGAAGATTGCGCTCCCGAGATCTGAAGCGGTTAAGCCAAAAAAGATAGAAGTTCACTAATCCCCCTTTACATAGAAACGTATGCTGGGCAAACGCCTGGCATACGTTTTTTTATGATTGATCCTGCCTCCAGCTTTGAAAAAATCCTTTATTTAGCATTTCTCCAAATTATAGATATGCATCCCAAATCGTGAGTTTTTCGGCCTCTATTTTTCAGACATAGTATGGCATTATCTTGAATTTGACCTGACACGTGAGGCAGTAACCTATACTTCTGACCAAATCGGTGGAACCCGGCTACTGAGCCGCCCACTAAGTTACAAAGTGCGTACACAGCTACCGATCTATATCTCTGACGACTAAGACTGGGCAGTACGCGTGACGGACGACCGCCTCGGCGACACTGCCAATAATTACGTGGGAAAGACCAGTTCTTCCGTGGCTTCCCATAACGATGAGGTCAGCCTTCACCTCTCTTGCCATTTCTATGATTTGGACGGATGTCTTGCCATGCCTTACAGCCTTTTGGATTTTCACGGTCTCTTTGATCTGATTGACCACCTCACTCAGATCTTTATTTGCATGCTTTTCCATTCGTTCAGCAATTTCATGTGGCGCCATAGAAAGAATCAGGTAGTTGTCAAAACCGTGAAGGTGATCTACTACGTGCAACAACTGCAACTCTGCATTGTGTGAGGAAGCCAGGAAGACAGCGTACTCGAGCGCCTTTTGAGCAGTCGCCGAAAAGTCTGTAGGGCATAAGATTCGCTTGATTTCCATACTTGTCTCCTCCTCGAATCAGTAAAGGTTTTCTCATCTCTAATTATCCTACTTCCTGACCTTGGGTAACACAACAGAGAAAACGGATCCTTTTCCCGGTTCACTCTCCACAAGGATACGCCCACCGTGACCTCTCACTATGGCTTTCACTATAGCCAATCCCAGACCGAAGCCTCCTTTTTCCCCTCTGTCCTCCACGCGATGAAAGGGTTCAAAAATATATGGTATTTATTTGGCGTATATACCAACTACCTGGTCTATGACCTTGACTATGACCTCTTTCTCAGTTTCTTGGGTGGCAATGGTGATCGTGCCTTCATCCTTTGAAAACTTCATGGCATTGTCCAACAGATTAGTAAAGACTCTGCGAAGACGGTTCGGATCAGCTTCGATAATCGGCGATGTCGCTGGGCTTGCGAGGAGGCAGGGGACATAAGAATTGGGGCGAACTCCTGAAACACAATGAATGGCCTAAATCTTAATCCTTCATGCTACACGAAGATTTACTTGTCCGGTGACCCTTCAAGGCAATAGGGGCATCGCGTCCTGGGAAGGCGTTGTTCACCTTGTTCCATTCTTCTTTCGCTACAAAGATCTTGATGCGAGCAGTGTAACACTCCGCGAACAACTTCAAACCCGGAATCATTTCTCGTGTATTCAATTAAGGTGACGATCTCGTCAATTTCCGAGCAGCAAAAGTAGCGTGGTTTTATATCACGCACTCTAGCCTCCTTGCCAACAAATCCTTATGAACAATTGTGCAAAGACCGCCTTATCACCGCTGGTAGTCATCGGCCCGAACGTGCTATCCAGCCACTCTTACCCCTTTGGCAGAGCAGTGATCAGGAAAACCATCACAAAAAGAGCCACCGTCTCGATTATTCCCAGGACCATAATGTAATTGCCAAAGCCCTTCCCTGTCTCTGCGAATGCATCCGCAGCACCAGCGGCCGCCTTGCCCTGCATCCATGCAGACATTCCCATGGCCAAACCTCCCAAGGCCCCATAAATGATCTGCCACACATAGGATTCTGGCGGCATGTTTGCTGCTTGGATGGCGTTGCGTAGAATCATCCCATAGATCGTTTGCGTTAATGGCGCCCCAACAAAGGCGATCAAGATAAATGGCGCGGGCTTGTTCTGGGCAAAACACTTTTTCCAGGCCCCAAGAGCGGCCATGCCTGCGGTACCAGTTCCCAATGCAGATCCAATTGCCGCAAGAACTAAAGAAAAACCCACATCTCCAAAGCCTTCTATCATCTTACGGTCCTCCTTTCCACTTTCTGAACCAGCCTCATCTTGGCTCATCCTAGCCTATTGGCGGATATGCTCTCCAGCCCGTTTCCTAAACGGTCTATACATCTGACCGGACCAGTTCATTCCCATGTGGGTCGAAAATTCCAGCATATTTAAGCGGATGCCATGAACAAGAACACCCAGGGCAGCCATAACAATGTTCATGGCATGTCCCAATATAAGGATAGATGTAGCCACAATCCCGTTCAAGAGACTTGACCATCCAAGGTCATGGGCCATTTTGTTGAAAGTAATGGCAACAATCAGCGTGGCATAGCCAACAGCAAAGAGCCTGAGATAGGAGACCAAGTCGGAGAAGGATCTGACGATGTTAAGTGGCAGATCAGCCAATCCCAGAAGCAACGATCTGATAATGCTCTTGGTGGGGTTTGAAAAGAGGGCCACAAGCAAAAGGCCCAATATGACCAAGTAAGTGGCAAAACTTGGAATGGATCTTCCTAAAACGAGATGCCCGGCCAAAAAATAGAGAAACCACAGAACAAGAATCCACCCGATTTCACCCAACATGCGAAGGGAGTTAAGAGATCGAAGGCATCTTAAAATGTGTGCCACAGTCAAATGAGCAGCACCCAACGCAAGGCAGAACTGCATCATGAAGTCCTGGTTACTCGAGTAGCTGTCAAGATCTGGCAGGACAAACCAGTTTAAGACGGGGAATCTTGCCAAGTGCTCTACGCCGAACCAGTTCCCTGTTATGAGACCCCATAAAATGGTTGCGCCGCTGAAGACATAGAAAAGGATAAAAGGCTCCTTGTGCGCTAACTTGAACCTGCGCCTGGCTAAATACGTGCCGAGCAGGACCAAGACGCCATACCCTCCATCGCCAACGAGGATGGCAAAAAAAACACTCAGAGAGATAAGGAACCATAAACTTACGTCATATTCCTCGTATCCTGGCACTGTTCCCATGAGTCTGAAAACCGGCTCGATAATGCGAATCCAGGAAGGGTTCCTGATAAGGGTCGGCACCTCGCTTTCTGTGGAGGGATCTTCAACCGTCACAGCCCACCCCATTCCCTCAGCCTCACGTCTCAACCTCTCCAGATCGTCCTCCGGACAATAGCCCTGAATGTATGAGACCGCTCCTTCTTGGCCCGCGCCTGCAGCAACCTCCGCGAATTCAAGCCCTTCCCTGAGCAATGACGACTCCTCTTTGAGAGAAGCTGTATAGGCCACATAGAGATCCAGCTGACGTTCGAGGTCTTCTATGTGTTTCTTCATACCCTCTGCTTCCATTTTCATTTCAGAAAGCCTCTTTTCGGGAATGGCGATCTCCTCAAAGGGAAGAAGATAATCTTCATCGCTGACGGTTAAGATGTATCTTAAAGAACCCTCTTCGCCAACAACAGCGTAAGGCACACTGATCTTCATCTGATTCAAGTCATTTCTGTTGCATTTGTAGAGTCGTGCTGTCAGACCATTTTGTCTTAAGTATTCAAAATCAGACGGAGAGAAATCCCCCAACGGTTTCACTCTATCGATCTCCTTAAGCACAGACTGCAAACGGTCTTGGTATTGACTTCTTGAATCCAGCATGGACAAAACCTGTTGGGCGGTTTCACGAGCAGACGCAATGGGTGGTGGTTTTCCTTTTCCTTTCCTGGATGAAAGGCTATTCATGGCCCCTTCCAAGAGGCCTATTCTGCCTCTCACATCTTCGGTCTCCTTAGATACAGGCTCGCGAACAGGGACCACATGGAGTGCCCCCCAGGCTCTCAGGGCATTCAAGGTGCTGGGAACCGCAGAAGCCAGAGTCGCTATGGTCACCTTTTTCATCTTGACAATCATGGCGTCACTTTCTCATTAAGGCTGAAGCCCAGTGGCTCGATGTGAGATTTTGATCTTGGCAAGCTTCCCTCGGACAATAGCAGCCGCTTCCTGATCTGCTAGAAAAATCTGAATGACCCTTATGTTTTCAACCGTCTGTGGGATTTTGATTTTCTCAAATAGATTAACTCGCTTGATAGTCCTACGCCATTCGCTTTCAAGACGTTCGATTTGCTGTCTGATGGTTAGGACCTCTGCCCTGATCGTCAAGACGCGCTTTAACTCTTCCATGGCTTTGTCCACCCACAGCGGTGTCGTGTATAAATCATAGTCGGCTTTCTTGAACCGAATCCCTTTAAAGACGGGAACTTCTACACCTGCCACATTCGTCGTGGCTGTTTCTACGGACTCAATTCTGAGCATCTCTGTGATCCCCGCCTCCTCTCCCATGACAGCGACCCAGGTATGAATCCAATCCATCAAGTCCTTTTCCTGTTTGACGGTTTCTTCCAAAGACCGTTTGGCCCGGTTAAGCTCCAACTGAATCAGTAGCTTCTTTAAAACAAGGGTCGGCAAAAACCGCCGGTACATCTTGAGGTCCGCCTGTTGCCGTTTAAGCTCTTGAATGTTCAATCTGACCTTTGCCATCTTTCAAATACTTGCAGGCCAAAACTTCTGGGTGAGTTCGGTTCGTATGCCTAACTCTTCTGGCGAGAAACAGGCTGCTAAGATCTTCCAGCCTTGGTCCAACGCTTGTTCCAGCGAGATATTGACACGGAGGTCCATCATTTTCGACTTGAAGAGTTCGCCGTATTGCACAAGCTTTTCGTCCCATGGATTTAATCTGAAGCCAATGGCACGCTTTTCTTCCGTTTCCTTGAAGGCAGCATACAACTGAATCATATTGTCCATTAAATCGCGATGGTCCTCCCTCGTATCCTTGTTCACAAGTTGCTTTAGGCGACTCAATGAGCCAAAGGGATCAATACGACCGTTCTGTAAATACAATTGGCCTTCCGTGATGTATCCAGTGTTGTCGGGAATCGGATGCGTGATGTCGTCTCCATGCATGGTTAGGGAGAGAATAGTCACAGACCCCGCGTCCTCAAAATCGACTGCCTTCTCATACCGCCTTGCCAACTGGGTATAAAGATCGCCCGGATAACCCCTGTTAGAGGGAACCTGTTCCATGGTGATGGATATCTCCTTGAGTGCATCTGCGAAGTTGGTCATATCCGTTAAGAGAACCAGAGTTCGCTGGCCGCGCAGGGCAAATTGCTCGGCCACCGTTAGGGAAAGATCTGGCACTGTGAGGCTTTCTACCACCGGATCAGAGGCCGTGTGTATGAAGAAAATGGACCGGCTCAGGGCTCCACTCCCTTCGAGGCTTTCTTTGAAGAAGAGATATTCATCGTATTTGAGCCCGATCCCGCCCAGAATGATGACATCCACTTGAGCCTGAAGCGCTATACGGACCAGTAGTTCATTATAAGGCTCACCCGGCGTAGAGAATATGGGTAGCTTCTGGGATTCCACAAGTGAATTGAATACATCTATCATAGGAATCCCTGTTCGGATCATGCGACGCGGTATGATCCTCTTGGCCGGATTGACGACAGGCCCACCAATCTCTATCATGTTCTCCGTAATCGAGGGGCCGCTGTCTCTGGGCTGGCCACTTCCGTCGAAAATCCGGCCCAAAAGATGATCTGAAAAGGAGACTTTCATGGGATGGCCAAAAAAACGAACCTCATCTCCTGTCGAGATCCCTCGACTTCCAGCAAAGACCTGTAGACTCACTTCGTCTCCCTTGAGCTGAATGACCTGAGCGAGGGACTTGCCATGAGCTGTTGACACCTCAGCCAGTTCTTCGTAGTGAACGTTGCGCGCTTTCACTGTTATAACGTTACCAATAATGTTACGAATGCGACTATAGACTTTCTTCATCGCCTTTTACCTCGTCAAGCATGCGGCGAAGCTTTATCTCTGTTTCCTTGAATTCATCCGATTCCCAGGGCGTATAATTCCAGCTGATGAATACGTGCCTTAAGGACTGGAAGAATTTGAGGGCATGGCCTTTCTCAGAAAACGAGAGTTTCGACCTTAACACTTCCGTGACAAAGTCAAAGACGTGACGTTGGCGGTCTCTGGTGGTTGCCCCATCCACCTCATCGAAGGCGTTTTGCTGAAGGTAAACATGATCCAGGAACTCCGCCTTGAGATAATCGACAAAGTCCTCAAGAGAAGTCCCCTCTTCCCCCACAACCTTCATCATCTGTTCGATTTCTTTTCCCTTGAAAAGGACTGAGCGAGCCACATTCACCTGGTCTGCATTCATGAATCCCTGGTATCTGCTCCAGCTCTCGTGCGGATCGACGGAGGGAAATCGTCTCGCATTGGCCCGGTCCCGAGAAAGCCCATGAAACGCCCCAACCACTTTGAGCGTTCCTTGGGTAACCGGTTCGTCAAAGGTGCCGCCTGCTGGAGACACGGTGCCGCCAATGGTGACAGAACCGGTTTGACCGTTATAAAGACGCACAAGTCCAGCCCTTTCATAGAAACTCGCGATCCTAGACTCTAAATAGGCGGGATAGGCCTCTTCACCGGGAATCTCTTCCAATCGTCCTGATATCTCACGCATGGCTTGAGCCCATCTCGTAGTGGAATCAGCCAACAAGAGGACGTCTAGACCCATCTGGCGATAGTATTCTGCCATGGTGATGGCCGTATAAACAGAAGCTTCTCTTGCTGCAACCGGCATAGCGCTCGTATTACAGATGATGATGGTTCTTTCCATGAGAGAGCGGCCGGTCCTGGGGTCTTCGATACTGGGAAATCTTCTCAGGATATCAACTACCTCGCCTGCCCGCTCGCCACAAGCAGCGATAATCACAACGTCCACCTCTGCATGCTGGGCCGTAATCTGCTGGAGCACCGTCTTTCCAGCTCCAAATGGGCCAGGAATGCAGTAGACGCCACCCTTGGCAATGGGCAAGAAGGTGTCGATAAACCTGATCCGTGTGATCAGGGGGGCCTTGGGCATGAGGCGTTCCCGGTAAGCGCTTATGGGTATTTTCACAGGCCAATCTCTGGCCATGGTGACCGCATGAACATTGCCGTCTTGGCTTTCTATTTCAGCAACTGTTTCCCAGATGGAGTAGGATCCCTTCTTAACAATAGAGACGACCCTACATCTGCCGTTTATTTGAAACGGAACCATAATGCGATGCTGGATGGTTCCCTCGGGGACCCATCCCAGGAAATGGCCTCCAGACACCATATCGCCCTCCGTTACCAGCGGTTCAAAGGTCCACGTTGCAGCATCGAGGGAAGGAACGGACACTCCTCTGGGGATGAAAAATCCATACTTCTCGGCAACAGCTGGCAGAGGGTTTTGCAGCCCATCATAAACCTGTCCCAGAAGTCCAGGACCTAGTTTGACCGAAAGAAGTTCTCCGGAAAATGCTACCTGATCTCCCACCTTGAGCCCGCGCGTCTCTTCATAGACCTGGAGCTGTGCGTGTGAGCCTTGGATCCGGATCACTTCTGACTTCAGACGATTGCTACCCATGAGAACGTGAGCAATTTCATTCTGTCGTACTTCATGGGTGAACGCTACCGTGATCAGACTACCACTTATTGCTGTAATGGTTCCGATGTTGTTAGTTTTCATCCAGACGGCGCTCGTATATAAGCCTTAAGACCTGCTTACCCTTTTCTTCATCAAACTGCTGCATGCGTTCAAGCAGTTGCAGCTTTAGGGCATAGATAACAAGAAGTGCTAAGTCAAAATAGTGTCCTACTTCATGACGGGTCAAGAAATCCCACCGAACTTGTACCAGGTCTATTTCTATACGATAGGGCGAAGTTTCTTGAAGCACTTGATGAACGACCGGTATTGCACTGGCATCCAAGCCCATCGCCAGGCGGAGATACAATTCCTTTGGCACCTGCAGGATATCGGCTCTAATTCTTACGAGTTCATTTCTAAGGGTGTTTTCAAAAGCAATCCAGCGTTTGAGCACAGCATTGGTCACATGATTTAGGGGAATATTTTCAATGTCAATTTTTGCCAGGTGAAGCTGCGTGAGATCCCGCCTACGAAGCCAGGGTGAGCAAAGTTCAAGGAAATCAGAATAAGATAAAGGAGGCTTTCGCTGAAGACTTAAGAAGGAAAGGCTGGAAACAATATAATAATAATAGGCTCCCATCAAATCCTGTCCGCATGCTTTTCCGTCATCTCGTGCAGGAACTTGGCAATGCGAGGATGAAGATACTCGCTCAGAATTTCTGCAATGGCCTTGTCCGTAATGTCATAATACATGTCGCCATCCCTTTCACCAATGCGAAATCCTGCCTGAATGATCTCTATGGGCCTCAGCGTGAGACCTTCTCTCAATTCTTTTTGGAGCCAACCATAAAGCGATTCCTCAAGCTTTTGACGGTCGTCTTCGCTCAGAAGGATCTCGAGACCCTGTGTGCTCTCATGCACCTGCCATCCGTTCACGATCTTCAAGATCAGCTCTTTCATGGCCTCTGGCGTCAGTGCGGAAGCCACCTGGCGTTTCAGAATATGGTCGCAGACACCGATGATTTCATTCTTGACGCTTAGTATGAGATTGCGACCTGCCTGAGACATGGCCACATCAAAGGCTTCTTCTCTTTGTTGCATTTCCTTCCTAGCGTCAGCGACCATTTCTTCCGCCTGTGCCTGAGCCTTTTCTGTGATGGACTCTGCCTCTGACCGAGCTTTCTCAAGGATCTCCTCGGCTGCTCTCTTGGCTTCTTCAATTCCTTCCCTTTTTATCTTCTCCAACAGGGGCTGAATAATGGTTTCTTGTTCCATGTTGTTCCGGCTCCGAACAGATTACGGCACCTCACACGATCTGTCTGCTTTTTGTCGAATCAAATCTCATCGCGTTAGGTGCCAGAATGATGCCTCTTGTCCTTCTCCAAATGGTAATGGCGCAAAAGGTCTGTGGCAGTTATGTCGGCAAGGATAGAACCTTCACTGTCCAACACCGCCATATCCTTCATAGCGGTTCGGGCCATGCGTTCAAGGACCTCGTCCACTGTCTCGTCAAGTCTGGCGCGGACGCTCTTCTTATCCATAATGTGTCGGGCAGTCTCCGCGGTAATGCGTGTCAGGATGCCATGAGGATGAATCTTCCCCTCGTAATGGTGGGGAAAGATGTGACGGAGCAAGGAGCCCATGGTAATGGTTCCAATCAGCCGTTTTTCCTCATCCACCACGTACACCAGACGGGTGTGGGGAAAGCGTACCATCATGCCAATTACTTCATCAATTTGGGTTTCCTCATGGATATAAGGAACATCTCTGGGCCCCATTTGTCCGAGTATTTTTTTTATCTTCATGACTTTACTCAGATCGGGCCTCGCCGGCCCGGTTGAGTGCCCATTTGACCATTGGCGGCGATACGAATTCATTGATGATGACACAAGCCAACATCGCATTGAGCAACACACGGTAGGTTTCAGAAGGCAAAAACGGCCGGGCCGAAAAAATCAAACCCAATGAAAGACCCGCTTGTGGTAACAGTGTGATTCCCAGGTATTTACCTACCATTGCTGGCGCGTGAGAAATACGTGCACCCAGAATCGTGCCAGCGAATTTTCCAGCAAAGCGGCCGAGCAGCAGAATAACGCCCAGTAAGGTGGATGTGGTCAACACCGCAATGTCTAAGTGGGCTCCTGCCAGGGCAAAGAAGAGACAGTATAGCGACTCTTCCACGGTCTCCAATTGTTGCAACATGTGGTCGGCATGCTTCATCGTGTTTGTCATGACAAATCCGGTCATCATATTGGCCAGCAAGGGTGAGAATCTGAATTGGATGGCTATGCCGCTGACAAAAAAGACGATCCCGAATATGACTAGTAGGTGAATCCCGGCCCTTTGCCTGGAACCAGCCAGATAGGTTAAACTTAAACCACCGATCGTCCCAATAGTCAGTGCTCCTGCAATTTCCAAGATGCCGTGGAATAAGCCCAAATTGGTGCCCGCCCCGGTATCCAATAGATAACCGGCAACGGTTATAGCCCATGAAAACAGGATGATACTTAACGCATCATCCAGAGCCACGACACCCAAGAGCACGGTGGTCAGCACTCCTCGAGCCCTCAATTCATGCACCACGGCCAACGTTGCTGCTGGGGCTGTTCCCACCGAAACAGTACCCATGATCAAAATAATGCCCAAAAAAGCCTCCGGACCGTTAGCTCGAAGGGCGGGAGAGAAATAGGAGGCCACATAGACGGCCAGAGAAGCAAACACCAGGGCGCCCACCCCTTCGGTAAGGCTAATCCACAGAATGGGTTTGCCCAGCACTTTGACACGAGACATACGGAGACTGCCGCCGATGGCGAAGGCAATGAGGGATAGCGCCATGTCAGAGACGAATCCAAGGTAGGTTTCCACTTGTGCCCTGCTCAGAATGCCGGTGATTGACGGGGACATTATCATGCCGGCGACAATGTAGCCGGTCACCCGCGGCAATCGTAAAGCATTTGCCGCAAGACCGACCACGTAGCCTGCAATCAAAAGAAGCCCGAGTGCAAGGAGCGGATGAAAGACGAGGTTATTCACACTTTATCCAAGATCAGGAAGTTTTATCTTTGTCCACTACTTCATGGAAGCTATTGAACAACCAGCGCAAGCTGGGACCGACCGACGCACTCGCTACGACGATTGCGCGACCCCTTATTTGAGGTTGTTAAGGATTAATGAGCAATCCCGGCAAAGGTGATTTCTTCACCATATTCTTCGCCACGCTCTCAAAGATCGTGTGCTCAATCCCTTTTACTGGGCATCTTCCTGTAATTCTTCAGGCTCACACAGCCTCTTATCATCGG
>PVMS01091862.1_pt1 | contig 10932 bp, 8 predicted proteins | sample 1853461 | NCBI WGS metagenome assembly PVMS01 (sample SAMN08582032, study PRJNA380276) | Marine sediment metagenome, whole genome shotgun sequencing project. | isolation source: ocean sediment barecode stripped | collected 2017
ATCGTTATTCCCGGACGCACGATCTGCTCGACGATTTCGCAGAGGTCTTGTCCGGTTCGCGACCGCTGTTCGTCACCGAGGTCTATGCGGCCGGCGAAGACCCGATCGCCGGCGCCGACGGTCGCGCGATCTGTCGGGCCGTGCGCATGCGCGGCAAGATCGAGCCGATGTTCGTTCCCGACCTCGACCAGTTGCCCGAACTGCTGAACGGTGTGCTGGCCGACGGTGATCTCGTGCTGACGCTCGGCGCCGGAAACATCGGCGCCGTCGCGGCCACGTTGCCCGACACGATGGCGCGGCTCGCCCACCTGGGGTCGCGGCAATGACCCAGGTGCTGACCAATGAACCGATGTCGAAGCACACATCATGGCGCCTGGGTGGCCCGGCCGACACGTACTTTCGTCCCGATTCGCTCGCGGCGCTGCGCGACTTCCTGCGTGGTCTCGACGACGACGCCCCGGTGTATTTCACCGGGCTCGGCAGCAACCTGCTCGTGCGCGACGGCGGCATACGCGGTGTCGTGATCAACCCGCTCAAGGCGCTCGGCACGGTCGCGCGGCTGGAGGACGGCCGCGTGGAGGCCGGTGCCGGTGTCGCGTGTACGGCGTTTGCCAGACGATGCGCGGCATGGGGACTCGGGCCCTCTGACTTTTTCGCCGGCATTCCCGGCACGATCGGCGGCGCGCTCGCGATGAATGCGGGCGCATTCGGCGGCGAGACGTGGGATCGCGTCGTCGAGGTCGACACGATCGACCGCCAGGCCAGCATTCGCACGCGCGAGCGATCAGACTACGAGATCTCATACCGCGAGATCAGCGCGCCGAAGGACGAGTGGTTTGTTACGGCGCGTTTCGCGTTCGACAGCGGCGACGAATTCAACCTCGATCGGGTTCGTGCGCTGATGCGCGAGCGTCAGGACAAGCAGCCGCTCGGGTTGCCGAGCTGCGGCTCGGTGTTTCGCAATCCGCCCGGCCACTTCGCGGCACAACTGATCGAGTCCGCCGGACTGAAGGACTACCGCATCGGCGGAGCGGTGGTCTCGGACAAGCATGCGAACTTCATTATCAATACGGGGGATGCGACGGCCGCGGATATCGAGGCATTGATCGCGCATGTTCGTGCCGTCGTCGAGGCCCGGCACGGTGTGTTGCTCGATCTCGAAGTGCATATCGTGGGTGAGGCGTCGTGAGTGCGACGGCGGTATCGATGCGAGTCACCGATCCTGCGGCGTTCGGCAAGGTAGCCGTGCTGATGGGTGGCGATTCGGCGGAACGTGAGATCTCGTTGCTGTCGGGGCACGCGGTACTCGCGGCCCTGCTCGAGCAGCGCGTCGATGCGCACGCCGTCGATACCGCCGAGAACCTGATCGCGACGCTGCGCCGGGAACGGTTCAGCCGCGCGTGGATCGCACTGCACGGCCGCGGTGGCGAGGATGGCACGATTCAGGGTCTGCTCGAGTTCATGGGTATTGCGTACACAGGCAGCGGCGTCAAAGGCTCGGCGATCGGCATGGACAAGCTGCGTACGAAGCAGCTGCTCATGGGCGCGGGGCTGGCGACGCCCGAGTTCCGGGTATTGCGCGGCCCGGAGGATTTCGATCGCGTGATCGACGAACTCGGCCTGCCGCTGATGATCAAGCCGGCCGAGGAAGGTTCGAGTATCGGCCTGACTCGCGTCGAGCTCCGCGAAGAACTGCACGCGGCGTTCGACAGCGCCGCGTCGTTTCATTGCGAAGTCTTCGCGGAACAGTGGGTGCACGGCCGTGAATACACGGTCGCCGTGCTGCAGGACCAGGCGCTGCCCCTCGTGCGCATCGATGCGGCCAATACGTTCTATGACTACCAGGCGAAGTATTTCAGTGACGAGACCGGCTATGTCTGCCCGAGCGGCCTGACGGATAAGCAGGAACAGGCGTTCGGCCATCAGGCACTGGCCGCATTCGCGGCGGTCGGCGCGACCGGCTGGGGTCGCGTCGACTTCATGATGGGGCCGGACGATCGACCGTTATGGCTCGAGGTGAACACCGTGCCGGGCATGACGAGTCACAGCCTCGTGCCGATGGCGGCGCAGGTCGCCGGCATGGAGTTTGGCGATCTGGTCTGGCGAATTCTCGAAACCAGCCGCGTGGCTGCGACGACGGTGAGCGGGCGGACGGAGGCGAGTGGTGCCGGTTAAAAGCAAACGATTGTTCAAGCGCAATCGCAGGCACAAGCTGCGACCCGCGACCCGGTCGGCATGGGCGAAGCTCAACTGGCCGGATGTGAACTGGCGGCGGCTCATGGTGATCGCCGCGATCGGCTCATTCGGGTTCTCCGGGTACGCGGCGGCGTTGTGGGTCATGGATCGCCCGATCGAGTCGGTGGTCATCAACGGCGCGTTCGAGCGCGTGTCGGCCATGCAGGTCGAAGACGCGTTGTCCCCGCACGTGCAGACCGGTTTCCTGAGCGCGGACTTGCCGGCCATGCGGGCCGAGCTGATCGCGATTCCATGGGTTGCGAACGCCAATGTTCGACGTCGCTGGCCCGGTTCGATCGAGGTCAATATACGCGAGGAGCGCCCGGCAGCCTGCTGGGGAGATTCCGGATTGCTGAATTTCGATGGCGAGTTGTTCGTCAGGAACGTGACACATGTGCCCATCGAGCTGCCGCGGCTCGCGGGACCCGAAGGCTCGGAGCAGCGTGTCGCCCGCATGTTTTTCGCGATTCAGCACCGCCTGGAGCAGCGGGGCATGGCCGCCGTTGCCCTGCGCCTCGACCGGCGCGGTGCGTGGGAGGTGCAGTTGAGTAGCGGTATCCGGGTACGGCTCGGAGCGAGTTTCGTCGATCAGCGCCTCGATCGATTCTTCGAGGCGGTGGACAGGATTATTGCGGTCGAGGCAGAGCGGGTGGACTACGTCGATATGCGTTACACGAATGGGTTTGCGATTGGTTGGAAGGATCAGAAACCCATGCGGGCTGAGTCCAGGGAGGCAGGAGAGCCCCATGTCTAGGAAATCGGAGAACGGCTTGATTGTCGGGCTCGATATCGGCACCTCGAAAGTCGTCGCGATCGTCGGTGAAGTTCAGGATGACGGCGAGATCGAGGTGATTGGTTTCGGCATTCACCCGTCACGCGGCCTGAAGAAGGGTGTCGTCGTCAACATCGAGTCGACGGTCAACTCGATTCAGCGCGCCATAGAAGAGGCCGAGCTCATGGCCGGCTGCGAGATCAACTCGGCGTTCACCGGCATCGCCGGAAGTCACGTACGCAGCCTGAATTCGCATGGCATTGTCGCGATTCGCGATCGCGAGGTCGTAAAAGCCGATGTCGATCGCGTCATCGATGCGGCGCGCGCGGTCGCGATTCCGGCGGATCAGAAGATCCTCCACGTGCTGCCGCAGGAATTCATCATCGACGGTCAGGAGGGCATACGCGAACCCATCGGTATGTCCGGCGTGCGCCTCGAGGCTCGGGTGCACATGGTGACCGGTGCCGCCAGTGCGGCTCAGAACATCATCAAGTGCGTGCAACGGTGTGGTCTCGAGGTCGACGATGTCGTGCTCGAGCAGCTGGCCTCGAGTTACGCGGTGCTGACCGAGGACGAGATGGAGCTCGGCGTCTGCCTCGTCGACATCGGCGGCGGCACGACCGACATCGCCGTCTTCAACGGCGGTGCGATCAAGCATACGGCCGTCATTCCGATTGCGGGGGATCAGGTCACCAACGACATCGCGATCTCGATGCGCACGCCGACGCAATACGCCGAAGAAATCAAGCTCGAGTATGTCTGTGCCCTGTTGCAGCGTGCGAATCGCGACGAAACCATCGAGGTGCCGAGCGTCGGCGATCGACCGCCGAGGCGCCTGGCTCGGCAGACGCTGGCCGAAGTGGTCGAGCCTCGCTACGAAGAACTGTTTACGTTGATCCGCGATGAACTTCGCCGCAGCGGCTTCGAGGAAATGGTCGCAGCCGGTGTTGTTTTGACCGGCGGCAGCTCAAAGATGGAAGGCGCCATCGAACTTGCAGAAGAAGTGTTTCATATGCCGGTGCGACTGGGCTTGCCACAGCATGTCCGCGGCCTTAGCGATGTCGTGCGCAACCCGATTCATGCCACCGGGGTGGGATTACTTTTGTACGCGCGAAACCGCGTCGGATCGCCATTCGGCGATCACGTGGTCGGAGGGGGACTAAAAGATGTGTGGGAACGAATGAAGGCCTGGTTTCAGGGCAATTTTTAACGTTGTTGATGTGAGGAGAGATATCGATGTTTGAGCTCATGGACGGATACAGCCAAAACGCTGTTATCAAGGTACTGGGAGTCGGGGGCGGCGGCGGCAATGCCGTCAAGCACATGGTGAGCTGTGGAATCGAGGGCGTGGATTTTATCTGCGCGAATACCGATTCGCAGGCATTACAGAGTTCCAATGTGCGTACGGCGCTCCAGATTGGTTGCAACATCACGAAAGGTCTCGGCGCAGGCGCGGACCCGGAAGTCGGTCGTCAGGCCGCGATGGAAGATCGCGACCGGATCCTGGAGGTTATCGAAGGCACCGACATGCTGTTTATCACGGCGGGCCTCGGCGGCGGCACAGGCACTGGCGCGGCGCCGGTGGTCGCTCAGGTCGCGCGGGAGCTTGGCATCCTGACCGTCGCGGTCGTCACGAAACCGTTTAGCATGGAAGGCAGCAAGCGCGCGGCGGTGGCGGACCAGGGCATTGCCGAGCTCGGCAAGTATGTCGATTCGCTGATCACGATTCCGAACGAGAAGCTGCTGTCGGTGCTCGGTGCCGAGACCACCCTGCTCGATGCGTTCAAGGCGGCGAACGAAGTTCTGCAGGGCGCGGTCCAGGGCATCGCTGAGTTGATCACCCGACCGGGATTGATCAACGTCGACTTCGCGGATGTCCGCACGGTCATGAGCGAGATGGGGATGGCGATGATGGGCTCGGGCAGCGCGGCCGGCGAAGATCGTGCGCGTGAAGCCGCGGAAGCCGCGATCTCCAGTCCGCTGCTCGAGGACATCAACCTGCAGGGCGCCCGCGGCATCCTGGTCAATGTCACGGCCGGCATGGACCTGTCGATCGGCGAGTTCCAGATGGTCGGCGACACGGTCAAGCAGTGTGCGTCCGACGATGCGACGGTCGTCGTCGGCACGGTCATCGACCCGGAGATGGCCAATCATATCCGTGTGACGGTGGTCGCGACCGGTCTCGGGCAAGCAGTCGCCCGGCAGGAGGAGCGCCCGATGCGTGTCGTCAGCCCGCCGCCGGTCCCCGAAGCTCCAAACTACGGGGAATTCGACCGGCCGACCCGTCAGCGTCACCAGGCGCCGTCGGCGGAGAGCCTTGCGGACGTCCAGCGGCCCGAGTTCGATCTGCTGGATATTCCTGCATTCCTGCGGCGTCAGGCAGACTGACGCCGCGGCAGGCGGGGGGTACGCTGTGTTTACAGAATCAGGGGGGGGTGACGCGACGGCAGGCTAGTGGGCTGACAAAAATGTCAAGTTGCGCATTTTTCCGGGTGTGTGTTAGTTTCAACCGGAATCTGTGTTGTCGAAACGTGGGCGATCCATGAAAATGCTATGCATTCAATGGCTTGTCTATTGACAGGGAGAGGTTACCTGGTCTCCGGGCAGCGCGTGAGCGCAGGGATTGTGCGCGCCCGGGCAGCAGATGCCAGACAGACATATGCTCAGACAGCGAACACTGAAAAATTCGATACGTGCCACCGGCATCGGCCTGCATTCGGGCAACAAGGTCTATATGACCCTGCGACCCGCGGCCGACAACACCGGCATCGTATTCCGCCGCCTTGATGTCAACCCGCCGGTCGATATTGTCGCCGATGCCCGCAGTGTCGGCGATACCATGCTCGGCACTACGTTGGTTCAGGGTGACACCTCGGTGGCAACCGTCGAACACCTGATGGCGGCATTGGCCGGCCTCGGCATCGACAACGCGTACATCGACCTGTCCGCCTCTGAAGTGCCGATCATGGATGGCAGCGCCGCCCCGTTCGTGTTTTTGCTGCAGTCCGCCGGCATTGTCGAGCAGAGCGCACCGAAGAAATTTATCCGGATCAGGAAGACGGTCCGGGTCGAAGACGGTGAGAAGTGGGCCGAGTTCAAGCCTCACCGGGGTTACAAGGTTAATCTGAAGATCGATTTTGATCATCCGATCTTCAAGAAGCATGCGCAAGTTGCCAGTATTGATTTCTCGACGATGTCGTTCGTCAAGCACGTTAGCCGCGCCCGGACCTTCGGGTTCCTGCGCGATATCGAGGCGCTGCGCGCGCGCAACCTGACCCTCGGCGGCACGATGGACAATGCGATCGTGCTTGACGATTACCGCGTTCTGAATGAGGACGGCCTGCGTTACGAAGACGAGTTCGTGCGACACAAGATCCTCGACGCGATCGGCGACCTGTACCTGATAGGCCACAGCCTGCTGGGTGAATTTACCGGGTACAAGTCCGGACACGGGCTCAACAACCAGCTCGTCCGGGCCGTGTTGGCGGATGAGTCGGCCTGGGAGCAGGTGACCTTCGAGGATACCAAGGCCGCGCCGATCTCCTTTGCGAGCCCGGTGACGGCTACCCGCTAAGCACTGCGATCAGACGATCTTCCAGACGCCTCGGGCTTTGTGGCCCGGGGCGTTTTTGCGTGTCGGCGGTCAGCGATGCGCGACACGGACTTTGACGCTGCGGGTTTCCGGCGCGTGTTCACGGCTCAGGCACAACAGGCGCTCCGTCTCGAAGCGGAAGCGGGTGGCCCATTCCGGGGTCGAGACTCGCACGACCAGGGTTTGATCGTCGTCAATGCTGCAGTGAATCATCTGGGCGGCGAGATCGGCGGGCAGGGCGTTGCGGATATGCTCGGCCAGTTGCACCTTTGACCGTGCCTGGCGCGCCAGGCGGCCGATTGCGGAGCCTGGGGCCGTGATCAATTCAGACAATGACTTGGGCTTACTTTTTAACATAACACTTGAGATGACTTCTAAGATTGTGAAGTCGGTTCCTTGTACTGGGCAGGCCCGTTGGGCATAGTTTAGCGCGTAAAGGCAAACTCGTCGAAAGGCGAGGACGCAAAACCACCGGTCTAATGGATGATCCGACGATAGCGGGGCTGCCGAATGAAAAGTTGGAGGAGGGCTTCCTCTGGGGTGCTGGCCTTGGGGAAGTCTCTGGAAAAGCACATTAAATCACCCGTCCAAGGTTCCGCGATCAGCGCTGTGTGCGCTGGCGGCGAACAACAGGGGTCGAGACGGATCTGATGAAACTGATTCTGTTTTCGCAGAGCCATGTGTCTGCACGCCACTTGGATTTTTCGATGCCAGCCGTGGTCGCCGGCGCCCTGTTGGCGCTCGTCCTGTTGGTGGGCGGTTTCGGCTACGTCGTCGCGTGGTCCTTGGGCCCGATCCAGTCGCTGGCACAAATGAACGCGCTGGAGGCCGACCTGGCCGCTCAGCGAGCCGAGCTCAGCGAATTGCGGGGTCGCGCACGCGCGCAGATCGATGCCCTCGCCGTGCGCATGGGTGAACTGAACGCCCGCGCCATTCGCCTGAATGCCCTTGGCCGTCGCTTGACGGCCATGGCGAAGTTGGACGACGGCGAGTTCAATTTCGACACCAAGCCCGCGCTTGGCGGTCCGTTGGAACCCCTGGAGGGCGCGGCAACCGGTCAGGTGGCAACGTTCTTCGACGATATCGACTCGATGGATCGGACGCTGCACAGCCAGCAGCAGCAGCTGACCGTCCTCGAGGGCTTGCTGATGAGTCGCAAGCTCAAGGAACGGGTGTCCCCGAAAGGCCGGCCGGTCAAGGCGGGCTATATTTCGAGTTATTTCGGGAGTCGCACGGATCCCTTCACCGGCAAGGGGGCGAATCACCGGGGCGTTGATTTTGCCGGCAAGTCGGGCAGCGACGTCATCGCCGTGGCGGGCGGCGTCGTCACCTATTCCGGGCTCCGCTATGGGTACGGCAATATGGTCGAGATCAACCATGGAAACGGCTATTTGACGCGCTATGCGCATAACGACAAAAATCTCGTCGCGCCGGGCGACCAGATTCAACCGGGTCAGGTCATCGCTCTGATGGGGTCAACCGGTCGTGCAACCGGCCCGAATCTGCATTTCGAGGTCTGGCACCGCGGTCGACCCGTTAACCCGGTCAAGTACATCCGTCAGGAGACATAGTTTCAGGTTCGGCTGACCGGCTGCCGGGCGGCCATCGAGTTAACTCACATTTGGGAATTCATCATTCCCCACCTCAGCTGATACCCTTACAATACCCGCCGCCCAGCGGGTATTTTGGTGTGGGTTCCAGATAAGACGGCACTCGGGCCTTTGGCATTTCCCCCGATTTTGGCGGTTCGCGGCATTGGGCGCCCTGGGTCCGGAGAGGTATTGGTTTGGCAAATATTCTGCATAAGTTATTCGGCAGTCGCAATCAGCGGCTCTTGCGCGGCTACGGCAAGGTCGTCAAAGCTGCTGCGGCCCTCGAGGCCGGCGTCGAGGCGCTTTCCGATGACGCGCTCCGCGCGAAGACCGATGAGTTCAAGCGGCGGCTCACCGACGGCGAGGAACTCGACAGCCTGCTGCCGGAAGCCTTTGCGGTCGTCCGAGAGGCGTCGAAGCGCACGCTCGGCTTACGGCATTTCGACGAGCAATTGATCGGCGGTATGGTTCTGCACGAGGGCAAGATTGCCGAGATGAGAACGGGTGAGGGCAAGACGCTCGTCGCAACGTTACCGGCCTACGCGAACGCACTGACCGGCAATCCGGTCCATATCATCACGGTCAATGACTACCTCGCCGAACGCGATGGCGACTGGATGAGGCCGATCTACGAATTTCTCGGCATGCGCGTCGGGGTCATCATGAGTGGGCAATCGGCCGATGAGAAGCGCGCCGCGTACCAGGCCGATATTACGTACGGCACGAATAACGAGTTCGGTTTCGATTACCTGCGCGACAACCTGGCGCAGGATCCGCAGGACCAGATGCAACGCGGTCTCGGTTTCTCGATCATCGACGAGGTCGACTCGATCCTGATCGACGAAGCCCGGACACCCCTGATCATTTCCGGTTCATCGAACGAGAGCACCGAACTCTACCTGCGCATGAACAAGCTGATTCCGCAACTCAAGCTGCAGCAGGACGAGGAGGAGGCCGGCGATTTCACGATCGACGAAAAGACCAAACAGGCGTTCCTGACCGAGGAAGGTCACGAGAACGTCGAGCGACTGCTCGTCAGGGAAGGACTGATTGGCACCTACGAGAGCCTGTACGATGCGGCCAACATCCGGCTCATGCATCACCTGACGGCGGCGCTTCGGGCCCACGGTCTGTACAAGCGCGATGTCGAGTACGTCCTAAAGGGCGGCGAGGTCGTCATCGTGGACGAGTTCACGGGACGGACGATGGACGGCCGCCGCTGGTCCGACGGGCTGCACCAGGCTATCGAGGCCAAGGAAGGCGTGCGGATCAAAGAAGAGAATCAGACGGTCGCGTCGATCACATTTCAGAATTACTTTCGCATGTACGAGACGCTGTCCGGGATGACCGGTACGGCCGATACCGAGGCCTACGAGTTTCAGCAGATCTACGGGCTCGAGGTTGTCGTCATCCCCACGAATCAACCGATGATTCGCGACGATCAGGCGGACCTCGTGTTCCTGACGGCGAAGGACAAGTACGCCGCCATCATCGAGGACATCCAGGACTGTCAGGAGCGCCAGCAGCCCGTGCTCGTCGGTACGACATCGATCGTGACGTCCGAGTATCTGTCCGGCCTGCTAAAGCTGGAAGGCACCGAACATGAGGTTCTGAATGCCAAGCAGCACGAGCGCGAGGCGCATATCATCATGAGCGCCGGCCGGCCCGGAGCAGTCACGATCGCGACCAACATGGCCGGCCGCGGTACCGACATCGTGCTCGGCGGCAACCCCGAGATGGAACTGTCCGAGCTCGGCGACGAGCCGTCCGAGGAAGCCGTCGCACAGGTCAATGCCGAATGGTCCGAGCGGCACCAGGCGGTGCTCGATGCCGGCGGTTTGCATATCGTGGGCACCGAACGACACGAGTCACGGCGCATCGACAACCAGTTGCGAGGCCGCTCGGGGCGCCAGGGCGATGCCGGTTCGAGTCGCTTCTACCTGTCGATGGAAGATACCCTGATGCGCATCTTCGGCGATCCCGAGCGTACCAAGACTATGCTGACTCGCGTCGGCATGCAGGAAGGCGAGGCGATCGAGAGCAGGATGCTGACGAAGCAGATCGAACGCGCGCAGCGTAAGGTCGAGGCGCATAACTTCGATGCCCGCAAGGTGCTCCTCGAGTTTGACGACGTCGCCAACGATCAGCGAACGGTCGTATACCAGCAACGCAACGAATTGATGCAGGCCGACGATCTCAGCGATGCCATCGCAGGCATCCGTCGGGAGGTGCTCGGGACGGTCGTCACGGAACACGTCTCCGAAGATGAGGAGATAGAGAATTGGGATCTCAACGGCCTGGAGGCAACCCTTCAGCAGGACTTCGGAACTCGCTACGACATGGCATCGGCCAAGAGCGGTATCGATGCGGACGAACTGGCGGAGAGCATTATTAGCCAGGTAGAGAACGAGTACGAAAAGAAGATCGGCGAGATCGACCCCGCGGTCCGGAAGCAGTTCGAGAAAGTCGTCCTGCTCGGTCAACTCGATACGCAGTGGAAAGAGCACCTCGGCGCGCTCGACTACCTGCGTCAGGGTATCCACCTGCGCGGCTATGCGCAGAAGAATCCGAAGCAGGAATACAAGCGGGAAGCATTCGAGATGTTCGGCTCCATGCTCGATCTGGTCAAGCACGATGTGGCGATGGTGGTTTCGCGCGCGCAGTTCCGCAGCCGACAGGATATCGAAGCGATGGAAGCGGCAGAGGCGAAGCGTCTGGCGGCGACTCGGGTCGAGGCCCAC
>PVMS01127534.1_pt1 | contig 10932 bp, 7 predicted proteins | sample 1853461 | NCBI WGS metagenome assembly PVMS01 (sample SAMN08582032, study PRJNA380276) | Marine sediment metagenome, whole genome shotgun sequencing project. | isolation source: ocean sediment barecode stripped | collected 2017
CCGACGGAGTTGCGCACGCCGGTGGCATAGATCTCACGCCCCGAGCCATCGCGGTTCATCCGGATGATACCGCCGATACCGAGTTCCTGGTACATCGCGTCCTTGTCAGGCGGTGAGACGTTGTGCGGCTGGCCAAGGGATATATAGAGCTTGTTGTCAGCACCGATCCGGCAGACGCGGGCCGTATGGTTGTAGCTTTCCTCGCTGGTGGGGATCAGGTTGCCCTGGGCGACAATCGGAATGGCGACGACGTCCGGGCTCTCGTAAAAAAACTCGGCCGCCGGATACATCATCACCCGGTTCTGCTCGGCGATGAACAAAAAACCGTCCGGCGAGAAGCACACGCCGTTCGGTATCACCATGTCAACCGAAGGCGCAAATCGCTTCACCTCGTCGGCGACCCTGTCCTTGTCCCGGTCGGTAACCGCCCAGACGTCGGTCTTGCGCGTACCGACGAACAGGACGACGCCCTGCGGCCCGACGGTCATGTGGCGGGCATCGGGAACGATTGCATAAAGATCGATCTTGAAGCCTGCCGGAAGATTAACACGGGCAAGACTTTTCTTGGTCGCCTCGGCCTTGCTGCCGCCCTGAGCGATGACTTCGAATTCGGTCACCCCGGTCGTCATCATCTGGCCGAGCTTTTCGATGTTGGTCTGGGCGTGAGACGCGCCGGCCATGACCAGGACCGCCGCTGCTGTCGCTGAGGCTAGCCAAAGATTCTTCATTGTTTTCTCCCAGGTTTTTCACAGTGGTTGATTTTGAACAACCGGTCCATTGTTCACTAGACCAATGTCGTTTGCAACGATTTTCCCCTTCTCATATCGATCGCCATGCTTGTTGTAAGCGGCTCCTAATGCTCACTTCCTCGGGAAGGCTTCTCCCTTATCGCTTGATCACCATTTTGACTTGTCCGGCCGCCGCGTTCGGGCGATCATGCGGCCGGATTGATCCCGCCGCGAACGGCAAGGCTCATGCGCGAAAAATATTGCAAGTCTGTTCCAGACCAGGCTCGCCGGCGACGAATCGCGCAGCCGGTGCGGTTTGCGCTGCTTGTGTTTTTCGTCGTTCTGGCAATGGCTCCGGACCGGGCGCCGGCGGCGCCATTATCGACAGGCGGGTTCACCTTCAGTGACGAACTGGGCGGCTTCACGCTTGTCTCTGTTTCCGGTATCGGCTCGCTCGACGATCCCATCGTCGTCGAAGAAGAACTGACCGGCACTGGTCCGGTGGTTCTCGTCATCCGGCGAAATGTCGTCGGCGATCCGGCCAATCCGTGGGCCCGCAACGGCGTGTGGACGGCGATCCATCTGACCAAGGTGGTGCACAACCGCACGCGCCGCATCTGGGCCGGATTCGAACTGGAACTGCAGGAAAAGCTGCACCAGCCGAGCGTCTATGGCGACGGCCTGTCCTTCGACCAGGGCCGCGCCGTGCCGGTGGAAATCAGTTCCAACGCCTTTGCCAGGAACCACCGGCTGTTCGAACCCTATGACCGCATCCGCTTCGAAGACGGTTCGGTCGATCCGGGCGCAACCTTGCGACTCAAAGTCCACATCACCGACCCGACACCGGTGCGCGAATTCTATCTCGTTCAGGACCCGCAAATCCTGTTCGCCGGCATCGGCGGGCCGCTGATGGTTGCCGGGCGGCGCTGAGCGTTTCGGAAAAACGCTTAGCGCAAGCGGGCCAAAAGATCGCGCGTCGGCCAGGAATCGGCAGGCTGGCCAAGTTGTATTTGCACCGCCTTGACGGCGGCGCGGGTGCCGGCGCCGATAATCCCGTCGATCTTGCCGACATTGTAGCCGCGCGCGGCAAGCCGCTGCTGCAATTGCTTGGTCTGGGCGAGGCTGAGGCCGGCATCCGGATTGCCGTGGCTGACCTTGGGAGCGCCGGCCAGGCGGGTGGCGAAATAGGCGGCGGTGGTGGAGTAGACCAGGGACTTGTTCCATTCCAGATAGACCCGGAAATTGGGATAGACCAGAAAGGCCGGCCCCTTGCGGCCCATCGGCAGGATCAGCGAGGCCGGCAGTCGATCGGCCTTCAGCGCCCTGCCGCCGCGCGCCTTCACGCCCCACTTTGCCCATTGGGCGCGCGGATGCTGGATCGCCAGATCGGCCTGGTCCCAGGGCAGCCTTGCCGGCACGGAAACCTCCTGCAGCCAGGGCTGGCCGGCCCGCCAGCCCAGCGAGGCGATGAAATTGCCGGTCGTCGCCAGCACGTCAGGCACGCTCTTGCGCAAATCGACGCGGCCATTGCCGTCAAAATCGACGCCGCTGCCGAGATAGTCCGAGGGCAGAAGCTGCGTCTGGCCAAGCTCGCCGGCCCAGGCGCCAACCAACTGGCCGGGGGTCAGATCGCCACGGTCGATGATCCTCAGCGCATTGATCAGCTGCGGCCGGAACAGCGCCGGCCGGCGGCAATCATGGGCCAGTGTGGCGAGCGCGTTGAGGGTGGAAAAATCGCCCTGATTGGCGCCAAAATCGGTCTCCAGACCCCAAAATGCGGTGATCACCGGGCCCGGCACGCCATATTGGCGTTCCACCGCGGCGAAGATCCTAGCATGTTTCTTCAGGTTCTTGGCGCCCTGGGTCAACCGGTACTGCGCCACCATGCGGTCGGAAAACTGCCGGAAGGTCTGGGCGAAGACGCCCTGGGCGCGGTCGCGGGAAATAACCCGTTTGTCGCGGCCAACCTGTGCCAGCACCTTGATCGCCCTGTTCGACACGCCGCTCGCCGCCGCTTCCTGTTTGACGCCGGCCAGCCAGGTGTTGAAGTTGCCACCGCATTGCTGGGCCAGAGCCGGTGACGCGGCAATCATCGTGGCCACCATGATGGCCGGTATGGGCGCCGCCGCTGCGACCATCTGCCTGGCGGCCACTCGAAAAGTCATTTGCTGCATCTTTGTTCCCGGTTTCACTTGAGTCGGCCGCAAGTGTGACAGGGAAAACCGGAAAGCGCGAGTGTGGCGGTATCATGAAGCGATGTGCCGCTTTGCGCCGCCAGACGGCGAGAATGCCCAAACGCGGTTGCGCCCGGATCAAACATCTGGCAAACGCGGCGCCGAACCCAATTGAGTCCAGGTCTCGGGATCGGTTAAGTGCGCGAAACCGGACAGCCCCTCCCTGGCCAGGCGACTACACCCCTGCCCAATGCTGGAATATTTCTTCGAAAGGACAATGCAATGGTACAATGGATAAGATTTGAGCATGACGGCAAGGCCGGCTTTGGAACGCTCGATGGCGAGACCATCAATGTTCACGCCGGCGACATGTTCGCCGATCCCCAGGCCACCGGCGAGACGTTGTCGCTGGGCGCCGTCAAGGTGCTGACGCCGAGTGAGCCGAGCAAGATGATTTGCCTGTGGAACAACTTCCATGCGCTTGCCGCAAGGATGAAGGTTCAGGCGCCCGACGACCCGCTATATTTTATGAAATCGCCAAGCGCCTTCCTCGCCCATGGCGAAACGATCCTGCGCCCGCCCGCCTATAGCGGCAACATCGTCTATGAGGGCGAGCTCGGCATCGTCATCGGCAAGGAATGCAGCAACATTTCCGAGGACGAGGCGGCCGATCATATCTTCGGCTACACCTGCATCAACGATGTGACCGCCGCCGACCTGATCTCGAAAAACCCGACCTTCGCCCAGTGGGTGCGGGCCAAGAGCTTCGACACTTTCGGCGTCTTCGGACCGGTGGTCACCACCGGCATTGATCCTGACACACTCTCGATCGTGACGACGGTCAACGGCCAAGAGAAGCAGAATTATCCGGTCAGCGACATGTTTTTCCGGCCGCGCAGATTGGTCGCCCTGCTCTCAAGGGACATGACGCTGATGCCCGGCGACGTCATCGCCTGCGGCACCTCGGTCGGCGTCAGCGCCATGCGGGCGGCAACAAATGACATCGACGTCACCATTGAGGGCATCGGCACGCTGAGCAACCCGTTTGTCCAGGACGTGCCGTACCGCTATTCGGCTGAGTCGCCCGAGAAAATGCGCATCTGCGTCGTTGGCGCCGGCGCCATCGGCGGGCTGCTTGCCGTCAAGCTCGCCCGTGCCGGCCATGCCGTGACGGTGATCGACATGGGCGCCCATCTTGCCGCCATTCGCAAGAACGGCCTCAAGCTCGTCTGGGAGGACGGCAGCGAAGAGGTCGCCGAACTCAACGCCGTGGAGAGCGCCGCCGAGGCCGGGCCGCAGGATCTCGTCATCCTGGCGGTCAAGGCGCATTACCTGGAACAGGTGGTTCGCGATATCGATGTCATGCTGGAAGCCGGCACCATGGTCATGACCGTCCAGAACGGCTTGCCGTGGTGGTATTTCCAGCGCCTGGGCGGCAAATATGACGGCCACAAGATGGAAAGCCTCGATCCGACCGGCATTTTGGGCAAGAAAATCGACCCGGACCGGGTCATAGGCTGCGTCGTCTATCCGGCAGCCGCCGTCGTCGAGCCCGGCGTCATCCATCACGTCGAAGGCGACCGCTTCCCGATCGGCGAACTCGACGGTAGCGAGAGCGAGCGCGTCAAATGGGTGCACGACGTGCTCGTCGGCGCCGGCCTCAAATCGCGGGTGCTTGCCGATATTCGCTCCGAAATCTGGCTCAAGGCCTGGGGCAATCTGTCGTTCAACCCGATCAGCGCGCTGACCCATGCAACGCTCGTCGATATTTGCCAGTTCGCCGAGACCCGGCAACTCGCCGCCGACATGATGGCCGAAGCGCAGGCGGTGGCCGAAAAGCTCGGCGTCAAGTTCCGCCACACCATCGAGAAACGCATCCAGGGCGCTGAATCCGTCGGCGCGCACAAGACCTCGATGCTGCAGGATGTCGAACTCGGGCGCTCTCTGGAAACCGAAGCGCTGGTCGGTTCGATCCTTGAAATGGCCGAACTCACCGATACGCCGGCGCCGGCCATCCGCTCGGTCTATGCCTGCGTCAAGCTGCTCAACAAGGTCATGCTGACCGAAGGCGGCGGCGTGGCCCTCACCAAGGCGGCGTGAGCGCCCCGCCGCTCGGGTTTTTGTCCGCCGGATTGTTCGATCCGGCGGCGGCGCCTGCGTCTGCGCTCTAGGTCACATGGATATGGCTGCTGCCATAGGCCAGCAATTCCTTGCTCACGACCTTGTCGATCTGCAGATATTCACAGGCGGATACGACATGGTCGACAATGTATTCGGGATGATGCCCTGAAGGAAACGTGTGTTCATCCTTGTAGAATTCGTCATAGAATTCGTTGATCATATCCACTTCAATGGGGATTTCATATTTCGCACAAATATTTTCAAATATACTGACATAATCTTCCTTGGTCGGTGTTGGAACCCGGATCTTGAAGTAGAGCCGGCGCAATGTCGCTTCATCGGCGAGACTGCGTGGCGCGATATTGGTTGAGAACACAACCAGTTCGTCGAAGGGAATGGAAAACTTTTTCCCCGAATGCAGCGTCAGATAATCGAAACCGCGCTCCAGCGGGATGATCCACCGGTTTAAAAGCGTCTGCGGCGCGACCTGCTGGCGGCCGAAATCATCGAGAATGAAAATCCCGCCCGTCGCCTTCATGTGCAGCGGCGCCTCGTAGAATTTGGCGTAGGGATTGAAGATGAGATCGAGCATGTCCAGGGTCAGCTCGCCGCCGGTTATCACCACCGGCCGCTTGCAGGCGATCCAGCGCGGATCGGCGGTGTCCGATTGTTCTACTTCAACTCTTTTGTGCATGGTTTCATCGAAGTAATTGATGATCTGGCCGCCGACCTCGATGCAATAGGGAACGTGGATGATCTGTTGAAACGCCCCGCCCAGGGCCTCGGCGATGCTGGTCTTGCCGTTACCGGGATCGCCGTAAAGCAGGATCGACTTGCCGGAATTGACCGCCGGGCCAAGCCGGTTGACCAGCGCCTCGGGCAGGACAAGACCCGACAGGCTCTGCGCCAGCGCCTCGCGATCGACCTTTTCGCCGGCAATCGCCTGCCGTTCCACCTGGGCGCGAAAGGCATCCAGGCTGACCGGAGCCGGACCGGCATATTGCGACTGCTCCAATGCCTCTGACGCCCAGTCGTTTCCCTTCATTGTCAGGGCGTAGCGGATCTCGCCGGTCATGTCCGACCCGGTCATTCCGCGCGATTCGACCAGCGCCAGATTGCCCATGTCCTCCAGCAACAAAGTCACGATGGAGGAGGAAATCATGAGTTCGTCGGCCAGCCGCGACGGTGGCACCGTGCCCAGGGTGAACATCGCCTTGGCGACCAGCATCATCAGAAGGTTTCGCTCAATGCCCGTATCCTCAACGGTCTCGGGGCGGATCGGCGGTTCTATGACGTGCACCTTTGTCTCCTTCACCGGCGCCTGGCCGGATTTAGCGCCCGGCCAAGCCGGCACACACGATCTTGCCGCCTGCTCTGGCAAGGACGGCTCGTTTGGTCAAGCGCAAGGGTGGTGACCGAAGCCGCATCGCCGCCGCCCTGCCCGGCTTTTGGGGAAGAAAAAATTTCGCCCACGCCATTTCCCCCGGCCGCCAAAACTAGCTCCGGTCGATACCAAACAGCACGCCACCATTGTGGCGAGGGGATGCGGGGCGGTCCTTGGGGATGCCTGCGCATTAGTCAATAAAGTTTCTTCGGCGCCCCTTCCGGGCCGCCCCGCGCAGGGGGTCTGCTTGCTCCGCGCACCACCAGGCCTTAATGCCATTGACCTGAGTCCCGAGGCTTCAGGGCATGGTACGCGGCTTGGGCATCGGAAGCATCCCGGGCGTGAACCGATCGTCAACCGAACCCTGCATCCCTGCTCCGCAAGATCACGCTGGCCTGGCGCCCCTCTTGAGCAGAGGACGGGGGCATTATCGCACGGCCCCAAAGGTGTTGGATAAGGTTTGTTGATTTTTTTTGCTGCGGCGATTTATACAGCAATTGCAAGTTGATAGCATAATACACAATACGCCTCACCTCCCCCTTGTGGGGGCGATTATGTAGTTGACGTACCATGACAGGTATACCATCTGATTCAGGACAGGCCGGCGTTCCGAAGGACATCGGAGAGAAAAAGAGAAAATCAGGGATTTCGGAATCGGATAAAGATCGTCTGGTGGGTAAAGTCGAATTAATGATCGGCGAATGGGATCGTGAAGAAACGGACGAACTTGCTAGTGATTTTGCTCGCCGGATTGTTGCCGTTCTTCTTCAAGAGATTCACGAATAAGGCGCGGCCAATTCATTGTGAAAGATGCAAGTTTTTTAGCACGAATTGCGGCTTCCATAATGCTGGCTGTGTCCAAGTGAACTAGCTTGTGGTCAAGGTGCAATTTATTTTGAAGAAACCTCACAGCTTTTGCCTGACCAGTTCCTTCTGTGTGTAAAAAAATGAATCCGTGAATAATGTCGTGACGGACTATGGATTCGGTTTGAATGTCTTGAAAAAGTTGATCGTAACGAGTGCGGTCGTCTTCGGAGACTGGTAATTTCTTGAAAGCTCGTTTGAGGTATCGGATTTTTCTACTAAGCGCTTTCGGAACTTCTTTTTCTCCGGGTGGATTGTCAAGGTCGTGGAAAATGACCTGGATCATCAGATCTAACCCACCTTCCAAATGTGCCCATGTGACGGTAAGTTTGCCAATAGCGGCGAATAGAGCCTCGTCCGCTTCATTTTGATGGGTGTCCATGACTGACTCTAAAGATGAAAAACGCCGGGATGAAATCCTGAAGCGGATGCTCAACACGCCGCCGCAGCCTAAGACGGCTGATGAAGACGCCAATCAGAAACAGCGGCAATCGGGGAAACGTGACAAACCGGACTTATCCCCCAGTAAAGAAGGTCCACGCGGCAGGCGCTAGCTTTATCATTTTATTAATTGCCCAAGAGGCTGCCTGCCCAATCGCGCTATCCATGAACTTTTTTGCCAGGTAGATGAGGGCTTCTCCAATCGTAGCAAGTAGCGCCTCTAGCCGGACACGCGGTGCCGCGAGAAGCCGCTGCCCCGCCGAGATTTCGGCAATGCGTTGCTCCTTGTCTTCTAAATCTTCGTAGTCGTTAGCCCCCACTAACGCCATTTCCATTTCCGTGAGCGCTTCCACCAGTTCCTGATACGGTTGCTCATTGTGGTTGAGAAAAACAACACGATCTGAGGCGGGAACTGTCGGCTCCTCGATAGCTGCCTCAGACCGCTGCATCTGGCGCCGCAAGTCCCTAACAAATTGCTCAAAATACTGATCGACGAGATCGGCAATGTTGGCGTCGAGATTTCGGTCCAAAGACACAAACCTATGAGCGAACTGCCAACCTGCCTCCTCACTTTCGGTGAGAGAACGGAACAAGCCAATTAGAGTGCCGAGACGCTGATCTTCGTTCTCGGGTAAAACGATTCTTCCCTGTCCCATCTCGGTCTATTCGATTAGCCCCTCTTCACGCCATTTGGCAAAGTTGATGCTGCTTTCGAGCCGCCGGACTGTCCCTGACAGTTCTGGTCTACCGTCAATGAATTGGAACCATCGTCGCAAGTTTGACCAGAAAAGCTTGTGATTTGAGCTGGCAACATCGTCGGCAAGGTCGTCGTATTCAGCAATCAATTCATCAAAGCTTAGAGCCATCTAATTCCCCTATTCGGCAGCAGGAGTGAATGATGCGTGTATCCTTGAGACGGGACGATCCAGCTTACGACTCGAACGCTGATTATGAAGTGTTTTTGGATGGAAGCCCGGTTGATCACGTCATAACTGCGGATGAGGAAGCAGGCGAAGTTATTTGCAAGGCCGTTGACGACAGCGGGAATTTTATCATCGACGACCAAGATTTCGTTGACGAAAGACATTTCGGTCGCATGGAAATCAGGCCCCGCTCTTATTCCGCTTCCACAAAAGCCTTCGCGCGTTCTGCTTAAGCGTACGCGGCTTCGTTAGTCCGCCGAAATCCGACCCGGACCGGCTGCGCTTCACCATGACGTGTATACATACGATTCGGCATTACCTTGCCGGCAGGTACACTGTAGAAAGCGCGGTTCGGGCGAACGCCAGCCTGATTTCATATCCGGGAGAACTTGCAATGAAATTTACCGCCGCGGCTTCAATCGCCATTCTTGTTTCCCTTGGATGCAGTGCGGCTCTCGCCGAGGGCATAGTGAGCGCCGTTGTAAGCTCGCCGTTGGCGGCGGACGGCACTGTCGGAGATTCACGGACCGGCCTGAATATCTATCTCCAGACCGGCGGCGCGCCCGCAATTGAGTTCATGAACCCCGATGTGACCGGTTACGGCATTCCCGCCGGCGGCCGGCTGGAAGTCGAATTGGTCAGCGGCTTTGAACGCGATACGAAGATTCCGATCGCCCAGCCCTCGATCATGCTGGTAACCGGCGCGCCGCAGCAGGGCCTGCCCGGCAAAGCCGCCGGATACAAAGTCGAAGAGGGTGGAAACGAAAACACATTCGTCATCTCGCCATTTCCCGGGGACGAACTGCCGGCTGAGAAACTGATGACCCCGGCGCCTGGCGCCAAGGGCGACCCGGTTCGCCAGCGCGGCCTAAAGGTTGTCCACGTCGGCTTGAAAAAGGCATTCATCAACCGGGGCGACCGCGGCGCCGTGGCGATCAGGATTTTGGATGGCGACGGCAAAATCGTTCACAAGGGCTCCGGAGAGATCGAATTCCTCGACAAGCCGCGTCCGCAGATTTTTCCGACCAATTTCCCGCATGGACGCCGCAATCATAACTGGCAAAAAGTGTCTCCGGGCGAGGTCGTCGGGCAGGCTCCGGGGACGGTCCCGATTGCGCTCATGCTGTTCGACAAGAACGCGCCCGGCGGCAAAAAAGGCATCGTCGGCGCTGGCGTTGTCTCCACACAACAGCTCAAGGCAATGGAATACGCACTGCCTGAAGCCCTGAAACGCTATACCGGCGGCTTGATCGTGCAGGATATCAATGGCGACGGGTTGGCCGATCCGAACGAGGATCGGATCGTCGGCGGCGTGATCGGCGCGGCTCCCGCTGGCGCCAGGGGACAGGAATTGCGCAGTCTCGTGCGTGACGGCGTTGCCGGTCTGTCGCGACCCTCAAGTGCGTTTGCGAAAGGGCCCGGCAAAGCATTCGGCGGCGCAATCATGCTTCTGGAATTCAACGCCGGCGACAAGCCCGGCCTTTATCGCCCAACGCTTGCGCTGCTGAAGGACCCCGGCGACCAGACCGGCGGCGATGGCTCGCAATACACCTACACGATCATTGTGGAGTAAGGGCCCCAGCGTTCTGAACCCGCGATCGATCCAACCCATCAAATGCCGCGACTAAACCCCTACCGCGTAAACGCCTTGTACTTGATGCGCCGCGGGTTCTCCACCGCGTCCTCGCCGAGGCGGCGCCTCTTGTCTTCCTCGTAGGCCTCGAAATCGCCCTCGACCCACTCGACATGGGATTCGCCCTCAAAGGCGAGGATGTGGGTGGCGAGGCGGTCGAGGAACATGCGGTCATGGGAGATGATGACGGCGCAGCCGGCGAAATCCTCCAGCGCCTCCTCCAGCGCGGCAAGCGTTTCGGTGTCCAGATCGTTGGTCGGCTCATCGAGGAGCAGCACATTGGCGCCCGATTTGAGCATTTTGGCCAGATGCACCCGGTTGCGCTCGCCGCCCGACAGCTTGCCGACCGGCGTTTGCTGGTCGCCGCCCTTGAAGTTGAAGGCGCTGCAATAGGCGCGCGAATTCATTTCCCTTTTTCCCAGATGGATGATTTCCGCGCCGCCGGAAATCGCCTGCCAGACGCTCTCGCCCGGTATCAAATCGTCGCGCGACTGGTCGACATAACCGATTGAGGCGGTGTCGCCGAGTTTCACCGCGCCGCCGTCCGGCGCTTCCTGCCCGGTCAGCATGCGGAACAAAGTCGTCTTGCCAGCCCCGTTCGGGCCGATGACGCCGACAATGCCGCCCGGCGGCAGGCTGAAGGTCAAATCGTCGATCAACAGCC
>PVMS01108151.1_pt1 | contig 10931 bp, 8 predicted proteins | sample 1853461 | NCBI WGS metagenome assembly PVMS01 (sample SAMN08582032, study PRJNA380276) | Marine sediment metagenome, whole genome shotgun sequencing project. | isolation source: ocean sediment barecode stripped | collected 2017
AACGGCGCTCGAGCACCGCGACATCCCTGATACCGTGTTCTTTGGCCAGGTAGTAGCCGTGGCCAGGCCATGAATTCCGCCGCCGATCAGCACGACCTCATAATGGGACTTCAGCGGTGACGTTCCCCACAGTCGTTCCATTCGGGTGGCCATCAGTCAATCCTCTAAAAATGGGGTCAACCCCGGGTTTATGAAAAGCGAAGCTGCCTCCATTTTAGCCATTAAAGTGGGTCTGATCCTAAAGTTTCAACCCAGAACTGACTCAAGTCTGTTTGCCCGCCGAAATTCGGCCTGAGCGGATGCTGATTTGTTGGATATCTCAGCACCGCTCGGGAACCTCGAGCGTGCGAAAGTCGTGATGGGTCAATGCCAGGATACGAGAGATATCCTCATGCCCGATGAGCAAAGTGCTGGTGTTGAATAACGGATGACACTGCAGGTGGTCTGCAGCCCATACTTTAGTATCAAAAACTACATTAACTTGTCTATTTATATCATTGTAAATAGAAAGAAAACTTACGGATCCAGGTTCAACGCAAAGGTATCTCAACAAACGTGCAGGTGAGGCAAGGCTCAGGCCCGGGGCGCCCAGTTCGCTCGACAAAGCCTTCAGGTCGACGGTTTTTTCAGCGGGAACAATGACCAGGAAATGACGCCTGCCGCGCCGGTCCCGCACGAACAGGTTCTTACTTTTGATTCCGGGCATGGGCGGAACCAGGCGCTCAGCTTCTTCGCAGGTAAAAACCGCGGGATGATCGAAGCGTTCGTAGTCGATCCCGTTCTTGTCCAGAAATTCAAAGATGTCCATGTCAGGTTTCAGTACTTTACCAGCGACGTGTTCATGATCCTGGTATCCAGCCTGTGGCGTGTCAAGGAGCCGTCAAGCTTGACCTTGATCAAAGAGCCGGTCAGTCGAACTGCAACTTCATGATGCAGGCACTGATAATGAGCATCCTGATTTTTCAAAAATGTTTTGGCACGGCGAATGACATTGGTTCAAGCACTCAGGGACCATAAATGCCTGAAGGATCAATCCATCAGAATTCATCGCAACAACAAGAAAACTTTGCACAGTGCGGAATCACGGAGCACTTGCTTGCTGGTCGTATGCCTGCTGTTTTTTTTGATCCTTTTACCAGCCGCAGGCAAGGCACAAGATCATAACAAGCGAAGTTTTCCGGCCGTCAGGGTGCAAACGGCGCCGGCCATGGACGGCGCAGTGCGCAGCGACCCCGTGTGGCAGGCAATCACGCCGACCGGCGGCTTCACTCAAACCCGGCCGGATGCTGGCCAACCGGCCAGCCAAATCACCGAAGTGCGCGTGGTTTACACCGAAGATGCTATCTATTTCGGCTTTATTTGCTTCGACGATGATCCGGCGGCCATTGTCGTTGCCGGTAGCCGCCGCGATGCGAATCTCAATGATACGGACAGCCTGCAGATCATTCTGGATACCTACCTGGATGAACAGAACGGCTTTGTCTTTGGCACCAACCCAACCGGTCTGGAGTATGACGGCCAGTTGAGCCGGGCCGGAGACGGTGGTGCTTTGCTTTCCACGATGCGTGGTGGGGCTGGCGGTGGATTCAATATCAACTGGGACGCCGTCTGGGAAGTGAAAACTTCGATGGGTGACTTTGGCTGGAGCGCGGAATTCATGATTCCATTCAAAACACTGCGCTATCCCTCGACAGACGTTCAGAGCTGGGGAATCAATATTCAGCGCAATATCCGGCGGCGCAATGAAAATGCCTTCTGGGCGCCGCTGAGCCAGCAATTCAGCCTTTTCCGGGTGAGTGACGCGGGCCTGCTCACCGATCTGCAAATAGGCAGGCAGCGCAACCTGAAGATTGTGCCCTATGTGCTTGGTGAGCTCAGTGACATTGGTGACGAGGGCAGGGCGTCCGACACCGAGTGGGGTTTTGACATCAAGTACAGCCTGACACCGGCCCTGACCCTGGACCTGACCTACAACACTGATTTTGCACAGGTGGAGGTCGACGAGTCCCAGGTCTCACTTGACCGCTTCAACCTGTTCTTTCCGGAGAAACGTCCCTTTTTCCTGGAAAATGCGGGTCTGTTCACGGTCGGTGTACCCAGCCAGGTCGAATTGTTCTTCAGCCGCCGTATCGGACTTTCCGAAGATGGTGATGTCATACCAATCGAAGCTGGTGCACGCGTATCGGGAGACATCGGCGGCACCAATGTCGGCATGATGTATATGCAGACGGAATCGCTGGCGGGGGTCACGCCGGCCAATCAGTTCGGTGTCGCCCGCGTGAGTAAGGAATTACCCAACCGCTCATCCCTTGGCGCGATATTTGTCAGCCGCAAAGCCACGGGCAGTCTCGCTCTGGAAGGTGATGACAACAAAACCTACGGCGTTGACGGGCGCTGGGGAATCGGAGAGTACAGCTCCATCACCGGATTCGCGGCCCGCACCTCGACACCGGGCCTGGAAGGTGACGACCAGTCCTGGTCGCTGTCCGGCAGCTATGATTCCAAAGACTGGCTGCTCAATCTGGAATATGTGGAAGTAGGGGAGAACTTCAACCCCGAAGTCGGTTTCCTGGACCGGGAAGCCTATCGCTACGGATTGCTGCGTGTGTTGCGTCGCTACCGCCCGGAAAACAGCCGAATTGGCCTGCAGGAGATACGGCCGCACATGTCCTACAGCTCCTACTGGAACTTCGACGGTTTCCAGGAAACCGGATTTTTGCACCTGGACAACCACCTGGAATGGAAAAATAGTGCGGAAGTCCACACCGGGGTCAACTTCATAACAGAAGGTCTGCTCGAGCCATTCGAGATATACGATGGCATATTTATCCCAGCCGGAACTTACGACAATTCCGAACTGTCGCTGGCTTATTATTCCAATCAGGGGGCCTGGCTCAGCTTCAGCCTCAGCACGGCCATCGGTGGATTCTACAGCGGTGACCGGGTCAGGATCAGTCCCTCCATGCGCATGCGCCTGGGTGAAAAGTTCAATACGGAGCTGAGCTGGGTACAAAATGATGTCGATTTGCCGGAAGGGGACTTCGTGACCAAAGTCGGCCGCTTACGCCTGTCCTATTCCTTTACCACCCGAATAGCGCTGGAGGCGCTGTTTCAGTACAACAACGTTGACGATTTCTGGTCAACCAATCTGCGTTTTTCCTGGCTGCGGGCCGCCAACACTGGCCTGTTTATTGTCTACAACGACATCCAGGGCTTCGACCGATACACCGGCAACGTACCCAATCGCAGCCTGATCGTAAAATACACCCACCTGTTCGACCTGTTCTGACCCTGTTGTAGGAGGTCGCCATGCGGCCGACCGTCAGAGCGAGCATTGCTCGCGACAAATATTTTCGGCCGCATGGCGGCCTCCTACATTTAAGGCCTGCTGAATCCTCGGCTTTGAAGCAAAAAATTCGGGCTTATCCCGCACGGACAGTCCGTGGCTTGTTATCCTCCTCCCATGTCATCTCACGAGGCCATGAAAAACAAGTTCGACCCGGTTGCCGGAGACATCGTTCCGGTCTTTTTCCGTTACGCCATTCCCTCGGTGATCGGCATGATTGCAGTAACCTCGGCCGGTGTTATCGATGGAATATTCATTGGTAATTTTATCGGCGCGACCGCGCTCGCGGCTATCAATATCTGCATCCCTGTGTTTGCCCTGTTCGCCGCCATTGTTTTAATGCTTGCTGTGGGCGGCTCCGTCGTATGCGGAAAGAATATCGGAGAAGGGAACGCCGAAGCCGCATCGGATATTTTCAGCAAGACGCTGTACGCCACCCTGGCCATGGCGCTTGTGATTACCTTCAGCTGCCTGATGTTTCTGGATGAAGTGGTATCACTGCTGGGCGCCAACGACGAATTGCACGGTCTGGCCAGGGATTATTTACTGATCATTATCGTGGCTGCCCCGTTACTGGTGGTCGGTCTGACTCTGGATTATTTTGTCCGCATCGATGGTCGGCCAGTGTTGGCTTCGGTCGCGCTGGTTGGCTACGCCATTCTGAATATCGCATTGGACTGGTTGTTCATCGTCCACCTGGAATGGGGCATCAAAGGCGCTGCCTGGGCGACCGCTATCGCCGAGGGGCTTATTTTGCTGGTCCTCATCAGCCACTGGTTTAACCCCGCATGCACTCTGAAATTGCTCGCCGTTCGCGGCGGTTGGGGTCGTGTGCTCAAAGCGGCCTGGAATGGTTTCTCGGAATTTGCGAATGAATTATCGATCGGCCTGGTCACCCTGTTGTTTAACTGGGTCATGATCACGCGAATGGGTGTGGAGGGCGTTGCTGCATTCACGATTGTTGGGTATCTGCTCTTTATCGGACTCGAAGTTTGCTATGGAATCAGCGAGTCTTTGCAGCCTACGATTAGCAAAAACCTGGGGGCCAGACAGCCGCATCGGATCGTGCGGTTTACCTTGACTGCACTGATCGCCACATTTGTCATTGGTCTTTGTGTCAGCATCGTGTTCCTGTTTGCACCCCGGGCCATGATTTCGCTGTTTCTTCAGGAGGGTGAAGAGCAAACGGTCAAAATTGCGCTGGAATTCATTTCCCTGTTTTGGCCGGCTTTTCTGTTCAATGGCATGAACATCACACTGACTTCTTATTTCACGGCCCTTCACAAACCCCTGCAGTCGGCGGTCATTGCGCTTTCGAGGAGCCTGGTCCTGCCTGCATTGGGGCTATTGTTTCTGCCAGTCTGGTTTGGAGATACCGGCATCTACGTAACCATTCCGTTAGCCGAGGCACTGACTTTCATCCTCGCCCTGGTGCTGGTTTTTCGAAATCCACCATCACAGATCATCCCAAAAAAGAAAAAAGGGCGCTGACCCCTTTTTTCTTTTACAGGCTGACTTCGCCGCGGGTCGTGTCGCGAAGAATGGTCTTTAGTTTTGCCAGCTCGTTTTCAGGGATTTTCACCAGGATTTGCACACCTTCATCGAGGAATTCTTCGGACAGCTTCATGGCACCGCAGGCTTCCAGGGCTGAGTAGACCTGGCCGGTCCACTGGAAGGCAGCCTTGATGGTGCATTCGGTTGACGGCTGGATGTCGACAATTCCCGCCTGGTCAAGGCACTTGGCGGCGCTGCCGGAATATGCGCGCACAAGGCCGCCGACACCGAGCTTGATCCCACCGAAATAGCGGGTTACCACGACCATTACATGATCGAGTTCCTTGCCCTCGATGGCTGAGAGGATTGGTCTGCCCGCCGTACTGCCTGGCTCGCCGTCATCGTTGAAGCGGTAAAGGTAGTCCAGCCGCCAGGCCCAGCAGTTATGTGTTGCTGAAGGATCGATTACGGATTGGTAGAAATCCAGCGTATCGGCCTGGCTGTCCACACGGGCAGCATGGGCAACAAAACGGCTGCGCTTGATGACGACTTCATGCGAAGCGGGCGAGGCGAGGGTGCGCATTGAAGAGCCTGGGGCCTGCTAACAGGCCCTAATTCTCCAGTTCCCGGGGTAGCGGGTGATCGGGGTAAGCCTTCCTGAATGCCGCCAGTTCCTCTTCCAGTTTTTCGTACAGTTCCGATTGCCTCAGCAGAAGCAGACGCTGGATCCATTCTTCCGGATCCGCCAGCTCGCCGGATTCGTCCTTATCGGCTGTCGCCGCCACAACATTGCCCATCGTATCCACGGGTTTGTCCGCTGCCTGTTTACGGGCTGCCGATTCATTGATCATCGGAGCGTTTTGGCGCGTCTTCGACTTGAGTTCAGTTTCTTCGAATTCAGCTACGACGGGAGCTGAAGCGGGCACACTCACCGGCTCAGTTGCCAGGCCATCCTCGCGTTTACCCGCCGCCGACTGCTTCATTATCAGGCTGCGTTCCATGCTCCTGGATTCCTGCAGGCCGTCATCCGGAGCAACAGCGCCAGCAGCGTCGCGCCTGGATCTTTCTTGTGCTTCGGGTGGGGCTGCGGCGTCCAGTTTGGCGCCATTGGGCCTGCCGGGTTTCATCGGTTCATGGTCTTGCTGGAGCACGATGGTCAGCGCCAGTACAAACACCGAAGCAGTGGCAAATGCGCCTATCCAGCGTAGCGGTTTGCGTCTTTTGGCCGCCATTTCGCGTCGCGCGGTGTTTAGGATCGCCTGATCGAGCAAATCGGGTGGCTCGTTTGCCTCCAGTCCGGAATAGTTGGCCTGGATCACCTCGAGATCCCGTTCCCAGTTTCTCCCCTGGCCTGCTTCAGATTTTCGGTCCTTGGGATCCATTGTCATATTTCCGTCCGGGGGCCTTGATTACCCAGTATGAGCTTTAATCTGTTCACAGCGTATCGAAGTCTGCTCTTTGCCGTTTCCCGGTTCACACCGGTGACTTCGGCAATGGTTTGCAGGTCAAGGCCTGCTTCGATCTTCAAAATCAGCGTATCTTTCTGTTCCGGCGGCAGCGAGTGTATGGCGGCCAGCAGGTCCTGCTGGCGCTGGTCCGTTGCAAGCTGTTCATCCGGTTCTGCCTGGTTATCCGCCATGTCATCGGGTGTCGTGTTTCCCGCTGGATGCAGGCGCCGGAAGTGGTCCATCACGTGGTTGTGGGCAATCCGGTACATCCAGGCCCTGAAGGGTGCTGATGATTTGTAACGGCTGCGTGCTTTGATTATTTTTTCCCAGCTTCCCTGGTACAAATCGTTGGCCGTGGCGGGATTAGCTGCCAGCCTCAGGATGTAGCGATAGAGCGGTCCGCGATGACGCTCGTACAATATCTCAAACGCCTCCATGTTGCCGTCCGCGTATGATTTCATGAGCTGTTCGTCGCTACGCTCCCGCATGCCGTGAGACTACCATGGTGTGCGCGAGCCTGCAGCGTCAGTGTCCGTGTCATTTTCTTTGCTTGGCTGCTTCAGCGCAGCCTGTTCCTCCTGTTGGATTTGTACTGATGAAACGCAGTAGGGAGGGGAAAGGGGTTAAGGAGCTAACGAAGAATGCGGTGAGCTTGCCAGCCGGACGGGTGGCAGGGCTCAGTCCTGGTCAGGATTCAAGGTCTCGTCGTCAAGGGATTCAACCACGCTCATCAGCCTTCCGTCGCGCAGTTGTGTCGTTATGGCCTGGCCGGTCTTTGCTTGCCTGGTACTGCTGATGACCTCCCCGCTGCGGGTGGAAGTTACCACGGCGTAGCCGCGGCCGATGGTTTCCAGCGGGCTAACGGCATTCAGGGTACGGGCAAGATCGCGCAGACTCTGGCGGCGTTGACGCAAATTATTTTGAACAAGCCGGTGCAGACTTTGCTGTGCGTTGTTGACGCGGCTCGCAAGCTGCGGGAGTTTGCGCCCGGGGTGATGAACATGCAGACGCCGTGACAGGATATCGAGGTAGTCATGCCGCTCGCCCAGTTGGCGCCTGGTATTACGGACTAAGGCAGCCTGAAAGATGTCCAGTTGCCTGGATTGCTCGGCCAGGCGGCTGGCCGGATGGCGTTGCTGGAGTCTGTGGGACAGGTGATCCAGTCGCTGCGTATCACGCTCGAGCAAATTCTGTATTCTGCGTTGCAATTGCCGTCCTGCACGGGCGTAGGATTCTTTCAGCGCGGCCTGGTCCGGAGTGGCCAGTTCTGCCGCAGCGGAGGGTGTCGGTGCGCGCAAATCGGCTACGAAATCACAGATGCTGAAGTCCGTTTCATGCCCGACCGCGGAAATGACCGGGATACCTGAGTCGAACACGGCCCTGGCCACCGCCTCCTCATTGAAGGCCGCGAGGTCTTCGAGCGATCCGCCGCCACGGCCCACAATCAGGATTTCAGCCCAGTTTTGGACGTTGGCGGAGCGGATAGCCGCCAGCAGTTCGGACGGTGCTTCGCTGCCCTGGACCGAAACCGGGTACAGGCGAACCTTCGCCACCGGCCAGCGCCTTTGCAGCACATGCAAAATATCCCGCACCGCGGCGCCGCCCGGCGATGTCACCACGCCAATGTGCAGCGGATAGCCCGGTAGCGTCTGCTTGTGTGCCTGCTCGAACAGGCCCTCGGCCTCGAGTTTCTTTTTCAACTCTTCAAATTGCCGGCGCAGCACGCCTTCACCAGCATCCTGCAGGCTGTCCACGATCATCTGAAAATCGCCGCGTGGTTCGTACAGGCTGATCCTGCCACGGGCCAGGACCTTCATGCCGTTTTCGGGCCGGATGGTCAGCCGGCCGGCGGCTGAGCGAAACAGGGCACAGCGAATTTGTGCCTTGTCATCTTTCAGACTGAAGTACAGGTGGCCGGATGCGGGCCGCGACAAATTGGATATTTCCGCTTCCATCAGGATACGGGGGAAGCCCATCTCGATGTGCATGCGCACTTCACGGTTGAGTTCGCTGGGGGTGTAGATATGCTCGCCACTGTTCGCCATGGGAGAATGATAAACCCGGCGACTGCCAAACGCATGTCCGGGATAGAAAGTCGCGTGCGATGTTCAAATAAGTTTCGCGGCGCGATATACTTGACCGATTAACCCCGCGGCGCCCGGTCCGATCCGGGCGTCGGTGTAACAGGAGAATTTTCGTCATGCAGTTGATCGGTGAAGCCCTGACTTTTGATGATGTCTCACTTGAGCCCGCCTATTCTGAGGTTCTGCCTTCCGACGTCTGGCTCAACACGCGACTGACCCGGGAGATCAATATCAATGCGCCGCTGATATCGGCGGCCATGGATACGGTAACCGAGGCTCGCCTGGCCATTGCGATGGCGCAGGAGGGCGGTATCGGCGTCATACACAAGAACATGACTCTGCAGCAACAGGCCGAGCAGGTTCATATTGTGAAGATATACGAAGCCGGAGTGATCAAGGACCCGATCACGGTAGCCCCGCATACGACTATTCGCGAAGTGCTGGACCTGACCCGGTTGCACAATATCTCCGGAGTTCCGGTGGTGGACGGTAATGAACTGGTGGGAATCGTCACCAGCCGTGACATGCGCTTCGAAAAACGGCTGGGTGATCCCGTGCGTAACATCATGACGTCCAAGGAAAGCCTGGTCACGGTGCGGGAGGATGCGAGCCAGGATGAAGTGCTGGATTTGCTGCACAAGCACCGGATCGAGAAAGTACTGGTCGTCAATGGCGATTTTGAACTGCGTGGTTTGATCACCGTAAAGGATATTCAAAAATCCACCGATTTCCCCAATGCCGCCAAGGACTCGCAGGAAAGCCTGCTGGTCGCTGCGGCGGTTGGTGTGGGAGGTGATACCGAGGAGCGCGTGACCGCGCTGGTCGAGGCAACGGTGGACGTGATCGTGGTCGATACCGCTCATGGCCATACCCAGGGAGTTTTGGATCGCATCCGGTGGGTCAAAAAACATTTTCCGGACGTGCAGGTCCTCGGCGGCAATGTCACCACCGGCGAAGGCGCCCTGGCCCTGGTTGAGGCAGGCGCAGACGGCGTCAAGGTCGGCCAGGGGCCGGGCTCGATCTGTACAACCCGCATCGTGGCCGGTGTGGGCGTGCCGCAGATTACCGCAGTGGCCAATGTTGCAGCAGCGCTGGAAAAATCCGGTGTACCGCTGGTTGCCGATGGCGGTATCCGCTTCTCAGGTGATTTTGCCAAGGCCATTGCCGCAGGCGCGTGGACGGTGATGATTGGTGGTCTGTTTGCCGGTACCGAAGAGGCGCCGGGAGAAGTGGAGCTGTACCAGGGCCGGTCCTACAAATCCTATCGCGGCATGGGCTCGCTGGGCGCCATGCAACTGGGTTCGAAGGACCGCTACTTCCAGCATGATGTATCCGCGGAGAAACTGGTGCCGGAGGGCATCGAGGGGCGCGTGCCGTACAAGGGCACATTGTCCGGTGTGGTTCACCAGTTGCTGGGCGGCCTGCGTTCCTCGATGGGCTATATGGGCTGCGAGTCGGTTGAGAAATTTCGCAAAGAGGCCAAATTTGTCCGGATTACCGGCGCCGGTGTTCGCGAAAGCCATGCCCACGACGTGCAGATCACAAAAGAAGCGCCCAATTACAAGCTGTCCTGACCCTTATCATTGAAACATTGTGCGGTTTGAGCGATAAAAAGGTCATGCATCAAGACATTCATCAACACCGCATATTGATCCTGGACTTCGGCTCGCAATACACGCAACTGATCGCACGCCGGGTCAGGGAAATTGGCGTCTTTTGCGAAATCTGGCCATGGGATGCGCACCCCGGCGATATACGCAAGTTGGCACCGCGAGGCATTATCCTTTCCGGTGGGCCGGCATCAGTCCATGCCGAAGACGGGCCACAGGCGCCTGAAATTGTTTACGAACTCGATGTGCCGGTGCTCGGGATTTGTTACGGCCTGCATACCATGGCGGCGCAGTTGGGTGGGGTCGTGGAGCCTTCTTCATTCAAGGAATTTGGCTACGCCCGCGTCACGGTTGATCAGCCTTCGCGTTTGCTGGAGGCCATTGAAGATCACATAGACGAAGCCGGCCGGCCGCAACTGGATGTCTGGATGAGTCACGGCGACAAAGTGGTCGAATTGCCGGCTGGTTTCGAAGTGGTGGCAAGTACCGATTCGGCGCCCATTGCAGCCATCGCGGATGACGGCCGCGGGTATTATGGCATCCAGTTTCATCCCGAAGTGACCCACACGGCGCAAGGAAGACGGATACTGGAACGCTTTGTTCATGATATCTGTGGCTGCGAGGAGCGCTGGACGGCTGAAAACATCATCCGGGATTCAATCGAACGGATCCGCCAGGAGGTGGGTACTGACCAGGTCATGCTGGGCCTGTCGGGCGGCGTGGATTCCAGCGTGGTTGCCGCCCTGTTGCACCAGGCCATCGGCGACCAGTTGACCTGTATATTTGTCGATACCGGCATGCTTCGTTACCGGGAGCCCGAGCAGGTGATGGCGACCTTTGGCCGCCACATGGGTGTGCACGTTATCAAGGTGGATGCCCGCGAGGGGTTCCGGGTAACGAGGCATGCCGGTATCGACAAATATGCAGGTCAACTGGTCGCCGATGGCCT